>Ga0222718_10000517_pt1 | contig 39471 bp, 67 predicted proteins | sample C33_27DmetaG_FD_165045 | JGI IMG/M metagenome (GOLD analysis project Ga0222718, IMG submission 165045) | Estuarine water microbial communities from San Francisco Bay, California, United States - C33_27D | ecosystem: Environmental > Aquatic > Marine > Unclassified | place: USA: California...
CAGAAAAAGGTTTAGAGATGGAAGATGATTCTATTGACTACTTTTCTGAAGAGCTAGACTTAGGTTTCTTAGCTAAGAATACTGTAAAGTATCAGAATGAGTTTATGACAGGTACTCCTGACTTAATACATAACGGTGTTATTATTGACATGAAGAATAGCTGGGATCATTGGACTTTTCCTCTGTTTGAAGATAAGATTCCTACTAAGGACTATTATTGGCAGCTACAAGGATATATGGCACTAACTACCCTAAAAAAAGCAAAGTTAGTTTATACTCTAATGGAAACGCCAACGGATCTGTTAAATCAATGGACAGATGTTCCTTACGAGTACGATAACTTAGATGCTAAGTACAGAATCAAAGTATTTGAGGTAGAAAGGAATGATGATGACATCCAGAAGATATATGATAGAGTTGAAGAATGTAGAGAATATATAAAAACCTTAAATACAAAAGTTAATGAAGAACAAAACTCCTTATGTAGTTAAAGACATTTTAGAAGATGTCTTAGATACTGTTGTTAAAACTAGAAACACTTCTTTAGATACTAAGGCTCATGCTGCAAAGATGATTCTTTATAGAGATTATAACATAGATGTTTCTATTACTACACTTAGAAGAAGGTTAAAACTAAGAGGTGAAGTATAATAACAGATCTATTTTTATGTGTACATTTATTTTTCAGATAAATACTGGAACTAAATATATACGTTCTAAGGTTATTAGAAAAGCTAAAGGAGTTATCGCTAAGGGAAAAGACTTAGATGCTCTTAGAAACGATGTTAGAGCCATTAAATCAGCTCTTAGGATACTAAAAATACCTTATGACAATAAGAAGTGGGAATTAAAAGAAGTTATTATTGAAAAATATTTGTCACAAAGTTTCGTTGATGAATAAATTATTATTAAGTTTACAAAAAAATTGAAAGTATGAAAATTGGAAGTATTGAATATTTAACTCCACAAGAGTTTGCAGAGGCTAAAGGCTGTAGTCTAAAGAGTGTTTATAACTGGATAAACAATGGAGAGGATAGCGATGGCTACAAGGTAGTTACAGAGGTTATCTTAAAGAAGACAATGATTAACATAAATCAATATAAAGGGATTATGGTGGGTGCTAAATAGCATCTACCGAAACCTTTAAAGTATTAAACTCGTAAAACTACTATATTATGAATTTAGATGGATACATGACAGTATCTGAATATGCCGAGAAAAACGAAATAACCGTACAAGCAGTATATCAGAAGCTAAAAAGAGGAAACTTGAGATCAAGAAAAATTGGACAATTAACATTAGTTAAGGACTTATAAAAATTTATATAAACCGTTTAAACATTGAAACATGAATAATAAAATATTGTTAATAGAAGCTATTGAGTATCTTTATGAAACAGGACAGATGAAAGAAAGCGTTAAGAACAAATTACTTCAAATAATAAAACCAATGTAATGGAAGGCTGGATTAGTTTACAGAGAAAAATGCAAGAGCATTGGCTGTGGGAAGAGAATAGAGTGTTCTCCAAAGCAGAAGCATGGATTGATCTTCTTCTGTTTGTTAATCATGCTCCAAATAAGATAACTATTAAAGGCGTGATAATAGACGTAGAAAGAGGTAGTACCTGTAGGAGTTTAGAGACACTGTCAAAGAAGTGGAAATGGAGTACAAGCAAGGTAACAAGGTTTTTAAAACTGCTAAAATCTGATGGAATGATTAACTACGAAACGAAACGAGTAACGACATACATAACTGTCTGCAACTATGGGAGTTATCAAGGTTTACAAAACTCAGACGAAACGCAAACGAAAGTTAAACGAAACGCAGGCGAAACTCAGACGAATACAAACAATAATGATAATAAAGATAATAATGATAATATATCTTTACTGTCGGATGAGGTTGTCTGTTATCTTAATGAGAAGTTAAACAAGTCATTCAAAGCAACAGATAAAGTAAAAAGAATGATAGGGGCGAGAAGTAAGGATGGATACAAACTTGAAGACTTCAAAAAAGTAATTGATTCAAAATATGAAGAATGGATAGGTAAAGATAAAATGAAAAACTATCTTCGCCCTTCAACTTTATTTGGAACAAAGTTTGACGAGTATCATGGAGCAGTAACAGATAAAGAAGCAGAAGTAAAGTCTTGGAAAGAGAGAAATTCAAAACCAGTAGGAACAGTAAACGATATATTTTAAATATGAGCAACAAAGTAACAGTAACACCTAGCGTAATGAAGCCTAAAGATGTGCATCATGTTGGAATTGAAAAATCGTTTGAAAGAATAAGAGATGGAAAATCAAGGAAATCTGTAGAAGAAATAAGAAATTTACAGATATTGATGGATAAATGCGACCAATCAACAGAACAAGGAAAGCAAGATTACAAGGAGCTGAAGAAGCATAAGGACTCAATAAAAAGATCTTTACCATCTTGGTCTTACTCTGGAGTATTTGAAGGTAGAAAGAACGCTAACTGTCAGGAATCAAGTGGTCTTATGGTGTTAGATTTTGATGGTATTGATGTAACTTATGCCAAGAATGAACTAAAGAACAGAGATTATATCTTCGCAACATGGGAGTCGCCATCAGGCAACGGAGTAAAAGCTTTAGCTAAGATAAAACCATCTGTCAAAGACGAGGATTACAAGGCTGTCTACAAGCAAATAGAGTATGATTTAAAGTACTTAAACATAGACGAGGCGTGTAAGGATATATCTAGAGCTTGCTTTGAGAGTTATGATCCTGAGATCTACATAAATGACAATCCTAAAGAGTTTGAATTAACTCAGATTGACGTAATGGAGGGGATCAGAGGTATGATATTTAAGAGTGGTGAAGGTAAACTACATGACAGAAGATTAGCTGCAGGTAACTATGCTGGAGGACTTATAGCTGAAGGATTAATCTCTGAAGAAGAAGCATTAGCAGAGCTTAAAAAGGCTGTTATTGAGCATGGTACAACAGATCCAGAGATGGCTATGAAAGACCTGAAGGATGGTATAAAGAACGGTATGGGTAGACCATTACCTAAAGATATGATACCTACTATAGAAGCACCTAAAGAGACTATTTTAGACAAATACCCTGCGTTATCTTTTGTATCAAATATGCAAGATGACCTCAACTTTATACATAAGCTTAGAAGAGGAGAAGTAGAGATTGGTAAGCCAACAGGATACAAAGACCTAGACGAATACTTTAGATTTAAGGAAGGTAAATTTAATGTTATTATGGGTAGAGCCAATGTAGGTAAATCTTACATTGTATGGTTTTTGATGGCATTATCAAACAGACTTCATGGATGGAAATGGATCGTATTTTCAGGAGAGAATGAGTCGTTTTCTGTGAGGCAAGAGTTAGTTAAATTCATCTCAGGACAGCAAGTAGATAAGCTATCTGATTGGGAGTTAGAGAAGGTTATGGAGCTTGTAGATGAGAACTTTAAGATCATTAAGGTAAATGATTTAATAACAGCAGAGGATCTGTTAACACTAGCAGAGGAATTGATGAAGACAGGAGAATATAAAGGCATAATGATTGATCCTTACAACCACCTAAAGATACCAGCTAAGTACTCAACACAGCCTTATAACTATCACTATGAGACAATATCTAAGTTCAAGCAATGGAGTGGAGAAAAGAATTGTACGATCTTTTTAAATACTCACGTTGGTACTGTAGGAGCAAGGAAGGTACATCAAGATGGCGATTACAAAGGTCACCCTACTGTTCCTGAAAAGTTTGATATAGAAAATGGTGTGATGTTCGACAACAAAGCAGATGATTTTATCGTAGTACATCGTTACGTACAAATGCAAGGAAGAGAATACATAACAGAAATTCATGTTAAAAAAGTTAAAGAAACATGGAGTGGAGGTAAACCAACACCTTTAGAGTCTCCTGTTTATCTGGAACTAGCTAATAAAAATGGTTTTGGAAGTTTCTACGATAGTTATGGTGTTTCTCCATTGCAAGAAAAATATATGGATTGGAAGATTGGACTACAAAAACAATTATAAAAACTTTGTAAATTAAAAAAGAATAACGTACTTAGATGTACAATTAAATCAAATCAAAAAATGGACGAACAGACAAAAAACAAATTAATTGCCGAGCTGCACAGAAAGCTAATCGTAGACTCAGCAGACGCATCTACAACTTTAGAAATTAAGATGTTAAAAGCAGAGTACGATAAGAACATCAAATTAGTGAATGAAGGAATAAATGTATTTGCAGATAGACCAGACAACTCTCCTTATGAGTGCGAAGGTTGCGGAAGTTAGAGCCATGAAGAATATATCATCAAAATCAAAACGAGAAAGAGTTCATTATTTAGTTGATTTAGAGATTAGGTTGTTAAAGAAATACACAATAACTAAAGATGATCGGACAATGGGATTGATAAAAAATGTTAGGGAAGAGCAAGTTAAAAGCATTAAAGGACTAAAAATTAATCATGGAGAGAACTGAAGAGTATAGAATATTAAGGAAAGCATTGCATTTAGTAGAGACAAAGACAAAGGATGAAATAAAGTCTATGTTTGACTTACTAACAGATGAGACAATCGAAGAAATGATTATTACTGATGTTAGCGCAAGATTTGGAGTTTCTGTAGCACAGATGAAAGGAGAGAGAAGAAAGAGAAAACACGTTGAAGCTAGACACGCTGCTATTTATCTGTTGAAGAAGTACACTAATCTAACTTACATGGCAATAGCTAAAATATTTGGTAAGAAAGATCATGCAACTATAATCCACGCTGTTAGAACTGCTGAACAAAATCTTTTTTATGATGACTTCAGGTTAAAAATAGAGTTTGTAGAGAAAAATCTAAACAGCGTAATAGAACAAGACTAGTATGATGTATGTTGGCATAGATGTAGGAAAAGATGGTGCAATGGTTATCATTGAAGGAGATAAAATCTCTAAATACAAGTTTCCTATGATTGGTACAGATTACGATATAGAAGGTCTAAGCGACTTATTTAGTTTAATAGATCCAAAGGATAGCCACACCGTAATAGAGGATGTACACGCCATTGGAGGAGGTTCTGCTAAAGCAAACTGGTCTTTCTCCAGAGGCAAAGCAATCCTAGAGGTGTTAGCTATCGTTCATCGTATTCCTTTTACTATGGTTAAGCCTAAAGTATGGCAAAAGGTAGTACATGAAGGAATACCAAAGCAAGGTAAAGCCAAAGACATGACTCTGATGGGCGTAAAAAGACTGTTCCCAGATGTAGATCTAAGGAAGAATGAAAGATGTAGGACTCCTGATGATGGAATATATGATGCTTTGGGAATGGCTTATTACTGCAAAATAAAATTTGGATAATGCAAGGATATTTAAAAGATAATTTGGCACAAATAATAGGATTAATATTTTTAGCTGGTATGGCTTATAGTGAGTTTCGTATTATGCAGATGGAAATAACAACTATTGAGCATAGATTGGATAAAAAGATTAAGTTGATTAACGAATTAGAAAAAAGAATTGATAAATTAGAGAAATAATGACAGACAAAGAATTATTAGAGTTAGCAAAAGAATTTGGAATGGATCAAGAATCTATAGATGAGATTAAAGCTCTTCCTTTAAACCTATTAGTAGCTAATGTAATGGCGTACCTAAATCTATTTGAAGATTTAAAGACTATAGATGACCAAATGGAAAAAGAATTATTTAAATTAAAGAATGAATTTGAAGGGATGAAAGATGTTTTTTCAATGATGAATACTCACCCAAGTAAAGATATAAACTAATGTTATTTAGAAAAATGGATACAAAGTTAAAGAAAAGAATTGTTAAGGACTGGGTATCAACAGGAGATAGGTATTTAGACATAGCAGACAGACATGAGGTAACCATTCATATAGTGAAAAAGTGCATAGAGGAGTATTTGGTTAACACTAGGGCAGAAAAAATCGTATAAATGATTAAAACGAAGGCATCTGTGAACTCAATAGTACTTGTAAAGGTAAAGGTAAAGTATGTAATTGGAGAAGAGATGCACATTCTTGAATCTGAATTAACACCCTTTGAGTTTGACTCTAGATTTCCTTTGGAGGATCAATATGACTGGTTTAAGATAGCTAGTAACATGGCAGATATATCATGGACAGACCTAACTCTAGATGAGTTTGAGACATTCCAAGAGACATTAGATGTTAACGTATTATATGATCCTGTAACAGCAGTCAATCTTAACTAAAGTGAATGAAATAGAATTAGTAGGAACAATGGTTGCAGACTGTTTTGACATTGAGTATCAAGAGTTATTTACTGTCAAAAGATTCGCAGAAATAGAAACAGCAAGGAGATTTATGTACTATATTCTAAACCAACACTACAATTTTAGCGTAACAAAATTAAGCGAAGACTTTGAAACAACAGATACAAGTATTATCTTTAGTCTCAAGCATATCGCACATTGGATAAAAGAAAGCGAGTTAGCAAAGAAAGATTATTTTAATATTATTAGTAAACTAGAGCAATTATGAAAGTAGAAGCAACAGGAACAGTAGTCAAAAAGTTTGATCTGTTCGAGAAAGGAGAATTTAAGAAATTAGAATTTGTTGTAAACGTAAAGGAAGGTGAGTATGACAATCCTGTAAAGATTACAGCAATGAAAGACAAAGTAGACTTCGTAAATAAGATAAATGTAGGAGATAAAGTTGAGTTCTCTGCATTTGTTTCTGGTAATGAGTGGAATGATAAGTATTTCATTAACATGAACTTAGGTTTTGTTAAAGTATTATCAGAAGAAGCTGCACCTGCATCAGTAGGAGGAAACGACTTGCCTTTCTAGTATATGCCTAACAAGTATGACTCAAAAGGAAAGAAGCCAACGGTATCTGCTGCTAAAGGTTTAACGCCAATGGAAGCGAACAAAAGAGAAATACTAAAAAAGTTAGCACAACCTAGAAATAAAGGTTTAATACACAAAGCAGTAGATGGTGTCTGTTCGGAGGTTACCTACAAGAAATACCTAAGAGAAGATGCTGACTTCAAAGAGAAGGCTGAGGAGACCATAGCTGCGATTAGAGAAAGAATAGTAGAAAAGGTTGAGGAAAGGGTGTTTGACGCTATCTTAGATGACGACAAGCCTCTTTCTAAAAACCAAACTGAGCTGTCTAAGATGGTATTAAAGAATCTAGGTAAGGATAGAGGTTGGACAGAAAGACAAGAGATCAAGCAAGATGGTGATGGAGGACAGATTAAGATTGAATATGTTGTACCTCAGCAGATAGATAATATTGAGACTCAAGAAACTATAGAAATAAAATCAGAAGAAGATGAACAAAGTCATAATAACTAAGATGCCAAGAGAGATCTTTCAGGAAGATCCAGAATGGAAAGAATATGCAATAGCAAGAACAGATATTAACGCTTCTTTAATTAAGATTATTTATGATAGAGAAGATGTACAGTTTGTATTGGATCACTTAGAAGAGGAGTTTCAATACGATAAAAGAAGAAAGAATGTGTATTTTTACTCAAATAAAGACATAATAGGACTGAAAGAGTTTATGCAGTATGCAAACTATTCAATTTCAGAACCAGAGATACTAGAATAACATAAGTGTTTTCGTTTTTAGGGAGGTGTTGAGGGCGGCATCTCCTTTTTTATACTTCTTGAATACAAAAACTTTGTATATTAATTTATATTAACTATATTTGATTTGCAACACATAAATAAGCAACTTTTTAATGGCTTAATTTTAAACGTAAATAAGTAAAGTAATGAAGACAGATAGTAAAAATATATTTTGCTCAGTAAGCGCTGGATATTCTTCTGTAATGATGGCTATAAAACTTAGAGAGTGGTATCCTGACCATAACATTATTAACGTAATGGCTAACACTAGCAAAGAACGTGAAGAAAGCCTACATTTTATGAATGAATGTGATAAGCATTTTAAATTAAATTTAGTTTGGGTTGAAGCTGAGTTTCACGAAAAAGGAACAGGTGTAACTCCAAACATAGTTACTTATGATAACCTTAAACGAAATGGAGAAGTGTTTGAGGAAGGAATTAAAAAACTAGGCATACCAAGTAAAGTTAACAAGTGGTGTAACAGAGATATGAAGTTAGAGATTTTAAGGAAATACGCTAATAGTATTTTTGGGAAAGATAATTATTCTGTAGCAGTTGGAATAAGAGCAGATGAAATTGATAGAGTTAGAAAAGACTACAAAACTAATAATGTTTTTTATCCTTTAATGGATCGTAAAATAAGCAGTAATGATAGGAATAGATTCTGGAAAGACCAACCTATAAAAATAGCTATTCCAGCTTACAAGGGTAATTGTGATCTATGCTTTGCTAAGTCTAATAGAAAGTTAATGACTATTATAAAAGAAGAGCCTAATTTGATTGAATGGTGGGATAGAATGCTAAAAGATTATAGTCAAATTACAATAGAAGGAAAGCCAAGTTATAATGATTTATTAAAAGAAAATAACGGTATGACTTTTTATAGAGATTATAATACAATTCAAGATTTAGTAAAAATGTCACAACAATCATTCAGCAAAGCCACAGACGAGTATTTTTATCAAAATGATTTATTTGATTTAGAAGATGATTGTGGGAGCGGTTGTAGTGTCTTCTAATGGCTTAATTTTAAACGAAAACTAAAACAAATATGAGATCTAAATACGAAATACAAGAAGTAACTGTCATTAATTATGCTGAGATTGAGCTAGAATGGACTCTTAGAGACGTTCTAAGCAACGATATCATAGAGAGTGGTACTGATGTATTCGAATATCAAGATGATCTATCAGCGACAGCCTTTTCTGTTTGGGAGAATTGGCAATCAGTAAAAGATAAGCAACTAAACGTAGCCGTTCAGGTAAGGTATGGCAATAATGGTATAGTTGAGGAGTTCATACAGGTAGAGGAATTGCGCTACGAATAGCAAAAACCTGTTTTTCTCAACCTATTTTTTCTGGAAGTTGTTTTAGGTGGAGGTGCTATAATAAATGTGAGGTGTAGAATTATTTCTGCGCCTTTTTTATTTCCAAAAAAAGCTGAGAAGTTTCTGGAATTTCCCTTAATGTAGTATAGTAGGTGGGCATGGATCTGAGCAAAGTTCTGAAACCCTTGCTGTCAAAGCGTTTTTACCCTGTAAACCAATGATATCAATAGATAGGCAAAAATAGATGTAGGTACATTTAATGTAGATGTATTAAATACAATTGTAATTAATGTATATACATCAATTAGGGTAGATTTAGGTAAGCCTAAAAATATACGCTATATATAAGGATATTAAACCAGTATTGAAATGTCAGCTAGGAGACATATTGCACATACTTTGTAACTTTCTTTACAATTAATTTGTATAACCAATTATAAATATTACTTTTACATCAACACAAAAAAACAATACTATGAAATTATCATTACTATTAAATAAAGATTACAAAGCTAAAAGAAACTTATTAAAAGAATTCGATAAGAAAAATAAGAAAGCCAGCTACTTTGCTTTGCATACTTCTTTAAATGCTTTATATGAAGTTATGTTGACTAATGAAATAGACTATTATTTTATAGCTAGTATTATATCAATTGAGAAAGAATTAATTAGAAGAAACAAATAACATTATTAATTAACTATTTAAAAATACTATTATGAAAACTACAAAGCACATTATTAAACTAGCAGCCGCACAAGCTAAAAAAGACATTAAACAAAGTACATACTATTCAGATTCAGACCTAGATTGGTTAACTGAAAATAACGCTAAACACTTTACAGAAGTGAAGGAAGCTTTATTAAATGGAAGATATTATACAGGAGTAGAAAAAGTTTCCAGCTCTGGAATGTCTAGAATTATTAAAATAAAGTATATTAAAAATAACAAGCTACACGGTGTAAGCATGGATATTTATAATATGGCAGGCTGTGACAAAAATCAAAGAATTTCAGGTTGTGGTATGGATATGTTATTTGCTGCACAGTATAATTTGTTTTTAACGCTTTGTCCTAATTTAAGATATCAGGACAAAATGAAACAATATAATAACCTTTAAAATTATAACATTATGAAATTGACATTCACAAAAGTATCAACAGGAAAGAAAGTAACAAGAAACATTGCTTTTAACAGTCCTTTAAGCGGTTCAATCAATAGAGCAAAGGATTTATTTTATTTTATTGACCTAGACAGTAAGGATAGCTTAACAGGTACTTATAACTTAAAATGCTGCAGGATCTCAAAAATAGATTTAAGCAGGTCAGACTTTAAAATCAATAAACTAATTAAATTATAATACTATGAAAATATTAAGCTATAAACAAATTAATAATACTATTGAGTTAGAATACATAGACAAAGGTATTAAACTAATATACAAGTCACCAGTAACAATATTTAATAGTAAATTTTCAAACTTAATTAAATTAATTAGCCATGAATAGAATAATAGAAAATACATATAAAAATAGATTCAATTACTGCCATGTTTTAGAAATTGATACGCTAGAAGACTTGAAAAGCTCAATAGATGCAATTTTTGAAGACTTAAATACTCAAACAATATTCGGAGTAACTTATTCTAAAGATGAAATTTTCGAGTTTATTAATACTTTAGAAATTTATTGTTTAGATGAAGATGAAGAAGACAGCGTATATAATTTTGACATTAATAACTACTTAATAGAAAACTATGGACAGTAAAATAATACAATTTGTACAGCAGCTTAAAGAGAATAACGCTCCTTTAAGTGACCTAATCGAATTAAGAAAGAAATTAAACAATGATACGTTATATATTGACATTTTAGAGCTGTCATTATCTTATTTAATAACAAATAAATAATAGAACTATGAAAGACGAGCATAAAGAAATAATAAAATACGCTTTTGAATCATTTAGTTTTTTACTTGAGGAGGGACTAAATTACGATTTTGAAGCGTTTGCAAATATTATAAGTAATCACTACAAAAATAAAAGGGTAGAATATTGTTGTAATATTTTAAGAAAGTACAAAGGAGTGGTTACAGAAACTAATTTAATAATAGACATTAAATAATAGAAATTATGAGACAAATTACAAAAGAATCAATAAACGCTTTTATGAACGCTAAAAGTTTTAATAAACAAAATATGTGCGTAGAGGTTTTACCAAATGTAACAAAATTAAAGCTACACGGAAACGTTATAGCCTATAGATATAATGATCCACAAAGGACGTTATCGATAACTAATTGCGGATGGCAAAGTAACACAACAAAAGAAAGGCTAAACGCTTTGCCAAATGTATCAATACAGCAAAAAAACTTTATTTGGTATTTAAACGGTAAGCAATGGGACGGAAATTTAATAGACATTAAACAATAGAACTATGAAAGACGAAATTACACATAAACAAGACTTTGATATCTTTGAACACAGACATGAGCTTAATAGACAATTAAGGGAAGATAATAATACTTATAAAGCATTAATACGTGAAGAGCTTAAAACTAACTTTGTAGCTATTCCAGAAAGCGTAGTAAACAAGATTGGAGCTGGTAATCAATATTTTACCAAAGACGAAATATTAATTGATCTACAAAGTGAATACGTCAGCTTATTAAAAGATTACAATAAACTTAAAAACAGAACTTTAATACAAAGGATATTCAACTGGATGTAAAAAAGTAAAACATAACAAATATTTAATTTAAGTCTATCTATTAATTTAGATAGGCTTTTTTATTTGTACTAAAATACGTTTTAAGATGCATTAGAAGCGTTTTAAGCGACTTTACCCTACTATATGGTATATTATATCCAATCGTATAAAGATAGTAGCTTAAAATAGCTTAAAATAGATTACTTATAATTACTCAATAAGCTGTCTACTATGGTATTTAATATAACTACTTGATAGTCACTGACTTGTAACGTTTTATGTGCTTATATAGCAAGTCTATAGGGATTATATAAGGGATTAATAAGGGATTAACAAGGGATTAACAAGAGCTTGCATTGTTCAGCACGTAAAAAAGTTAATGTAAAACCTTTACAATCAATCTAAGCGCATTTAAGCGCATCCAATGGCTATCTGGATGCATTGTATTAAGTACTATATTAGCTGTGATCTAGTGATACCAATGGATACGTACGTAAATACAGCTCTATTTAACATAATATAAATTATAGGACAATGCAGTCATACCAACGGTTTCAGAAGGTAGTAACTTATTTACGGCTATATTTGTCCTGTTTAGAAATTGCCTAAAAATATATTTAGGTAAGCCTAAAAATCCTACGATGCAGTGATACCAACGTGTTTAGCCTGTTTACCTTAGTGCTAGGTAGTACCACACCACTAGAACGCAGTGATAGCAAGGCTTTCATACATATTAAGAAATAACATATCTAATTTTGCGTCATTTCAGATTCCAGAATCGTACTTACCCCCACTCAGTCATTTTTCTCTCTCCACCTATTACAAAGTCCTTGAAAATTATTTTTTCCTCTAAAACTCCGTACAAATGTTTTGTAATACCAAATATGTTTTGTAGTATTGTCTGTGGGAAGGAAATTATAGGAAGGATTTTTCTTTGGTTTACTTTCTTTAAGGATGGTATTACTATAATAGTAGTATATTACTATATTAGTAATACAGAAGACGCGCGCACGTAATACTCTATTATATAAAAAAGGTTACATTATTAATAAAAACAGTAAAATTATGAGTTATGCAAAGAGGAAGCTTGAGGAAGCAAATGAAGAAAAAGAGCAAAGTGATTGGGCGTTTTTTAATGAGATAAAGAAGCAGCACAGAGACAATAATTGGAACAAGTATCAGGAGAAGATATTACCTGAGCTAAAGAAGAAATTAGACGTTACTGAGTTCCAGTGGCATTGTAAATTAAAGAAGGACGAATATATTGTAGATTTTTACCCTAAGAAGAACAGAGTGTGTGTAAAGAGAGAAGGACAGAAAGGACAGACTTGGTACAACGGAGGTATTGGATGGATTAGAAAAAACTTATTAAAGAAATAATTATGGAAACAAAACATTGCCCAAAATGCAACGAAACAAAAAGCGTAGATGAGTTCTCTAGGTTTGATAAATGGAAGCACTTATCTAAGCATTGCAAAGACTGTCAGGTGGACAGAAGAACAGAAACAGAGATCTACAAGGATGGTATGCTAAACACCAATCAAGGTAAAGGCTATAACTGGTTGCTAGGATACTCTATTATAAAATTTTAACACCTTTATCTATACATAACGTAACAACGTGTATAGATTTTGGCTAATTCTACACATATACCCGATAAGGTATAAATTAAGTTAAATTAGTTAAATCATACCCGAAGGGGTATAACACAGATTAATAAGAATGATGCAACAGCGTTTAATAAGAACGCTGTCCCGTATCCCGAAACACGGGACAACCCCGAAAATTTAAAAACAAAATTGAGATTATCAGTGAAAAAAGTATAAACATGACAGATTTAACTAAACCACAATTAACCTACAATGAGTGGGCAAAGAGCAACGAATGGATAAGAGCATTAGACTTCTTACAGATTGCTTCAACACTAGCACAGAATAACCCTAACGATCAAGATCTAGGAAGAAAGATTAGAAGCTTACTAAAATCAACAGAATTATGAGATTAGACAAATTAACAGATTTAGAGATAGGTAAAAAGTATATTGATATTGACAAAGACACATATACTATCGCCTACATAGGCAAGAAGCGATTCTTCTATTATAATCAATTAGGCGAAGAATGTATTGGTGATGAAAAAGATATTTCAAGATACGAATTAAGACCTTATGAAGAAAAGAAAGAGAGGTGGTATGAGATATTAGTAGACCAAGATCCAGAAGGAACAATAAAGCAGTTTATGATATGGTATTGTACTGCTCCTACAATTGGCAATGAGGTGTTAAGACAATGGGACAGTAAAGAAGAAATGATTAAAGACTTAAAGAAAGTATAATGAACGCAAAAGAAGAGGCGAGAAGGATCGTCAATGAGTTTTGGTTAGTTAACGGTTACGACCAAGAGAATGCAAAGGATCTTGCAAGGGTAGCTGTAAGGATGTTAATCTCAGAGTCTAGAGGTAAATTCTACTACGAGGTATTAAAAGAGATAGAAAAGGTTTAAAGCTATGAAGGATTTACTACAAGGGGCAAGAGAAGGACTGCTGTGGTCAACAATAATGTCAATTACCACGATTATAGGGTACTTACTTATTGTTAACTACGCAGAGTTTTGGTTTTAAAAGGAGGCACTAGTCCTCTTTTTGCTCTTTACTAGACTTCTCCTCCATGTATTCTCTTAAAACTTGATCTAGAGTAGCTATATTGGTTTGAAAGTTCTCTAAACGCTTAACAGACTCTTTTCTAATTGACTGTGTTCTTTTTTGAGACTTCTCTTTCTGGTTCTTTCTTGATTTTGACTTTGCCATAATTATTTTTTAAACTATCTTACGTAACGAAAGACAAAAAGATACGTAGAGTAGAATGATGAAAGAATATGACTTCGAGATTCAGTCTTTAGATCAACTAGACGAGTTTCAGCTATTTTATTGCGAAAAAGGACTTTGTCACGTATTACAAGCTATAATAACTATAGATTCATACGAGTGTGAGGTACTGGAGACAGAAGAGATCTTTTATCTTGAAATCGGTGATAAAATAAGCTTAAATTAATGGCGAAAACTAAAATAAACCCAATTTACTTTGAATACAGAGCAATTCAAGAGGATTTAGAAGACATTGAAGGGTTAGATCCTGCTCACGTAATGAGATTACAGGTTAGGCTTTGTGAGTTAAAGATGGAAATAGCTGCTCACGAAAAGAATATGGCTGAAGAAAGAAAGACAGTTTATAGAAAGAAGCCTACAAAAAAGAGGTTTGCAGGGGAATTAAGTGACTTAGTTGCATTTAGACACCTCTTAACAAACAGAGAAGCTGTGCGTAAGTACCCTGTGGGGACTATTAACGGTTGGGCAGACAAGTTAAGCAAGGGAGTTGTACCTTCTATATGCGAAAAGCTACTAAAAGAGAATGGTTATTCTGTATTCCAGATTAGAAAGTGGAAGAAACCAAAGGCAAGGAAGTAACATGGGAGGAGATAACACAGTTATTACAAAGGTTTTCACTAAAGAAGACCTAGTAGAGGGTGATCTTTACTATAATTGGCAAATTTCTACTGTTAGAATGGTTAAAATAGTAAAAAAGGAGAATAATCGTGTTAAAGTTGAGGTTTGGAGTGATGGAAAAGGCAAATTTGTATTAGAAACGATGGATTATATAGGATTTTATAGAAATATTTCAACTTAACAAAACGATGACAATGCACAAAGGATTTGGAGACATACAATTAATGGAGCTAGGCTTCAAACAACACTTTACACACAGAATGGGTGAATACTATTGGGAGTACAAGAACAACGAAGTTACTTTTATTACTAATGAGACTAACCAAGAATTAAAGAAAGGACAATTTTATACATTAATGCTATTAACAGAATACAATGAAATCACAATCAGAGACAACAGAGGCTTTAACGACCTTATTAGAATCTTTAGCCAACAGTAACGTAAAAGTTACCATTACTATTGAGCCGAATAATGGATTAACTGGCTCACAAGTAGAAGAAGCAAGAAAAGCAGGTAGAGATAACTCTATAATATCTTTTGCTGAAAACGACAACACAAATACCACACTTTAATGCCAAAGATTAAATTCGAGCCAAGTAAAAAGCAGCACCAAGCATGGCAGAAGCTTACTGACTCCACTACCAGATTTATTGGTTATGGTGGAGCAGCAGGGGGCGGAAAATCTTGGCTCGGAGTTAATTGGTTAATCATAATGTGCTTTACCTACCCTAAAACAAGATGGGGATTGGGAAGGAAGGAGTTAAAGAACCTAAAAAGGAGTACTTTGCCCACATTCTTCAAGGCATTAAGCAATTATGGCATTACAGGTAAGCATTATAACTACAATCAGCAATATGATTTCATTAGATTTACTAATGGATCTGAGATTTATCTTGTAGATATGTCTTATAACCCTTCTGATCCTGAATTTACTAAGTTTGGAGGTCTAGAACTTACAGGTGCTTTCGTAGATGAGAGCAATGAGTGTACAGAGAAGGCAATTGACATCTTATCTAAGAGGATTAGGCACATGAACAAGGAATATAACCTTATTCCAAAGGTTTTGGAGACATTTAACCCTTCTAAAGACCATGTTTATTGGAGATACCATAAACCTGAGAAAGAAGGTACTTTAGAGCTAGAATACGCCTTTATTAGAGCATTAGTGACAGATAACCCAGATGTTGATCCTGAATACATCAAACAGCTTCAAATGGGAGATAAAGCTACTATTGAGAGGTACTTTCATGGTAACTTTGACTACGATGATGATGATTCTAAGTTAATGGACTACGATTCTATCTGTGCTGTGTTTGAAAACAAGGAAATTCCAGAGGGTGAAGGGTATATCTCTGTTGATATTGCTCGTTTTGGTAAAGATGCTACGACTATATTTGTTTGGAGTGGATGGAGAGTGATTCATGCAGACGTTATAGACAAAGGATCTACCACTATGACAGCACAGAGAATAGTTGAGACAGCAGAAAGGTACGGAATACCTAGCAACAACGTCATTATTGATGAAGATGGTGTAGGTGGAGGAGTAGTAGACATGATGAGAACAAGGTTTCCATCTGTTAAAGGGTTCGTTTCTAACAAATCTCCTATCAAGAGAGGTAACGGTGACCATAACTACAACAATATTAAGTCTCAATGCTACTTTATGTTAGCTAAGTTCGTAAACGAAGGTAGAATTTACTTCCTTCCTAAAGACAAGGAGATAAAACAGAAGCTAGTACAAGAATTAGAGGTTGTAAAGAAGAAACACGTAGATAAAGATGGTAAGAACATGGTTCTGCCTAAAGAAGATATAAAGAATATAATAGGGCGATCTCCTGACTACTCTGACGCATTGATGATGAGGATGTTTTTTGAACTAGGTCGTAATGAAACTAAAATTGAATGGCTATGATAACAATTAAGCTCTTAGAGAACGAATACGAGGTTATTAACGAATGGGAAGACCTTACTATCCAAAAGTTTGCGAAAGTTCAGCAGATCTGCGATAAAGCACCTAAAAAGCTACAAAAGCTACTAGGTCATGTTTATCTTGGAGAAAAAGAAGAGATTAACGAGATGGAGTTCACTAACAGAGAACAGATAAAGACATTTCCTAAGTTCTATGGGGATATGCTAGAGGAAGTTAGTAATATTCCTAAGAAAGTTATTAATCAGATTGACTATCAAGCTAGACAAGAGTTTTTTAACACTTACTTACTAAAGTTTGCCATTGGTTCTTTGTATGCTCCTGTAGATATTCCAGAGGTAACAACAGAAGACTTTAAATTTGAGGGAGAAACGTATGTACTTCCTAAGAAAAGGACTGTATTAGGAGAAGAAAGAGAGATGGGTTATATTTCTACTATCCAATTCACAGAAGCTGCTGACTTAGATCTTTACATGAGAGATTTAGACGATAAGAACTACTCTGTATTAGCTAATATTGTTTCTATTATCTGTCTCAAGGAAGGAGAGGAATATGATGAGGAAGTCTGCCTAAAGAGAGCAGAAAAATTCAAGGATGTGACGATGGATATAGCATGGGATGTTTTTTTTTACTTGGGCGAACTATTAGATACATACACGAAAGCTATCCTCAGCTCTTCTCAGGAAAAACTAAAGCTAAGTATGCAAGCGCAGCTAAAGCGTCAGGATTAAATGGATTTGGATGGTATCTACAATTAAAATCAGTAGCTGAGAAAGGAATCTTCACTTTTGGCAACAATTCTCCTATAAAAAGCGTAGAAAAGACTAATCTTTACGACTTTTTGATATACATTGCTGCAAACGCCTCAGAAGCGTTGTACCAAGAGAAAATAAGAGAATATGAAACTGGAAGAACTCGTTGATAAAATTGAATCACTAGTAACATCCGATCCTAACATAGATACGTTCCTTTTCGATGAACCTGAAAAAGTGAACGAACTTCACGCTACAGACTACCCTCTATTATTAATGAATCCTCTTGAGGACACCATTGATCCTAGAGCAAACGAGCAAGACTACAACCTAGAGTTGTTCTTGTTAGATACTTACTACCAAGATGACACTAAGTCTCTTAGACAGAAGTATTCTGATATGCAAATATGGGGTTTACAGTTAATACAAGAAATATATGACGTTGCTCAAATAAGGAACGTAGATAACGTAACAGTAAACAGAGGAACAGAGCAGTATAACGATAACTTAGCTGTTGTGCAATTCTCTTTTGTTGTTAGAGTACATGAATGTATGAAGTTATTGGAGAAACCATATAATTTAGTAGCAACGACTGCATCTTCTTCACAAATAGACTTAGCATGGAATGATAGCGAAACTACAGAGTCAAATTATGAAATATCTCGCAGTATTGACAATGTTACTTGGACAACTATTGCTACACTAGCTGCTGACTCTACTTCTTATTCTGCTACTGGTCTTGATCCTAGCACTCTTTATTACTTTCGTGTAAGGGCAACAACGGCTACAAATAGATCTCCATATTCTAACACAGATTCTGACACAACTTCAGCATAATGCCTAGATTCGATTGGATACATACAGAGGCAGCAACAGTAAAATGGGCAAAGGCTGTAGCTGATGATTTACGTAAAGAACTTAAACAACAAGGACACGTTGCAAGTGGTAGGTTGCTAGATAGTATCGGACTAGGAGACTTAGATACTAGAAAAGGTAAGGTAAGGCAAACTATTAAATCAATGCCTAGAGGAGAGAAACTAGATAAGAGACAAGCAAACGCTGTTGTTAGTATTAATCAGCTACTAAGGTGGATGACTAATAAGAACAAGACCGCTATTGGAAGTAAGAAGTTTGTATCGACTACTCCTAAAGAGAGGAAAAGAATAGCTTATGCTTTAAAGAGAGCAATAGAGAAGGAAGGGATTCCAACAGCTAACTCTTATAATTTCTCCAACAACGGTAGGAGAACAGGATGGATTTCATTACCATTCAAAAGAAGTAAAATAGAAGTTAACAAAAAGGTGATACCAGCAATAACAAAGGATATAGTTGAGTCTATATCTAGGATCTTAGAGAGATTAGCAAGTAGATACCCTAACATGAAAATATTAAAATAATGGCAATAATAACACCAATATTAACACAGCCATCAGCAGGCAATATTCATAGTCCTTATAGACCTATGGAAATAGGCGTTAAGTCTAACGCTGCTACTATAGCTAAGATGAAGTGTTTTATTCACTTAGATGACAACGCAACAGCAGACAACGCTAGTACGCCTATTATATTAGATCCTGACTTTGGAACAACAAATGAGTTTACTTTTGATATATCTACTTACATTGCAGGTTTAGATTCTTTAACTTACGACATACAAACTCATGGTACTGCTGTTTCTGTAGTGACAACGAGTAATTCTATTAAGAAGATTAGCTGTACATTCACAGAGGTATTGCTTTCTGGAGGGTTGCTTTCTGATGGTGATTCTTTAAGTCATACTAGTATATCTGATTGGTACGCTATTAATGGAGTATGGCAACATGATGAAGTGGCTGATAAGTTTGATAATTTTAAGTTAAGAAACGCAGCTAAACCTTACTTTCTTACAAATAAAAGGCCAGCAGCAGGTGTTTACAAAGAGGTAGGTGCTAATGATAGTGACTACTTGAGTGGTTTTACAACTCTTACAGGCTCATACCATGTTAGAGTAAGATTATTCTCTGGAAAGAACCTAAGTGGAAGTAGTGTTATAAAGTTTTTACCTATAACTCTTTCAGCAGGGTATCTTAATTTCCCTAGTGGAGTTGCGAACCTAAATGCTACAACTAGTGGATGGGTGCTAGATGGTGGTGGTGCTACTGTTTCAGGTGATGTAATAATCTCAGATACAGTAAACGATCCAGACTTAGGTGCTACTGTTGGTTCTTATACATACTTAATTTGTGATACTAATAGTGATTCAACAAGAACAGGTTTTTCTGAAGCTTTAAGATATAATGTAGACTATAGTTGTTCTGATGAGCATACTAGGATAAAGTTTATGAATAGACTTGGTGCTTTTGAGTATTTTACTTTCAAAGGATATAGAGATAGATCTATAGAGGTTAGAAAGCAATTTTACAAGTCTCCTTTATCTAGTTCTTATACTGTAGATCAAGGTGGTGATAGAGTATTAAATGTTGACTCAAGAGAAGAGTTTGTAGTTTACTCTCAGCCATTAAATGAATCACATAGAATATGGTTAGAAGAGATGCTTGAAGGTTTTGAGTGTTTTGTAGAAGAAGGAACTAATTATATTCCTATCAAGGTAAGAGGAGGAAAGACAGCTATAATAAACGAAGGTGGTGGTTTATTCACTATCAAGATGACATATCAATACGCAAACGAAAACAGAAGACAGAATGGCTGATATTAGGTTAATATTAACAAGTTTAGAATTAGAATTAGATGTACCACAGGATAGACAATTTCCTTTGGCACTTAACTATACTGCTGGTAGTTTAAAGCATATAGAGTCTAGGAGTACAGATTTTTCACTTGAGTTTAGGATACCAGCTAACAAAAAGAATAAAACAGCCTTAGATCATTTAAACTCTACTAATATAGAGGATGGTAACCTTGTATTGGCAAGAAATGCTTGTAGGGTTACTATTGACAATATGCCTGTATTTGCAGGTGACTTTAAGTTACTAGGATTAGTAGATGATAGAGGTCACGAGGAATTTAAGTGTATTATCTTAGGTTCTGGAATGGGATGGGCAGAGTCAATGAAGAGTAAGACTCCTAGAGATTATAATTGGGGTACGCACGACTATACAAAAGCAGAAATAGAAAAGTTTTGGGATAACGATGGTGCTGTTAGTTCAGCTACTGCTGTTACATCATATAACGATGGAGGTATTACTTATCCTTTAATAAACTACGGTGCTTGGGGAGAAAAGAACTATGTAACAGTAGAAGATTTTAAGCCTGCAATGTTTATGAGATCTTTCTTTGAGAAAGCATTTGCTGCCGAAGGATATACGCTTCAAGCTGACACAGACTCTAATGACTTCTTCCATACGACTAATAACCCTATAGCAGATCAAGTTATATTTCCATTTACAGGAACAGGATGGGTAGATTCAACTGGGTTAGTTACAGACAACTACTTTGAGGCTGTTAATCCTGATACAAAAACTTACGCTATTCAAACTAAGTTAGTAAAAAGATCTCAAGCCTATGGACAAACAGAAAAGGGAAGAACAAAAGTACAGTCAGGATTAGCTAATGAAGGAACTATTATTAATCAGAATCAATCAGTTAAGATATGGCTTACTGACGCATCATCTCTTCCTAGCACAATAGATGGCAACACTTACGTAGCATTACCTCAAGCATATAATTCTTTGTTAAAATCTCCTCTAGGAACGGTTTATAGAATTATAGGATACGGTACAGCTCGTTATAGCGCAGAAGCTTTAAATAAGGATTATATAGAAATACTAGGTCAAGCAGGTGCAGCAGGGGTAGCTAATACATACATTAATCCTCAAACTGACTCACCTTCTCTTGCATATTTTGATGTTATTTTTGGAGAGGTAACTGGAGGAGTTTTTAATCCTATTACAATTCAATTCGATTCAGCATCTCCTAATCCTTCTTCTGTATTTAACACAACAACAAATAAATATACTGCTCCAACGGCATTAAAATCTAGATTTAGATTTGACTGTGAGATGTATAGTTTTAGTGAGGATTTAGTAAACGAAGGAACATTTACATTCAGAATAATTCACAAATCAGGATCAACAACTACTGTTATTGGTCAAGAGTTTATTAATCCTACTGAGGATTCTAATATGGATGAGTTTGCAATGACACCATATAATAGGGAGGCTTCTGTTATTGCTGTAGGTTTGGAATCTGGTAATGTAAATATGGCTGCTGGTGACGAGATATATGTAGATGTTGTTATAGATCATACAAATAGCTCTGCTGCTAATCGTGTTTTATTCGGTAACGCACCTTTAAATACCAAAAAAAGCACCTTTGTAAGCGTAAAAAATGCAGAGTTAGAATCTATTCCTCAATCTGATATAATAAAAGGATATACAGGATTAGCTTTTAACACAGTTCTTGATGATAGATATAATTCATTACAGTACATTAAAGGGTGTCTTCACGCTTTTAACTTAATGATAAAAACAGATCCAATCGCTAAGACAGTTATTGTTAAGTCAAGAGATGAGTTCTATGACGATAATGTTAATGCTATAGATTGGACAGATAAATTAGATATAAAGAAACAGTTTGACGTTAGTTATCTTAATCTGTATAAGAGAGAACTTAACTTTAAATTCAAGGATGATGGAGCAGATGCTTATTTGAGTGAATTAAATAGAGTTTCATCTTGGGATTACGGATCTATGTTAGATACTCTATCAGATAGGTTTGATGATGGAGAGCAGAAGATGGAGAATCCTTTGTTTGCTTACACTCATCAGATGATAGACAGATCTATACTAGGTAAGGCTAATAAGTCTACTAAAGGTATAGTTTTAGCTAGGATGTGGAACGAATACTCTCCTAGCTCTATAGCACCATCTAGGTATTACAACTATAAGCCTAGATTATTAATCTTTGAGAACGCACAGCAAAACTCAGGAAGTACATGGCTTTTTGAAGGTGCAGACCAATCTACTTGCCCTTCTGCTTTGGTGGATGACTACGGTACTGCTGCTGCTAATATTGATTTTGATCTGCACTTAGGATATAACAATTCTAATGACAACGGATTGTATCAAACATATTATCAGAAGACAATAAATACAATAGAAAAGGGAACTAAATTAGCTGCTCCATTCTATTTGACAAAAAGAGATATACATAACTTTGATATTAGTAAGCCTGTCTATATTGGACAACCTGCTAATTTAAAAGGTTATTGGTTAGTAGATAAAATATCTAACTTCCTTCCTAACGTAGACACAACTACAACGGTTGAGTTAATAAAGAGAGAGGACTTCGACACAAGAACAGTAGAATCTACTTACGATAATGTTATTGTATTAGACAATAAGGAATGGGTAAGTGACGATCATGCGTTTGTTGATGTAGGTGATAGAGGAGGAGGAGACAGTAAGTCTGACGCTAAGTCTCAAGCTGATTTAGCTGATGCAGCAGAGAAAGCTGACAAATTCAATAAATCATTAGGCAGACAAGATGCTGTTGGTGGCGCAGGTGTTAGTGCGGTACAAGCTGCTTCTGGAAGTGGCGGTAAGTTTGCAGGTAAGGCAGGTGCTGCTAGGTTTAATGCAGCCGATACAAGAGATTCTGTTTCTTATGCTGAAGCAGAGGAACAAGCTCAAACGGATGATTTTAGTAACTCTAAGAATGTAGTTGGAATCTCTGATTACGATGGTATGTCTACTAATCCTTATGTTGTTAAGCATGAGAGCAATAACACAGAAGTTTCAATGGTACAGAGAGCTAAAGGGAATGTGTCTAAGAGAGGTACAGGTAACTTTGTAACTGGTAGGAATAACATTGCTGCTGGTTCTGGACAAACTGTGGTAGGTCAATACTCTAAGCCTTCAAGCACCTCAGCTTTCTCTGTAGGTACAGGGAATAGTGACTCGGAAAGATACAACGCATTAAGTGTTGATAAAAGTGGAATAGTAAGAGAAGGTGGTGGCGCACTTATGGATGATATTGATGACGTGCAGAATCAAATATATGAAGAAATAAACGGTGAAATGGTTAAAGTAGTAATATAATGGGAGATAATAGAAAAATATTAATTGAGATAGTTACCAAGACATCAGGTGCTGAGAAAAAGGTAAAGAAGACAGGAGACGCTGTTGAGAAGACAGGTAAACAAGCAGATAAGGCTAGTAAAAGTTTCTTTGGATTAGGAAAAACTTTAGGAGCAATAGCTAGAGGTTTTATTATTGTTAAAGGGTTTCAGTTATTAGCTCAAGCCATCTCAGGTGCTGTAAAGATTACTGCTGAGTTTGAGTTGATAATGAATAAGGTAAAAGCTATTTCAGGAGCAACCGAAAAAGAGTTTAAAAAACTTGAAAAGGCTGCTAGAAGTTTAGCTTTAGGAACAATTTTTACTGCCGAGCAAGTTGGAGAACTTCAATTAGCTTACTCTAAATTAGGTTTCACTACTGATGAGATCCTAGCAGCAACAGAGGCTACTACAAAATTAGCTACAATAACTGGAGACGACTTAGCGGGTTCTGCTGACGTAGTTGGTGCTACAATAAGAGGTTTTGGTCTTGAGGCTGTTGAGGCTAAAAGGATAGTAGATTTAATGGCTACTTCTTTTAGTTCTAGTGCATTAAGCTTAGATACTTTCAAAAACTCAATGAAAACATTAGCTCCAATTGCAAGTGCTGCTAATATCGACATAGAAACAACAACAGCGTTATTAGCTGTATTAGCGGATGGTGGTTTAAGAGGTACTAGAGCTGCAACAGGACTTAAAAACATAATCTCTGACTTAGCTGACGAAAACTCTGATTTATCTAAAGAGGTTGGTGTAGTTGTTAGAGATACTGAGGATTTACAAATAGCTTTTAAAATAGCAGCAGAAAAAGGAATAGATTTATCTAAAGCTAGTCAGATTATTGACAAGAGATCTAAACCTGCATTCCTTACATTAGCAAAAGGAGTAGATAAAGTAAACGCATTGACAGAATCTTTTAAAAACGTAGAGGGGGCTTCTGATGAAATGGCTTCTGTTATTGAAGAAAGTGTTTCTGTTAAGTTTCAAAAGTTCTTTTCTGCTGTTAGTGTATTTGCAGAACAAGAGGGAGGAGAATTACTTCAGGCTATAGGAGGTTTATTAGATAGAATAACAGAATTTATTAATTCTAACCTAGATGTAGTAGAACACCAAAAGAAAGTAAACGCTGAAATATTTAAGTTCGCAGGTGTTGCTGGTATTGCTTCTAAATCAACTGAGGAGCTACAAGCTGAAATAGACAGGTTAACTGAATCTAATGAAGCAAATGCCGAATCTCAAAAAGGGCTTCAATTTGTGTTAGATGATACTAATAAAAAAATGCTAGATGGTGCTAACGCAGGTTCTCAAGTGCTTCAGGATGCTGCGTCTCAGACCGAAATTAAAGTAGACTTAATAGAAACAGAAATAGAAGTAACTGAAGATCTTATTGCTGCTATTCAGAGTGAGATTGACATCAGAGATGCTTTATCTAAGAAAGAAATAGAAGATGCAAGAAACAGAATAAAAAATCTAAGACCTAATATAGATTTAGAAAAAGAGATTCAAGACGTAAGAGAACATAATTTAGCAAAACTACCTGATTTAGTTCAAGAATCTATTGAAAAGATAGACGAAACTTTTGATGATCCATTACATATTGATGGGGCGTTAGCTCAATATCTAGGTCTTACTGACGATCAGTTAGCAGATCTTGAGAATGTTATGGGCGAGTCAGTTATGTTATTTCAAGGACTTAACGATTTATTCCAAACAATAGCTCTAAACAGGCTTTCTCAAGTACAAGCAGAAAACGATGCAGAGTTTGATATATTTACAAAAGGACAAGACGCAAAGCTAGCTAGATTTGATATAGACCAAAAACATGAACTTGATACTTTTATAGGTACACAAGACCAAAAAGCAGATTTTGAGAGACAAAAAGGATTAGAAAGACTAGAGTTATTAAAAGAACAAGAAAAAGCGGAAGATGCTTTAAGAAAAAAACAATTACAAGAGGAAAATAAAATAGCTAAACAATCTTTTAGAGCTAATCAGACTAACGCTGTTGCTCAAATTGCAATTGATACTGCTTTAGCTGTTATGAAGGTTTATGGACAAACAGGAGTTGCTGGAATAGCACTTCAAGCTTTACCTATTGCTTCAGGAGCTTTACAAACGGCTGCTGTGTTGTCTCAAAAGTTCCAACCTAAGACATTCCAAGATGGTGGTATGATTGAAGGTGCATCTCACGCAGAGGGTGGAGTTCCTTTTACTGTTGCAGGTAGAGCAGGGTTTGAAGCAGAGGGTGGAGAGTATATCTTCTCTAAAAACACAGTAGACAGATTAGGTACAGGTCTGTTAGACGCTATAAACTTCGGTGGTGCTGCCCCAAGAATGTTTGCTGATGGTGGTGCTGTATCAAGAGCTTCTGTTGCTAGTTCTGCATTAAATCAATCTGAAATGGCACAAATGATTGGAGAGGTGTTGCTTCTTCTGTTACACAAATTCCAGTAGTAAATGTGGCTACAGAAACAGATAGTTTGTCAAGAATGGTACAAAACGCTGAGGCTATGGCAACTATATAAAAATTTTTAACCAATAGTGTACACCTTTTAGGTCATTATGACGTATAAGGTATATACTGTTCAAAATAATAGACAGACAATATGAAATTTAGATCAGACGTATGCTTCTCAAATTCAGGTTTAGACACCATTGATGAGCACACAGGAGTAATAAAAGGCGTTACTTTAGCTAGAGAAGGAGTTGCAAAAGGACATGGTGTTCATTTGGATTCTAAATTCATCTCTGACTTAGTAGAACTAGGTAACAGTCAAGAAGAGGGTGTAAAAGCAAGATTTGGTCATCCTAGCATGACTTCAGATGCGTTCGGTACTTACATCGGTAGATATAAGAATTTTAGAATAAAAGATAAGAAAGCAAAAGCTGACTTATATATGGATGAGGTTTCTAAGAAGTCGCCTAAAGGTGATTTATATAGCTATGTATTTGCTATGGCAAGAAGCAATCCAGATATGTTCGGTAACAGTATTGTTTTTAAATCTGGTGAATCTAGATATGAAAATGAATTAGACGAGAACGAGAATGTAATTACTAAGGAGTATGTTTCTATTGTTGGACTAACTGCTTCTGATTTAGTAGATACACCTGCTGCAACAGATTCTTTATTCTCTGCTGATATGCAGTTAAGAGAGTCTTACAGCGACTATCCTGAAGCTGCTGTTAATAACGCCAAGAGAGGAATTAAATTAAATGAGAAAGTAAACAATAGATGTGCTACTGATGTTGGTAAACAACGTGCGCAACAGATTTCTAAGAAGGAAGCACTATCTATGGATACTATAAAAAGAACTTTTTCTTATTTGTCAAGAGCAGAGGAATATTACAATCCAGATGATCCTGAAGCTTGTGGTACTATCTCTTATCTTCTATGGGGAGGTAAACCTATGAAAGCATGGGCAGAGAGAAAAATTAATGAAGTTGAAAATAATTATAAATCAAAAAATCAAGAAATGGAAAAATCATTTACAGACAAAGTAGTAGATGTTCTTAAAAGCTTCGGTATTACAAAAACTGAAGAGGTTACAGAATTATCAGAAGAAACTACAGAAGTTACAACAGAAGTAGAAGAAACTACTGAAGAAGTTGTTGAGGAAACTGTTGCAGAAAATGCAACAACTGAAGAAATTACTGCTGAAGAATCTACTGATGCTATTGCTCACGCTGTTGAGACTTTCGAAGCTGAAAGAGAAGAGTTAGTGAAAGAGTTTAACGCTAAAGAAACTGACTTAAATCACGCATTAGCTGAGTTAGGAGAAGAAGTTAAATCTCTTAAAGCTGAGTTAGAAGTAAAAGAAACAGAATTAGCTGCTTTCAATGTAAAGCCTACTGAAGTAGAAGGAAACGAAGATCCATCTATCAAAGGAGAGGAAAAGCAATTAAGCGAAAACGCTAGTGTTCTTAAAGACTTCTTAAAGGATATTAAAGAGTAAATAAATAAGCACAATTATGGCAAACATTAAAATCAAGTTTATTGTAAATGGTGAGGAAAGAGAAGGTGAGATTCCTGAAGCTGACTTCGCTAATTACGAGAAAGCTTATAAAGCAAAAAAGGTTGGGGGATCTGCACCAAAGAAAGCTGTTAAGGCTGAATTAAAGGAAGAACCAAAAAAAAGTAAAAAGAAATAATTAATTAACAAAACAAACAAAGAAACATGGCTAATTTAATGTCACATTCGTTAAGCTTCTCTAAAGAGAGTGTTAGCGAGTATTTTATTAAACCTTTATTCATTCAGTCTGATATCAAAGATATCGTTACTGTAAGAACAGACATCAAGAACTCTGAGAAATTAGACTTCATTGATAACTTAGAGAAGATCACTAAAGCTTATGCTCAAGGTACTTCTTTCACTACATCTACAGGTGTTACTATCACACAGAAGACTCTTTCTGTATCTGATATGAAAGCTGAAGTTGCACAAAACGGTAAAGCGTTCTTAAACTACGTTAAAGAATCTTTATTGAAAAAAGGTGTTGACGAGAATGATATCGGTGATACTTTATTCGAGGAGATCTTAATGGAGATCTACATGGGTGGTATCGCAAGAGATTTCCAAAGACAAGTATTCTTCGGTGATACAGCTAAAGAAGCTAGAACTTCAGAAGCTCCTAACGGAACTTTAGATGCTGACTACAAAGAATACAATGGATTCTGGACTAGAATGATTAATGATTTTGATTCTGCTGCTTTACCTGCTGCACAATACCAAGATATTAATTCTTCTACTTACCAAACAACTGTTGCTGTTAAGCAAGTTGATACTGGTGTTGTAACTGGTGCTTCTGGTACTTTAGGATTAGTAATCAACGGTACTACTTATACAGAGGCTTTCGATACTTCTGTTGCTACTACTATCTCTAACTTCGTTGCATCTCACGCTGCTACAGTTTTAGCTAGAGAAGGTAAATTAGTTTTATCTGGTACTGCTACTGACTTAGTTGTTACTGCTGGTATCGCAGGTATGAAGCAAATCGTTACTGACGCTTCTACTACAATGGATTCTAACATTGCTACTACAACTGCAAACGTTGCTAACACTACGTTAAAAACTGATGCTGCTTTAACTGCTTTCAAAGCGTTATGGTCTAAAATGCCTAACTCTTTAAGAAAGTTATTCAAAATGGAAGGTAAGATTATGGTTACTGCTTCTGTATGTGATAACTACACTGATACTATCGAGAGTTTAAATGGTTCTGATGCTGCTTACTTCACATTGAGAGATGGTGAGAAAGTTAAAGCTTTCAGAGGTGTGCAAATCGTAGAAAGAGAAGAGTGGGATGAGCATATCGAAAATGATTTCGATTCAGTAAGACCACACAGAATCTTATTCACTATTCCTAGAAACTTAGTTGTAGGTACTGATGGGATTTCTGATGATACTAAGATTGAGTCTTGGTATGAGCAATTAACTCAAAACAGACACGTAAGAGTTGAGTACAAAGCTGGAACACAGTATGTACACGAAGATTACATAGTTGCTGCTTACTAGTATATTCTTTCTTGGGGAGTGAATTAAGTAGCTCCCCTTTTTTAATTTAACAATAACAAAATAACATAAATCATGGCAATAACTGCAAATTTAACTGATTCGTGTGCTGCAATTTCTGGAGGAATTAGACGTATTGCGTTTATTTCTAAAAGTGACGTTGCAGAGGGAGCAATCACATTACATACTGGTGGAGAGGTTGGAAGTATCACGTTAGCTTCAGGAAAAGAGTTCTTCGAATACGATGCTGAACAAGACACAATCGAATGGAGAGAGAACGGAGAAATGGTAAACGGTTCTTTAAAGTACACAGAAGAAATAGAGCTTTATATTAGAGGTAATAACCCAGTAAACAGAAATGCTATCGTTGAGTTAGTAGAAGACCTTTGTGGCGTTTTAGCAATTGCACAGGACTCTAACGGAACTATCTTTTTAATAGGATGGTCTGAGGACTTAGACTTAGATAGACCTTTAAAAATGGCATCTGATGCTTCAGGATCTGGAAAAGAATTAACTGACCTAGCTGGATCAACAATTACAATGACTTGTATGTCTCCTGAAAAAGCAAGATCTATTAGAACTGCTGATACATCAATTACTTGGTCGTCACTTACTACACCTGCTTAATAGTATAGTAGAGTAGAACAAATACAAAGAGGGAGGGTTTTCCTCCCTTTTTTAATAACAATAAAATAAATCTTATGGCTTACAAGTATAAAGTAGAAGAGGTATTTAAAGATTCAACTGTTCACAAAGGTGAAAAATCATATAAGTTAGCTTCATGCTCTCAAAAAGATTTAAAGGAACTATATGACGCAGGGGTTGGGTTTATCTTAGAAGAAGAAGAAGCAAAGAAAGAAGTAAAAGCAACAGAAGATAAAGAATCTGTAGATGGAAAAGAAGGATAAGCAGTTAGCTAATAATCAAGTGGAAACAGCGTTTTCAAGCAGTGTAATTAACACTACAAGTGCCTCTACTATTAAAGAGATATCTAAGGTAGATCACAACCCTAGAGACTATGTGTCTTTTGGAGTAGATAATTTGTTTCCACAAGGATTATCTATACTTAACAGAAGATCTTCAACACACAGAAGTATCTTAAACAACAAGGTTATCTACTCTTTAGGTAGAGGATTTATAACAGAAGGTAATGCTCCGTTGGAAGCTTTCATTAAGCAAGTAAACAACAAAAGAGAAAGTTTAAGAAAGGTTCTAAAGAAGATATTCAGTGATTGGTATAGCTTTGGTAACGCTTATTTAGAGGTGGTTCTAGTGCCTAATGGTAACCCTCAGTTCTTCCATAAGGATGCAACTAAAATTAGAATACACAAAGACAGAGAACACGTTATTATTCACCCAGATTGGAGACAGTATGAAGGTAAAAAGAGGTTTGCTAAGACTTTGCCTATATACCCTAACTTCGAGGAGATTGATGGTGCTCAGAGAGCTATATTCCACTTTAAGCAATATGAACCTGAGTTCTCTGATTATGGAGTACCTGATTGGATTGCTGCTTTGGATGCAGCAGCTATTGGGTACAAGACTAATAGATGGAACTTATCACGTCTTGAGAATAGTTTTCAAGTATCTGGGATACTAGAGATAGTAGGAGATATGTCTGCTGAGGACATGAAGAAGGTTAAGAAAGACCTAGCAAAATCGTTCTCAGGAGAGGAGAATGTAGGTAAGCTATTAGCTATAACAAAACAATTTAGTGAGAGTGGATCGGGAACTACATTTACTCCATTAATTCAAACGAGCGAAGGTGAATGGATAAACCTACATCAACAGTCAGACTCGGACTTAATAATTGCACATAATTGGTTCAGAAGTTTATCTGGTATCTCTGATTCTACAGGGTTTGACACCAAGAGGATTAGAAACGAATATCAGGTTGCTAAGAACACTATTATAGGAGAGAATCAAGATGCTATATTATCTGAGATTAAATACTTGATCGAGAAGTACTCTAGCATCAATCCTGAGGCATTATCTTTTAGAAATGAGTCTCCAGTATCACTTATTGATTTAATTGACGTTAATTCGATTGTAACGGTTGATGAAGCTAGAGAGAATAGTTTAGGTTTAGCTAACTACCATGATGCAGAGAAAGGTAAGAAACTAATTTCTGAGATCAGGGAAGAGGCTATGGACAGAGGACAGCAAAGAGAAACACCTGAAACTCAGAAGGATGGCGATACAGATAACTGATAATACAGATACTATTGACATAAGTTTTGATGGTAATGCAGACTTGCGTTGCATACATAAGACTAACTGTTCTTTAGAGAGAAGTGGTGAGTATGTTAGCATATTTGATTCTGGTATTACTCCTCCAAAAGAGTATGTTATTAAGTATGATGAAGTTACTAACTATTCTTTTACAGATGGTGCAGACTTCTTTCATAAGATAAACGCTATACTAAACAATAAGTATTCTATAGCTACATTAATTGCAGGCGTAGAGTTAGATAATCACACAACAACAAAGATTATAGATTCTAACCCTTCAAGAAGAGGATTAGTTGTAAGCAACAGTAGTAATCATGGATTTTATATAAAGTTCCAAGCAGCAACAGTAGATGACGACCTAAAAGGAATATTTATTCCACCTAGATCAAACTATGAATTAACAAGTAAATTTATTTATACAGGTGAAATATCTGCAATAGCAGAAGAAAATTCACCTATAGCATACATTCAAGAATGGTAAAATGAACAATATAAAAAACGATATTTACATTATAGTAGGTTTTGCGTCAAGTACGGCTGGAAAAATAGCAAATGAATTAAACATGAAGTTAGTAAATGACGTACTTTATAGTGGCGTATTATTGGCTACTATGATATATACTGTTTATAAAATTATAAACGAAATTAAAAAAAGATAAAACAAAAATTATGGCTTGGGTAATAACGAACAAATCGACACACTTAGACTTCGCAGATGGAGCAACTAAATACTTGCTTCCAAAGAGTGATGTTAAGATGAAATTAGTAGATGGAATAGTAAAAGTATATTCTGATGCAAGTGAAAGAGATGTAATAGAATTAAACTACTTAAATGTATCTACACCTTCAGAGTCTAGTGCTTCTGCTCTTTACGAAACTATTATGGACTACATGGAGACTGTAGCAAGTGGATCTTCTTCTCAAACAGAGATTGCTTATAACAATGCTTCTACTCAGTTAGTAGCAGAGAACCTTGACAGAAAAGGTGTGCTAATTGTAAACAAGACAGACGTTGCTTTAACTGTTGAGTTAGGTGATGTTACTGTTGTGTTAAATGAAGGTCTACAAATAGAAGCTGACAAGGCTACATTTATTGAATCAACAGAAGAAGTTAAGTTTATTTGTAACACAGCGACAACAGGGAAAGTTATCGCAGTAGAATATTTATAGTATGAAGGTTAAAGGTGATGGAATATTTTCTATAAACACATCTGCATCGGGTGGTTTTGGTAATGCAGGGATTTCTTTGCCAGAGACTGTTGCAGACGCAGGTGGTGGTGGAGATAATCCTCCAATTACTACTGATTTGAAATTGTATATGAATCCAGATGTTGAGGCTTATTCTGATGCTGGTACTACATTAGCAGTTGATGGTGATAACATTAGACAATGGAACGATCAATCTGGTAATGGTAATACACTAAATCAAACTACTGCATCTTCACAGCCTTTATACAATACTACGGTTATTGGAAATGGAAAGGCATCTATCCAATCGAATGGTGATTTCTTTTTAACAACAAACAACATAGAAATACCTAATACACAAGCTGAATGGACATTCTATGCAGTTTACAAAAGAAGTACTGGAAGTGATGAATATCGTATCTGTACGTTAACCACAAACTCACTTTGTAGAATGGAATGGAGGTCAGTTCATATGATTAGACAATTAACTGGTAGTGGTAGATTTATATCTTTTACTGATGATTTAAATACTAAAATAGTTGCTTATACTTTAGATAGGAACGCTGGTACATCTGGAGAGTTAAAGATGTACGTTAATGGAACATTCTATGGTTCTATGTCTTCTGGTTCTGATTTTACTGATTGGCCTTTAGAATTTGACAAATTATTTAATTCATCATACGGAATAAACTTTGGTAATCAATTATGGTATTTTGATGCACATGATGCTACACAAGTAGAAGAGGTTTCTGATTGGTTAAATACTAAATATTCAATTTACTAATATGAAAGCAATATTATTTACACAAGAATATACAGCTGGTTTTAATGAATTGCAAGAAAGGATTCATCTACATTTATTATCTAAAATTGGAGTGGATGGATTCCATTACTCTGCTGATTGTTGGGCAGATGCTGCAACAGCTTATGTATATGAAGATCAACTTTGTATGGCAATAGACGATTCAGAGCCAAGATACAGATACATTATAGAGGTATTAACACAAGAAGAAATAGATTCAATACAAGACATAAACTTAGAATAATGGCACAATTCGTTACAGCACAGCAAGTTATAAATAATACGTTCACTAACACGAACACAGATACTAACTTAATCAAGACAACAACAATTGAACAGGCTCAAATTAAACACTTGAAGCCTGTATTGACTAAGGACTTATACGACCTTATAGTTACAGAAAATAATGCTTCTAGCTTATCTGCTGCTAATCAAACTATATTTGATACGTATATAGTACCTGCAATGTATTGGTTTGTTAAGTATGATGCTTTAGTAGACGCACATTATAAGTCAAATAGCAAAGGTGTTAACAGATCTTTCGGTGATTTTAACGAGCAAGGTTCTAATGACGAGCTTTCTTATGTAATGACCTCCGCCTTTATGATTGGAATAAAAGTTTTAGAAAGAATGACGACCTATATAGAGGACAACTCAACTAGTTATTCTACGTATAATAGTGGAGAAAATGTTTTAAATGAAGTATCAATTAGAGCAAATATAATATACTAGCATGGCAAAAAATCAACACAGAAATTTAACAGGAGACGCATTACATAACCCTAAAGGCTTTGATGGAGCTTCTAACGGTACTAAGCCAGTTAAAGATGCTACTGGTGCTTTAGATTGGATTACAGAGACTCAATTACCTAAAGCCTTAGACTACGTTTCAGCACAGTCTGCACCTCCAACAGAGGTAACTGGTGATGTTTACTTAATCGACACTACAGGAACAGCCTACGACATTAATACAATAGCTTGGCAGTCAGGTAACACTATTAGAATTGCTTTTAATGGTTCTCCTGATTTAAGTGCTGTAGCTGCTGATGATTACTTTATTACCTCTGGTAATGGTAACGCATCTAACGATGGTACATTTATCATTACAACTGTTAATGATGGTTCTGATTATATAGAAATAACAAATAACGACAGATCTGACGCTACAGATGATGAGGCAACGGATGCTGTTGGTACAGGATATTATACCCTTGCTGAATGGGATGCTGTAAGCAAAGTATCACACGTTACATTTGATGGTAGTATATGGTCGTCTATTACTCCTTCAGAGGGACAATCTTGCTATGATGTGGCTCTTGGTGCTATCAGGGTGTTTGATGGTACTGATTGGAGTTCTTCACTTGCTTCTGGTGGTGTTACTGGAAGTGGTACTACCAATTACTTAGCTAGATGGACTCCAAGTGGAAGTGCGTTAGGTAATTCTGTTGTTCAAGATGATGGAACACAAGTTCATGTTGGTGGTACACCTACAAGTTCTACTATGTTGAAGGTAACTCCTGTAGATAAATATGGTATATATGTAGATTCTGACCAAAATACTACTTCAGTTATATCGGCATACATTGCTGACATAGCTAATACAGGGACAGGTAACATAGAAGCGATTTATTCAACTTCTGCTGGATCAAATGATGCTAGTGCAAATGTTTCGTTGTTTCATTCTAATGGTGTTACAGCAGGGACTCAAGCTAACTCTTATGGACTGTACTTAACAGCACATACAGCAGGTACAGCTAAATGGGGTATCTATCAAGCAGGTGCAAACGATAAGAACTACTTTGCAGGTGCTATGCAGTTTGACACAGCATCAGCAGCGACTGGTTATGTATGGACAGCTACTGATGCAGATGGAAATGGTGATTGGGCGGCAGCTTCTGGTGGAGGTGGTAGCTCTTTTTTTGAAGAAACTACTAGCTCAATTAAAATAGACAACACTGCTACTACTAGAGACATCTTAGAAGTAAGTAGTGGTAGTGGTTCAACTTTAGGTGGTACTTTTTCTGCTGGTGCTTTAATAGTTGGTTCTACTCACACTGCTTCGGGTGGTGGTAGGAGGTTTATAATGTCAGGTTTAAGTAATACTGCTTCTTCTAACTTTATAGAAGGGGGAATTATTTCAGGTAACGCTAACACTTATACTTCGGGTAATTACTCTCATACGTTTGGTGATAGTAACATTATGAACGGAAATACTTCTTTTATTACAGGTAGTAGCAATACTGTTAATGGAGATAATTGTTTTGTGGCTGGAAATGATAATATAACAAACAATAACGACCAAGCTATGTTAGGTTGGAATCAAGAACTTCAAAGTGGCGTCCAACATCAAATAGCTATAGGGCAATCTCAACACTTAACTTCTAACCATAATAATAAAGGTATCTTTTTTGCTATGGGTTCTGCTAGACCAAACATATCTATGGTTAACGGAGACACTCACCTAGCGATGAATATGGCAATGGGTTCTTACAACTCAGGAAGAACTTTAGACGGTGCTGGTATGACAGGTACAGGTGGAGGAGTATTCTACTTTATGAATGGACAAGTAGTAGAGCCTACTGTTAATCTAGGTGACGCTACAGGTATATATGGTAAAGACAGGGCAGCTACCAAATCAGGGATAATTATTAAAGCTGAAGATGGTACGAAGCACTTCTTAGGAGATTTTTCAGCAATCGGAGGAGACGAAACTGACGCAGAAGCTAACAAGACGTTAACTGTAAAAGGAACAGGAACGGGTTCAGGTACTTCTAGTTTAAAGACTACAGACTCAGGTGGTAACGCTACTTTTGAAGTATTAGATAACGGAACTGCAAAGTCAGGAGGTCAAATAGGTTCAAGTGCAGGTGCAACACCTAACACAGAAACACCTTCAGGAACTACTGAAACAATAGATTGGGATAATGGTAACTATCAAGTATTAGATTTAGAAAGTGCTTCAGATAATGTTACATTAACATTATCTAATCCTGTTGCTGGGTTTGCATACTTTATAGAGATAAGACAAGACAGTACAACACCATTAGATGTTATATTTCCATCAAGTGTTAAGTTTGCAGGTGAAACTGCTCCATATACACTAGATGTATCAACAGGTGCTAACGCAGTAGACGCTGTGTCTTTAGCTTGGAATGGTTCAGAGTATATTGCTAGTTTCTCACAAAATCATGGTTAATGTTTTTCTTCAATAAAATAACTGCTCCTAGATGTGCGTCTGTTAAGGACTTAAATTTTGATCCTATTCCAGATATAGGTGATGGATATGATGGTGATTATCCAGTAGACCATTATTGGGAATACGGAATAGGGTGTTGGATAATTAGCTCTAGTGAAATGGGAAGTGCAAAGCAACTTACAGGATTAACACTTAGAGCAGGTAGGTATAGTGGAAGTTATGCTTATAGTCCACAAAACCAATATATTAAAATAGCACATACTACTGACTCTATACTACCTTCAGGCTCAATGAGTCCAACGGGTTCTGGTGCTGCTAATCTTAGTATGTCTAATATACTAAGTATAACAGACGAAACATTAGTAGCAAGTGGTACTTTTTCTATTCCTAATTTAAGTCAAGATGATTATCATACATTTAGTTTTAATGATAGTAATTTCTGCTATAACGGAACAGATAATATTGTAATTTTTTGGATAAACAACTGGGGAGACTACAGTAGCTACAGAGAATGGTGGATGGTAGACAATACTTCAGCAAGCTCTAATAATAGAGGAGCTACTAGCAAGGCAATATACAGTATGCCATCAAGCTTTTCAAGGGATGATGTAAGACCAGTAACAAGGTTTACTTATTAAAATATATAAGATGATAGATATAAACTCATTAATAGCAGATTTAGACACAAAAGGAGATTTTTGTGTTGTAAATATAGACAAACAACAAAACAATAAATATCACCTAGACGTTATTTATGTAAACGTAACAGAAACAGATAAATCTGTTATAGATGATATTGTTAGAAACCACATGGGGACTATAGAAATAAATTCTGCTATAGAAGCAAATACCTATAAATCTTCTAGCATTCAATTATAAACAACAACTAAATATACAAAAATGGCAATAAATAATACAAACGCAATAAGCACTAAACTAGGGTTAGACATTGCATCTACTTACATAAGATTAGAGATATATTTAGGAACAGGTAAACAGGCTGAGATTGGATTTCATGCTTACGCTGATAAAGATGCTTACCTAGCTGGTGAGTCTATGATTAATAACGTATTAGACTTTGATATGTCTAACTATAGTGTAGAGGTCGCAGTAGCTTCTGATGTTAACCTAGATAACTTACACGACCTAGCAATAGCTGAGTTAGTAGAAAGAGGTTTAGATATGGCTAAATTAGCTAAAGCAGACTTGTCATAGGAAACATTTTCTTAAAAATTTAGTATATTGTAATATGGACAAGAAAGAATTAGAATTGGAGAAGGCAGAAGCTGCTCAAGTACCATCTGTAAGCATCCCTATTGCATTATTTAACGACATTGTAACTTATCTATCTGCACACGACTATCGTGAGGTTAGAAACATGATGTTAGCACTAGAGCAAATAGCACAAGATGAAAGTAACAAGTAATTTTCACTTACACGAATTAATAGATAAGGCAACCTACGAGAAGTGGGGAGCTTTTTCTCAGAGATTCCTAGACAAAGACACAGTTCTTCTGTTACAGTTCTTTAGAGAACGTTATGGAAGCACTACAGTTAATAATTGGTATCAAGGAGGTAATCTTCAATTCAGAGGATTTAGACCACCTAACTGTTCTGTAGGGGGATCTTACTCACAACATAAGTTTGGTAGAGGTTTTGACATTAACTGTGTTAAGGCTACTCCAGATGAGATAAGAGAAGACATAATAAAGAACGAAAGTCTTTTTATGGATAAAGGACTTACTAGAATAGAAGATGGTGCATTTGCGCCTACATGGCTTCATTTTGATACCGCATGGACAGCTTCTAGCAAGATTGATATTGTAAAACCTTAAATATTATTATGAAAATCATTTTATTCGCAGAAGCGGCTGCAAAAGTAGCTAAAAGATTTGGTGTTGGTGTTAAAGACATCAAGCACGTAACCAAAGCATTAAAGATTAACAGAGCAGACACTACAGAAACTCCAGCAGGTGAGCTAGACTACAGTAGACTTTTAGGATTTATTACAACTGTTGTATCAATCATCGCAGGGGTAGCATACTCTTTCGGAAAGATAGATCAAGAGGTTTATGATAAGTTAATAAAAGTTTTAGTAGGATAAGGCTGTATGAGTAAGTGGGCAATTTACAATGACTTTATTCTATCAAATAAGGATAAGTCAAAGTCTGAAATAGCTAGAATGGTCTATACCGAGAATGGTTTAGATCCTTCTACTTTTCAAGCAATCAGAAACTACATTAAAAGATTTCTTAACAAGCAAGACAATTCAGCTATTGAAGCTTACTGTGAGGCTAAGGGTATTCCAACTTCTAAAGTGGATGCGTATTGGCATAAAAGTGAGTTTAATGGTGAGGACTTTTCTGTTAGAGTATCAGAGAATGAAGTTTCAGGATTATCACAGGAAGATATTGAATCTACCGTTAGAGACGTTCTAAGCGATTATAAGCCTATTGACGTAGTTTCACATGACATAGCCTTTGAAAGTGCCTTAAAAGTCGTGTTAAGCGATATTCACGTTGGTTTAGATCCTAATCCACAAGGTAATTCATTATTTGCTTATGAATATAATGAAGAAGTATTCAATCAGAACTTAGATTCTGTCTATGATAGTATCATACAAGAGTATAAGGAGAATGGTACGTTTGAATTATTCGTATTAGATGACTTAGGTGAT
>Ga0222718_10000518_pt1 | contig 39306 bp, 52 predicted proteins | sample C33_27DmetaG_FD_165045 | JGI IMG/M metagenome (GOLD analysis project Ga0222718, IMG submission 165045) | Estuarine water microbial communities from San Francisco Bay, California, United States - C33_27D | ecosystem: Environmental > Aquatic > Marine > Unclassified | place: USA: California...
TCTTGTTTGTATTGCCTAGACATTCCTATGCCTAGGTATCTAGCACCAGCCCCTCCACTTTTAATGTTACTTTCGTAAGATATCACACCGCCTTGCATAATCAAGCCAGCAAACATTAGTGGCGGTAATTTTTTTTCCTCGTCAAAATCCTGTCGTGTGCTTCTAATAATTTGTCTTTCTTTAGTAACATTATCTAAACCAACACGCTCTACGACCTCAAAGAAACCGCTATTGTTAGATCCTGCATGCTTTAATGCTCTTATAAGATAGGCATCTGGTGCTTGTGTTACTGCTGATGAGAAGGTTGCATAAGTGCTATTACTTCTTCTTTGACCAGTTTGATCTGTGAATGATCCTGCATAAATAGCTACGACAGGCTTTTGTTTTGATGCTATTTTTATGTTAGCCAGGTTGGGTACTAACAAAGAACCAATCTTTGCTGGTTCTGATTTTTGTATTGGTGGTAAATTGTTTTCTATAGGGTCGAACAGTAATGCACAACTAGAAAGAGAAGTCACCAAGAGGAAGTTGTATAATAGTTTCTGAGCCATCGCTTGCAATTATTGTTAGTGTAATCATACCATCTTCAATAGTATAACTAATTGTATTTCCCTCTAAGTTAAAAGTGCCCTCTGTTGACTGAGTTTCTCCAAACATATTCTCTACTATCTGTCTGGATATCTGTGCATATATTCTTGACTCTAGGTTGCGAATAAATCTAGCTAAGGTTGTATTTTCTTTATCTCTCTCGAGTTGCTCCTGGATGGCTTTTAGTTCTTCCTTAACAGTTAATTTTCTTTGATACTCTTGCGAATCAATTGTTAAATAATGTGCGGATGTACCAATACCAGAAAATGAAGGTGACTTAAATTTATGCACCATTTCGTCTGCTTTTACATTCTGAACAAAAACCCCTACAAATAAAATTATTCCTATCAGGGATATAATCTTAATTATTAGATCTTTTTCTTTAGCCTCTTTAATCTCTTCTTTGGTCATCTCTATCCGCCTTAGCAATTTTGTTACTATCTATCAACTGTGGGACACCAAGAATAGTTTTAATAAGAGTATCTTGTCTTATTATCTCATTGTCTAAACTTCGCACCCTATCAATTAATGCTACCAAAATACCATGCTGGGAATCAAGTTTAGTGCCTAAGCGTTCTTCTATAGCAGATATTTGCTCTGCTACTTTTTGATCAACAACATCTAGTTTATTTTCCATGCCGTCAACAATTCTCATGATGAGTTTATAGATAAACCAACCTAATCCGAATGCAGCTGCAACTGGAAAACCTAATTCAGTTATTATTGCAACCGCATCCATTTATTTACTTTTTAATTTTAAAATTCAGAGCAAGCAAATCAATATAATTAAACATTTTATTGATCCACTTATCATCTTTTTCTGATGGTGTCCAAGCCGCAATAAGTGATGCACCTGTAACCACATAAGTAATAGTTGTTATTATATCTAATATAAAATCCATGTTTCACCTCCCGTGTGAAGATATGATTGTAACATTTTGTTAACTAATCAACTAGATTAGTCCACATATATTCTTCTGCTTCCTCTAGTGTTGTAAAGGTTTGTATATCTTCCTCAGTGTTATTATCTACTATAGTAAAAGTAGTTTCATCGTGCTTGACAATAACATAGGGAACATTGGTTACAGGTCCTATACTCATTATGGTCCTCCAGGTCCTGCAGGTCCTGCTGTGCCCCTGGTTGCAGCTAAATCTATAGTTTTGGAGCCACTGTTGTAACCCGTTGAATTTGGATAATAGGTTCCGCCTAAAGAGGCTCTCATATAAAAGGTTACACTACCATCTAAATACCTAGTTCCGCTACCGCTACTTACTGTTGCCAACCATTGCCATAGAGGGGAATAAGTGCTGGTACTTACAGTTGTCCAGGTGTTAGAGGTTGGACCTGTTGTTGTTGCACTTCCAGCCAAACCAGTAGTAGTGGTACTATACACTGCTTTTGCTTCAAAGGTAGCACTGTCTAGTCCTACATAGCCTTGATATGCATAAGAATAAACCGCTGCTGCACCTGAATTAAAAGTGGTAAAACGGTGCTCTAATCTATCGTTAGCAGTGTCTACTTTTTGAGCGTAGTTGCACCCAACCTGAGCATAGGTTGCATTAGTATAGCTTTGAGATCCCCATGGGTCTGGAGCTGTTGATATCCCTGATAAAGCCCAGGTGTTTAGTGATGCATCTTGTGCATTTCTAAATTCACCAATAGATATAGTGGTACCACTTGTTGTATTGATACCATCGCCACCATCATAAGTGGAATCTGGTGCTCCTATGCCTCTAACATCCGCATCATTTAAAGACACGGTGGTGCCAGATGTTCCGCCAACTTCTACATGAATAGCGTTTAAGCTGATGTTAGTTGTTGGCAGTGGCATTTATTTATGCCCAGATAGCACCACAAACAGTTTGCACTAAAGCGTCTTCGCTTGAATAGTCTGTAGCATCTCCGCCATCTTCTACAAATTTGTGTAGATGTTTTACTTGCGTAGAGATCTGACCGTCTAAGTGTGCATCGCCACCTGTTCCAGATAAAACATTTTCATACACAACCATGACAGTTTCATGTTTTGCGTTTGCAGTATCTTCAGCAGATGAGTCTTGTGCAGGATAAACCTCTATTCTTTGAACTCTTGTTGTACTACTAATTGCCATTATTATTCTCCTTTAAAGTTTCAATTTCTGACTTCATATATTCTATCTCTTTTTGCTGATCTTTTATAGCTTCTATGAGATAACCAACCAAGTTGCCATAAGCTACCGATTTTATTCCGTCTACCTTATCTGTTGTTACTAATTCAGGAGCAACTTTTTCTAGCTCTTGAGCTACGACTCCTGAACCTTCTTTACCATCTTTAGTAAAGCTAACACCTCTCATTTGCAATGCTTTCTTACCATCTAGTGTTTCTATGTTTTCTTTTAATCTTTCATCAGAGTAAGCTGTTACGTTGCCACTACAAGTTAAAGCTCCGCCTTTACCAAAGTTAAATCCTGCATAAGAATCATCATCGTGACCCATTATCAATGTTTCAGTCCCACAATTGTATGTAATTCTAAATTGCTGCGAAGAAGACCCAGGTCCTGCGGTACTACTTGCTCCCGCTTGATTATCATTAAATACAATACCACCCCCATCTTCGGTTGTATTTTCTATAATAATCCAAGGTTGAGACTTGCTCATATACAAGTTGCCCTCCATAGACTGGCTGACTATATTGGTTAAGTTTCTTGAGGAATCTATTACTGTGAACGTATTTACCTTATATCCATGACCGCTTGTTAAATCTATATTGCCAGCAAACTGAGCGTTTTGGTTTGTATCTAATGTTAGAGCAACCGCATTATTACTATAAAGCCATAAGTCATTAGAATTATTGTTGTAAATAAATCCACCTACAAAATCATCATCTGTATCACCAATCAATACACCTGCTTGTTTATTTGTAGGAGTTTTAATTTGTATATAATTATGATCATCTTTTTGTAATCTTAAGTCTGAATTAGAATTAAAACCATCCCCTGAATCCGCACCTATTAACAAGTAGCCATTTGGTATGCCTATATTTTGACTTGCACTAAAAGACATGGCTAACTGATCAGTTGTACCTGTTTTAATATTTAAAGGTAATCCAATATCAGAAGCAGTTGAGATATAAGGCTCATTACCACCATCAACGCCCATTCTTAATCTTTCTACACTACCGTCCATTTTAAATGATAAGAATGGTACATCTGTTTCAGTAACATTATCTGTATCAGCATTAATTGTTAAGCCAACACTTCCTGTACTTTGGACCGTAAGATCTCCATTTATTACTACATTATCATTGAGAGCAAGGTTTCCACTATCATTTGAAATACCCCCTCTAAATATAGCAGCTCCTTGTGAGTAAAAAGCAGTGCCTGAATGTGAAGCATATAGATAACTATTTGATACTACGACTTCTCCTGAGTTTTGAATACGGACTGATTGAGAGCTATCACTTCCTCTATTAACTACAAGAGCATTACCACTGCTACCACTGCCAGTAAGAGTAGTATTACTAGAGTCAGCAGTAATATTTCCACTAACTTCTAAGTTTCCTTGTGCAAGAATATTTGTATAGCCTTCACCTACTTGTAAACTACTTCCATCAGTAGCACCTTCTAAAGCTCTATTACTATTAAAATAAATTCTATTATTACCGCCTGCAAAATATAAACCATCATTTGCAGTGTTTATGTACATATTACCTGACGTAGTTAAATCGTTTGAGAAAGTGGCATTTCCTGCGGCATTTATAGTAAGCCTTTTAGTTCCAGAACCACCTGTCATAAAGTGGATTTCTCCACCATCAGTTATGCTTTCAGCAAACAGACATAAATCATTAGAAGTCCCTGTTCCTAGTATTGTTTTTTCTTTAAATAATCCAAATGCTTGGGTTCCACTATCATATAGTCTTAAATAATTTCCATTAAGTGTTAAATTACCCTGGTAGTCCACTCTAAGGCGTTCTGCTAAAGAAGATCCAGCTGCCCCAGCAGTAGTGTCAGCATTATTTGTGTAAACGACAAATGCACCAGAGCCTTCTAATGTCTGGCTATTTGCATCTGCATTTTGACCAACCTCTGCTCCAATTCTTACTTGAGGAGTTTCGTTTGTATTGTCATCTTCAAAGCTAAAATCAATAAAAGACTTCTGCTGTGAAATGTCAGCACCAGTATCATGGTGAAGTGTTAATAGCGTAGCATCTCCAGTATTTACTACTGTACTCGTTATAGCACCACTAGAGATAGTTCCTGCTGTAGTTAAATTGCCTGAAGAATTTACTGTTAAAACAGCAGAACCACCATTGGGTTGTATACCAAAAGTTGTTCCTGTTGCTGATAATTCAACTGTTCCTGTATTGTCTGTTAAAGCTATTGCGGCAGTGGCATCAGTAGAAGTGAAAGTAGCAACTACATTTGTAGCTCCTGAGTTTGCACTTATAGCACCACTACTGATAGTGCCGACAGATGTTAAATTATTGTTGTTAAAACTTACTCCACCACCTGCATCAATAATAATTCTGGCAGTTTCATTAGTACCAAGCGTCAAAGACCTAGAGCTTGAGTTGTTATAGATTGCCATTGTGGTTGAGCCAAGAGCAATAGCACCCTTATAACCATTGCCATCAATAGAAATTTGACCACTAGCAGAACCATCCATATCTATATCTTGATTTGCTGCTGAAGTGGTTATAGCTGCTGCACTGATAGTTCCTATGTTGGTTAGGTTACGAGAGGCGTCTATTACTGTTTGTCCATTTAGCTTAAAGACTCTACTTGCACCTAAATTTACAGCACTCGTTGTGAATGTAGCTGTTGGGTTGTTGTTATGTACTGTCCCATTACCTATTTCTACAGAACCGCCACCATTTGTTATATAAAATGTTGCTCTATTACCTATAGCACCATATCCACTAAATATAGCATTGTTTGCTGATGGTTGATTGTTATTAACCCATATACTTGATGCAACAAAACCATTAGCTGCATTAAAATTTCTTGACCCATCAATAAAGGTAGTGTCATTTAATGCGATTCCTAAATTATTATTTAAATTAACTCTACCCTGTACCTCAAATAATAAATTATTCACTAAGGTGTTAGAGCTGTTATATGACCTTACGCCACCAATATTTCCTGTAGTTCTCAAACTCTTCAAATCAATACCAGCAAAAGCATCTCCTTCTCTTACTGTTATATCTGCATCACCTTCTACACTTTGCGTTCCTGCTCCAACTATTAAAGTCCCACTACTAGAGATAGTTCCTGCGAAGGTGGCGTTTTGATCTCCATCTAATTTTAATACTGGCGTTGAGCCAATAGCAGTATTGTAAGCACTTGTATAAAATTCTAATTCTCCTTCATGGGCAGTAGTTGTGCTCCCATTACCTTGATTGTTTACACCTACAATTCTTGCTACATTTCTTTGACCTATACCCGAACCATCCACAGTGTACCAATCTATAGAACCTAATTCGTCACCTATATCCCATCCTGTTTTTCCATCAATGATTAATTGAACTCTACCAACATTTGATGAGACTGTTCCATCTTGGTATCTTTCTAAATGCACATTTTCAGTTGTTATGTTTCCACTAGAGATAGTTCCTATGCTTGATAAGTTGTGACTACTGAATTTAATATTTTGTGTAGAACCGCCATTAAACTCTAAACCTACTCCATCACCCCAATCCATTAAGGTATATTCATTACCTGCACCTTTTGCCTTAATTGAAAATGCTTGAGCATAATTATAATTAGCAGATATATAAGCATAATAACTGCTTGGGTTGGATGAAGTCTGCATCAAAATTGCATTAGTATTAGCAGTTATAGTATGCCCACCACTAGAGATAGTTCCTATGTTTGATAAGTTGCCTGAAGCATCAAGCCTTAATGTGCCATCACCTGATCCAGTGCGAAGACCAAATACAGCATTAACACCGCTATCGTCAACGATTCTCATATGTACTTTATCGCCATCTTCAGGCTCATAAAAATCTAAACCTTCTCCAGTTGCACGAATTGCCATATCTATAGTGGTATCAGTTCCACTGCTAGTATTAAATGTTATTGCAGGTGATGTGCTTGTAGTAGAAGTTAGGTTTATATCACCTGTACTTGTAATAGCACCACTAGAGATAGTTCCTGATAAATAGAGGTCTTTAAACTTGTAAGTTGCTGTACCGATATCTACTATATTGTTTGTATCTGTCCCTGAGCCATTTAAAGGAACAAGACCTGATCCACCAATTCTAAATCCTTTGTTATTGCCATTTGTAGAATTGTCGTATATTGAAGCCCCATCTATCACTAAACGGCTATCAACAGTAATTCCTGTTGTAGTAATAGCCCCACTAGAGATAGTTCCTGCAAAAGTAGCATTTCCTGTTCCTGAAGCTATAAATACTTGGTTAGCACTATTTCCATTTCCATCAGGTCTAAGATATACACCACCACCACCAGTAGCAGATAATGTAGCATTACTATCAGAAGACCTAAAATGTGTGTCTGCAATATAATGACCAGTTGTAGTCACATTCTTATTAAAATCCCACTCATCATTTGTGCCATCATAAGTAAATGTAGCATCAGTATCAGATCCACAATCAACTGTAAGTCCTGCCCCATTAGCAGCAGCTGCATTTATAGAGCCACTAGCTAAAGTAATATTCTTATCATCGACTGTAAGAGTAGTAGAATTAATTGTAGTTGTTGTACCATCGACCTGTAGATTACCTGCAATGACAACGGTTCCTGTATTATCTCCTACTGCTGCTGGATCAATTGTAAAGGTAGCGGGACCTGCTAGATATCCACCAAGAGTTAGATTGCCACTAATATCACCATTTCCATTAATATCTAAAGCAGTAGCTTCTACCTCGCCTGTGCTTGTTATAGCCCCACTAGAGATAGTTCCATTGAATGTAGCGTTACCTGAAGAGTTTATTGTAAGGCGTTCTGCACCATCAACTTCAAAACCAATATATGTAGAACCTGTACCACCATTTCCTGCATCAGCCTTAAGAAGTAGACTTCCTGCGTTATTAGATGTTATTTCAGCATACTGGTTATAAGTAGTATCGTTCAATCTTATAGTTGGTGCATCAGCTCCTGAAATTTCTAATAATTGACTAGGACTAGTCGTTCCAATTCCAAGCGATTCAGCACTTGCATCCCAAAATAGTTTTGCAGTTGTTCCTGTATCTTCGTAGAAGGAGATGTCTCCTGTATCTCTATCAATACCTAATCTTGTTCTAACTGTACCTGAAGCACCTGATTGAATTAAAAAATCATTTGCACTACCATCAAGTTTTAACCTAAAGCCATTAGTGGCTGCATCTCCAAAGTTTGCACCTTCAGAACCAGCGTTTGTCTCAATTAAATCAACTGCTGCACTATCAGCATTGTTTTGTGAGCCACCTCGTTCAAGCGTTAATTTTGCAATAGCACCTAGTTCTTCAATACGAGCATTACCATCAACAGTCAAACCACCAACATTAGCTGTTCCTGAAAGGTGAAGGTCTGTAAACTTAGCTGATGCATTTCCAAGACCAATAGTAGCATCTATTACTGCCCCATTTTTATGTGGCAATATTGAATTAGTACTAAACTGTAACCCTGAGTGAGTTGAATTACCTTCTATTACTAAATTATCACTGTTATCAACACCAATATTTCCTACATCTGAACCATTTTTAGTAATATTTACAATGCTTCCATCAGCAGAACCATCTACAGTCAAACCATCCATTGTGGCTGTACCTGTTACGTCTATACCTGTTGAGGTTGTGGTGAGCCTTGAGCTACCATTAAAATAAATAGCTGTTGTACCACCTGACACCCCTTGTAAATAAGCAGAGCCTGTAGCACTAGACAATACAAGATTAGTTCCTTGTAGATTAAGATTTCCTGTGCCTGTATCTACAATTCTACTATTACTACCATCATGATAAATCTGTAAATCATTACCATCTCCAAACTGAGCTTTTACGTTGTCTGGGAAGGTTGTGCCGTTGGCATCTAGGTAGTCTTCTATCTTAGTATTTAAAGATGCTGTTGTTGCCTGGTTAGATGCATTACCTATGAAGATGTTGCCGTCATTAAGGTTTGGGGTGTCGTTTGATCTTCCCGCACCACCAACCTTGATAGAACCCGCACTTGCGTGTGATCTTTGAACTTTACCTATGTTTTGTATTAAAGAAGATTCACCTGTAGGTTTAGAATTGGTTAATGCACCTGCGGTTGTAGAAATATATAAAGTATCACCAAGGCTGAATGCAGAAGTATCAACGCCTGAAATGGTGCCAAAGGTTACAACCTCTGTGGATCCATTAAGAGATGCTGCTGTTAATACCAAGCCGAATGCTGGCATTTTGCTTGCAAAGTCTGCGTCTGCTAAAGAGACTATTGGTGTGGTCCCAGAGATACCTGATACATAAACAGCATCGCCTTTGGAAACAGCTTCGCCCGCCTGGGCTTTAAATATGACTGCACCACGAAGATCTCCGATAAATTCATCGGCAGTAACTTCGCCTGCATCTAATTGTGAGAAAGTGTCTAAGACTGCGGCAACTAATCTTAGCTCTACTAAGTCTCCTGCTACGAATGCATTAGCTGTTGTATTGTCTTGAGCACGAACAACTGTAAGCGTATTACTGCTAATAGCAGTTACCTTAACTATTTCATTATTTGTTCCATCATCTATTGTGCAATAGAAAATATCATTGCCAGTTAGTGATGGAAATACTGAACCATCTGTAACAGTTATGCTTGTAGCACTACTGCTTATACCACTGGCAAGTGTTGTCCTTGCATTATTACTAAAGACAATTGCCATTAATTACCTCTTATTTTAGCTAACTGTAACTGTCCAGGTGATTGTCATTGAGTCAGCAGATCCTTTGTTTACAACTGAGAAAACCGTTCTACATAACATTGTGCCACTTGATGATGCATTAAATATGCCTGCTTCTGTAACCGCACCTGTTCCTGTTCCTGCTCCGAAAGTCGCAACATAAACAATGTCATTGTTAGTAACTGTAGTTGAAGTTAATGCTGTTCTACTACCAGCTAACTCAGAACCTAGTGCGGAGTCTGAAGCTGCGGCTGCTGTAGATCCTGTACCAATTGCCATGTGTGACATTGCAGCATCTGTTGTATTTTTCATTCTTGATGCAACAAAATCCTTACCGTCATTAACAACTATATTTGGAACCTCAGCAACGACCTCATCGTTAAGCTCAATTTTTAACTTACCTGTTAGTTTAAAATTATCAACTATCATTTTTACTCCTAATTAAGAGCACTTGTATTAAGTGCAGCTGTATTTAAAACACTCTTAGAACTGACAATAACCTTGAAGCTTATGCTCTCAGACATTGTTAGAGTATCATCAATACTTTTGTCAAAAGATATCACATCTTGATCAGATATGGAAAGGCTATCTGCCTTGCCAAGGCTGTTAGATCGGGATAAAACCTCAGATATAGAAATGCTATCGCTAAAAGGTTTCGCTAATGAGTGAGCTAATTGTTCTGTAACATTTGCTGTATCTGTTAAGGGTTTTGTAAAATTAAATACACTATCCTCTGATAAGAATGCAATGTTAGTTTTTTCTGAACTTACGTCTGTTTGTAATGGGTCATCTACACTAGCAACATCGTCCAGGCTAAATGTATCAGAGAAAGATCGCACAAAGGCAACAGTTCTACTAAATGACTCACCCATAGAGACAGAGTCAGAGTGCGGTGCTTCAAATAGAAAAGCTGGTGCCTCACTCATGCTTAACGTATCTGATTTAGGTAAGCTTAAATCTTTAGCGTCTGTCTCACCTATAGACACAGCATCTGATTTACCAAGACCCAGGTTAAATATAGAATCTTCTGTTAATCCAAAACTATCGCTTACATTTTTTTCAAAAGCAAAATCTGCGTCTTCAAATATTAAAACAGAGTGTTGTATTCTTTTAGCAACATTAAATGTTTGATTATCACTAAAGCTAAAGTTGTTATCTGTTAAAGATTTACTTAATAAAAGAGCAGGTTGGTCTGTTAAAGAAACAGCATCAGTAAATTCTCTTAATACCTCTAACAAGATAGCAATTGACTCTGTCATGGTGGCTGTATCTGATAAGGCTTTGCCAAGATCTACAGCATGCTCTTCTATCATAGAGACAGAATCTGTAAAAGGTTTATTAACAGAATAAGAAAGTTGTTCTAATAAACTTAAAACAACTACGTTTGGATTGTTTCCTGTAAAGTAAAGATTCTTAGTGTCTGGATCTATCAGTATATCTGCGAACAGATTAAGACTGGTTACTGTAAGATTTGGTTGTACAAAATCTAATAAGACTCCCGATATAGGAGCTATGATAGACGCACCTACATTTAGGCTTGGGTTAACAACAGATGTTTGTAAAGAGGGTGCGTTAGATTGTGCTGTTTCTACTGTAAGAGAAACCTCTTGGGTTTTTACACTTACTTGTAGGTTCGGATACTCTACAACTAATCGTATAGCCATTAGTCAAAGTCATCTCTCACATTAAACTTAATAAGATCTCCAACTGTTTGAATGTTGCCATCTGATTTGGTTATTTCTATTTCTCCCTCGTAAAAACCTGCCTCGGTAAATGTTGAATTGGTAAATACCATTGCACACTTACCTGCTGTTGCGTCTGTTATAGAACAAACAATAGTATCAACGATAGTTGTTGTTCCTATCTTTCTTATTCTTACTCTTGTGGTAGATCCTGTTAAATCTATAGGAGCAAAAGTTGTTGCGTCTTCTGGGTCTAATATTTTTCCCGCAGCAGCAGTATTTGAATCTGTTAAAGTAAAGTTTAGTTCAGGATGTGTATCCCCAACCACTACTTTAATTGTTGTTGAATATGCCATTACATAAACTCCTGATATTTAATTGTAAGGGGTGCACCAACTAATCCATATTTAGATTTTCTAACTGCCTGTGCTTCTCCCTTATCGTACATTCTTTTATTAAGATCAGCAGCCTGCACATCACTCCATGGACTGTCTTTCATCATTTGCAGCCTATATAGAGCCCCATGAATTATGGTTTCTTGGTACTCATTAACAATTATATTAGGTATTGTTGTTGCTGTCGCCGTTGGTTTTAAACTATATAAAGCATACAACGAATAATTTTTATCGGGTGTGGGTGCGAGTAAAATAGTTTCTTGATTTCTTTGTGCATAATACTTTGGTCTTCCCTTGCCATATGCATCAATTAAGGATGGTGTGCCAATCAATGACTTAGGTTCTAATCTGCCTAAGTTTTTTTCTGAAACCTGGTTGTTAGATTCACCAAACTCATAATAAAAATCAATAATATGATTTAATTCAGTACCTGTAGGGATATCTAAATCAGCAGCCTCGTACTCATTAATGCCTGTAACTGTTTGGAATAATGTAAGCTCAGATAGATATATGTCTGTGTTTACACAAAAATCTGTTATTGTATTTCTTAATTCTTCAACAGCAATAAATGATGGACAACTTGGTGCTTCTCTTTTTACTTTAGGTACTAATGATTCTATCTTTTTTGCTACTGCCATTATTCATTATTGTGCTGGTGTTGATGGTCGTGGAGTAGATCCAGCATCAACTTGGTTTTTAATTCCTAGTGAATTTTGAAAAGACTGAAGATAAACTCCAGACCTTTGTAGGTCTCCAGCATATTCAGTATCTTTTTGATATGCCCTATACAGCATAAAGTCTAATATTCCATTAGCATAAACATCGTCTAGTGATATCACTGTCGTTGATGTACTAAAATCACTGATAGTTATATCTATAGGTGCTGAACTATAAACTAATTCTATAGTCGCATCTGATGCTGTGGTATGTGGATATACATAAAAGACTTTTGGATCGAGAGGATCATAAACATAATGCTCAACATTTGTTCCTGTGGTTCCATGCCAATCTTCTATCTGATCATCTAATACTCTTCTCTCAATATTTGTTATTGGTTTAGAAGTTGGATTAGAGTTTCTATAAATAGATAATAGTCTTAAGCCTGCACTGGGTAATGTTTGTTTAGCACTGTTGGCTGTCAAAGTAAAAGCTGCGTTGACTGGATTTGCGTCTGGTCTAAATAAAACAATCTCTCTCTGAGCATCGTTTAAATAATTTAACAAAGTTTGTTGAGACCATCTTACATTAGTCGTATCTTGCAGAATTTCTTCTGCTCTATTTATAAGATCAATTACTTTAACGGTTGCCATTTTATAGTCCTAGTTTTTCCTTCTCTTCTTTTGTTAAAGATCCTTTATCATAAATAAAAGTCCAGAAGTCTGACCTATGCAGTGGGCTCCATGGAAGAATTTTTCCGTGTTCGCCCCTTGAAGCTATTGGATCTTTTGAATTAGATTCGACTACTACTTCTTCTTCAACACCTACTGTGCTTTCAATAGATGCATATTGCAGTTCTAAATCTTTTAGTTTGTCTTTAGGGTTAAGAGAAACATTAAAGTTCTCTTTTGCTGATTTAATCAGTTCGTCTTTTGTCATAGTAACCTCGTTTAATTATAACTATGCTTAAGTTATCACAAAAACATGGATACAAGCTAGTGGGAAAAAAACAAAAAAAAGGGGAGCCGAAACTCCCCAAAGTTAAATTAAGCTACTTGTAACTTAAATTCACCAATCGCTGTTGGTAGGATAACTTTGTATCCGTAAACAGCTAGACCTCTAACGCCATCACCGAATGAAGACTCAAGTCTTACAGTTTCAGTGTTAGTCATTTGAGAAGCATAAGCAATCGCTTTTGGATGCCCATACAGACCAGATGTTACTCCAGCTGCTGTGCTTAAGTTGTTAGATACATACATATTGAATCTATCAACTGTTCCAATAAAGCCATTTCTTAATGGTGAAACATTATCACCAGTTAAGTATGCTTGTCTAAGTTCTGACTGCTTTAACAATGTAGCAACAGCTGGGTTGATGATCATGAATCTTCCTTCTTCAGGAATATTGTTTTCATCAAGTTGCTGTCCTGCATCGAGAATGTGCCCTAAAACAGTAGAAGATGTGATGTTTGCTGGTGTTGCGTTGATGTCTGTTAAAGACGAACCTGCGGCTACGTTAGCGAACACATCTTGCTCAATAGCGATTTTCATGTTTTGAGCTGCATCAGATGCTGCTTCATTTAGAAAGTCGATATCGGCTTGCTCTTTTAGGATGTCATCAACTTTAAAAGCATAGCTTTTAGCTTTGTCGATGTTTAACTCAATGGTAGATGAAGTGACATCTGAATAGGAAATAGATCCTGTGTAATCAGCAACTGAGACTGCTGGTACTGTTCTGATGTTTACTTTGTTACCTAACCCTGAAATTTCTCCTTCGTACTCGTTAGTTGTAACTTCAGACAACATGGTCTGAGCATAAAACTTAGCTTGTAACTTTCTAGAGAATACTTCAGGTATAAAATGATTTTCACCAGCTGCGAAGCTAAAGCTCCCGCCTGAAGATGAATATGCCATATTAATTACCTCTTAATATAAAAGTTTATTTAAAAAGTAGTAAATATTTATTTATCTTACCCTTCCATCAGCATAAGCTTGATCAATGTCTTTCTCAAACTTTATAAATTCTTTATCAGAAAGTTTACCAATCTCTTGGGCAGTCCATATTTTTTTACTACTACCTACGTTTTGCTTCCTGGCTTTAGAGAGTGAAGGTTCAACATTTTGTTTTGCCTTTTCCACTAATTCCTTTTTGGAAACCTTGTTGGAAACTAAACCTAAATCTTGTTTATACTTTGATAAGAGTGCTACAACATCTTGGGCATCACCATCGGATGCGGCATTACGCCACATTCTAGATTGTCTTTCTAACCATATAGTGAAATCATCACTAGCTGATATAGACTTCCAATCGGGATGCACGTCTGCAATAGCTGCATAATGCTTCCTGTCTGCTTCTTCCTGTTGAGATTTTAAGACCTCTTCTGTAGCCTGTTGCATTTTTCGATCCACAGTCGCGATGCGAGCATCGACATAACTTTGAAGTGGTTTAACAATTTCTGGGTAATCTTTCATAATCTCACCTAGATCTACATTAACCTCTTCCTTCTGTTTCTCAATACGAGCTTCAGACTTCATGCTTTCAATCGCTGTTATCTTATTAGACATTTCAGTAATCTTAGCTTCAAGTTCTTTTTCTCTTTGGGTAGCCTTGGTCATTCGTGCCTGAGCATTTTTGTACCTTTCTTCCCACTGTTCGGCAGACAACAAACCCTTATCGGATTTAGTTAGTTCTTCCTGAATCTCTTCTTCTTGCTGATCAGACGCTTCTTCAGTTTCCTGAGATTCATCGGGTAAAGCTTCCACATCTTCGACAACTTCTTCAGGGGTGTCTTCAACTTCTGCCTCTTCGGTAGCTAACCCTTTGGCTTCTGGTTCAGATTCCTGTTGAGAGTTTTGAATTTGTTTCAACATCTCATCAGCTTCTTTTTCAAGCTTTTCGGCGATTAACTCGCCTTTAGTTTTTTCTCTTTCCATTTTAACGGTCCTTTTGTTGGGGGTGTCGATTAAAATTACTTATATATGTTAGGTGTATCCCTTTTGGAGCCTAACGAATTAATTACTTTATCAGCAATTGTATCTAAAGATACTATAAACTTAAGAATGTCGCAACGTCCTTGACTAAAGCGGTAGTTGTCCGTTATTTCCAACTGGTCCCGCTCCATTTGGCGAAGGGACTCCATTTCGTCCATCAGGACCGACCATTCCGTCCCCATTTGGGACTTGATCAACTTGACCGCCTTGCTGGCTGGCAAGGATAGCTTGTTGTAATGCTTGCTCATCCATTAACTCCTTTTGTGATTTAATTACTTCTTCTGGATCAATATCCAAGGACTTGGCAATATCAGTTAATAGTTTTTCTCTATTAACCATTTGTGCATCCATTGGATTATTGATTAAAGAAAGGAACTGTAACAATCTTTGTGATTGTACTTCTTTCTGTATAAGGGCTGTGGATCCTTTAGCGACAATACGCATATCTGATTTAACATTTTCATTTTCATTCCATGTCATGTTCCAATCATATAAAGAACGTATCATTGGTTTGGTAAGGTAGTCATCAATGTTTTTAATAACTGATTTTAAGACTATGTTTGCGTTACTCATTAATATAGAAATACCTGTAGCAGTTCTGTTGAGTGAGCTTTGTGTCTGTCCGTGAGTATAGGACGGAAGTGCCGTAGTCTCATCGGCAAATCTTCTAAATAATTCTATAACTGATACAAGTGCTGGTGAGTTTGACTGTGGTTGATAAAATCTAACCATAGGTTGATTTCCGTCACCACCCTCTCTCAAGAATACACGCCAAGGATATAATTCTGTTGGATCCTCTCCTGAAGCCATGATGTCAGTATTAACTTCAACCATAGGACCAGAAGATAAAGCTACGTTGTCTAAATAAATTCTTGTAGCTGCATTCATGGTGGCTTGTGAGTCTCTCATCATTCTAGGTACGCCAGTACCCCAAAATGCGTGAGGGTTCTTTTCATAGGGGAATATAAAGTAAGGTATTATGCCACCTGGTAATGGATTAAGTTGAGCCTTAATAACTTTACCATCTACTATCCATACATTAGCGTGATACTCTTGTGCAAGATCGTCTTCATCGCCAAATTCTGCACCAGCGTCTTGTAAGTCGTAACCATTAATTGAACCCCAATATTCTAAGAGTTCAAACTTATGTGTTTCAGAAGATCTATCATTTACATTTGCAATTTGTCTTCTGTCTTTTTCATGTTGTGCTTCGTCATGATTTCCCTCGGGATTCATTTCGATACACTCATTAATTAAATCTTCATTAAAACCTGGAAAATCTTTTAGGTCTCTAAACTCCTGTCTAGATATAATATGTCTTCTAAAGATATCTCTTAGGTCATCCATACTGGTGGCATGTGGATCGGGATATAAATCAAATACTGAGACAGCTTCCATTTCGGGGAATGCACTTTCTTCATATATTAAATTAAATCCTTCTTCGCCTTTAATCCATCTATGGTCTTTATCTATTCTTAGAGTTCCCGCCTTCATAGCACCAGTGCCAAAAATAACTTGCTCCATAATAGCGTCTTTCATTTTGCCTTCTAGATTACTTTCAACAGCTTGGTCAAGAATAGCCTCTTCCATATTCTCTACTCTGCGTTCTGTCTCTAACGCTATCTCTTCTTGTAGCTCTGCTAATCTTGCCTGTATTAAGTCATCCACTAATCCAGGGTCTACCACTTCAGCAGCTTGCATAATTTCTAGTGCGGCTTGTTCGGTAAGTTCCTGTTCAACAAGTGGCTGTTTGGAAACTGGGGTTGCTTCAATTGAAAAGAATTTTTGTCCAGGTTGGAATAATAAATCTGTAATTCTTGAAAAGGCTGCGAGCACCTTGGTTCGGGTAAGACCAACATAAACTTGCGATCTTTCTCCTTTAGATTGTATCTTGGCTAGAACCTCTGGATCATACTGACCCATAAACGCTCTTAGGTCTTCAATCCAATTGTCTTCGATATCATCACGAGCATCTTTATACTCGGTGTACTTAGACTCAAGTATAACTCCTAATGAATTTAGTTCGTATTGCTCTTCTTCAGTAGCGTCAACGGCTGCTGAGATTCCTTCGGGTCCTAACTCTTTGCTCATATATTTTTAAAAAAATTGTTTCTTTACTCTTTTAAAGTTCTGCCTATGTTTTCTTGGCATACTGTTTAATCCAAATAAAGCAATAGCATATGCCATTATTCTATCATCAAAACACCCTTGTTGGGCATTTGTTATTCCACGGGCATCAACGAGATAAGTTCTTAGTTCGTCAATGAGCTCTATATCTACTATACCACTTTCTCCCTGTCGGAGTAAGTGTACTAAGTTATCAATAATTAAGGGTTTTGTCTTGCTTGTGGTTAAAAAACCTGCACGCCTGGTTAAGCGGTCTACATATGCATCATCTACACTTTGCTCTACATAAAGATTGGGATAGTTTAATTCTTGTATTTTTCTAATGGTGGTAAGACCGTGATTGTTTCTTTCAATGAGTGTCCAGGCTTTATTGTAGAAGTGTCCAATCTTTGCAATTATGTGTGCTAAGTCAAACGGGTCAACGTGCCCAGTCCATGTGGCAACCTGGTAGCCCATATGATCTAACACTTGGATGCAGGAATAGTCTCCGTGCTCCAAGCCCTCTGCAACATCTACACCAATACAATATCTAAGAGAATCCTTTGGATTCTCGAAAATTTTTAGTAGCCCTTTTTCGTGTGGCATGAAATCATTTTCTCGCACATCGTATCGGGAAATCGGGGTAAAGCATTCAACTGCTGCTTGATCTATAAACTTCGGCTCAACAAATAATCTACCTGTTGTTAAAAACGCTTCCTGCGGGGTAGACGGGTACTCTTGTCTAAACAGGTCTTCTCCACCTAGCTCTTGTATCTTTAAACGTCTGAACATTACCTGCTCATCGTCCAATCCATACATAGTCTTCACATCCTCTTCTTCACGCTCTAGCTCAAAGTATGGGTCTACCTTCCTGCGATATTCAGTCATCATGTACCACGGAATGAAACATAGTTCCCACTCACCCTCTCCACGCAATGAACGCATACACGCATCGTAAAACCAACCGCCTGCTCCATTCGCGGTGGACTCTAATAATATTTCGGAGCCTGCCTCGGGGACTGTCTGTAAAAGACCAGGGATAATATCTGAGTTTGGGTAGAAAGCTACCTCTGAACCATGTAGATAATTAGTTGTCCAACCCCTCCCAACTTCGCTTGTTCTCGCTGTAGCGATTCTCCATCTTGATCCGTGGGTAAATGCCATAGAATTACTGGTAGACTCTTTTAAATCTGGGGTAACTAATGGGTGCGGTAAATTATCATAGAAGTTTCTTACCATGCTAAAGATAGCTTTAGTGGATTCATTAAGATGGGAGACCACAACAGCGTTTTGATTTTGTGCGGTTACTGTTTTCCAGAACCCTCTTGCCTGGCAGTAAGTAGATATACCTGTCTGACGAGACTTTAATATTAATATACGAACATTACCCCGTTTTTTTATTTGCTCATTTATCTGTTTATCAAGTAATTTTTGTGCTTCATTAAACTGAAAGTCTATCAACTTACCCTGTTTGTTTATAATTTTTAAACAATGCTTTGAATAAAGAGGGAGATTCGTTTTAAAGGTTTTTATAATTTTTTGAATTTTAGATTTTTCGATTTGCATTTGTAAAATTACATACCCCCCGTAAGGTCATAGGGGGATATGGGTATATATGTATATGAGGTACCCTGTCCAGCACTCCCCTCCCCTTTAATAATGCGGTTCTTGTTGATAGTGTCCACTAACTAGGAGCCACTCACCTAATTAAGGTGATTCTCTTTGTTATCTAAATCAATCGTCTCAAACCAAGAGTCTTTCATTGAAACCTCTAGCTTCTGAGAACTATCAATCATTTGGTAGTATTTCATGAGGAGCTCTAAGGCTTTGACACGAGAGCCTGCGGTATGACCTGATACATCGCCTAGGGCTTCTTCTTTGAGCCTCTCTATGATGCTGTCATGGTCCTTCAGGTTGCGTTCTTTTGACTCAGATAACTCTTTTGCAAGCATTTCAGAAACTTCATCATCGTTCATCAATCTGTACCCCTGATTATAAGAACTCTTCTCAGAATACCCACACCTTTTTGCGGCTTCAGTAGCGTTCTTTGTCACTAAGAAATGCTGTACAAATTCCTCTTTCCTTTGTCTCATTGTCTTGTCTTTAATTGCCATAATTATTCCTTGTTATGTTTAGCTATAAGTTTACACCATTTGACCAAATCTTTTAACTCCATCGTGTACTTCATCATGTTGCAAGCAAGACACACCAGAGCTATGTTTCCTTCTACATATCCTTGGTTGTTATCAATGCGATCAATAGATATGTTCTGCAAGTGATAGCCTGTTCCATCTTTGATGTGAGTCATAGCTATACCAGTGTATAGACATAGTCCTTTCTGATGATCATAAAGCTTATGGAGATACTCTCTGTCTATGTTGAAGTCGTGTGTCTTCTTACGTCTATGTGATAGTTGTGCGTATAGGTTGTTTGTATAAGCATATGGGCTTTCGCTCATTCTTTTTCTTTTCCCCGCTTGACGGCAGGAGCGACATTGTCTGGCTCTATATCCTTTAGTTATCTCGAAGCGTTCTATTGCCTTGCGAACATTGCAAGTTCTACATACTCTGGACTTATGACCAGTCGTATGGGGTGGAGTCTTTGATTTCGATATCGAAGCTTTCGACACCTTGTAAGACCTCTCTGAATTTAGCCATTGCGTTCTTGCTTGCAGACACTGCTGGCTTGCCAGCCATCAATGATGATCCTACAAGTAAACAGCCATGACTGTCTTTCTCTGGAAAGTTACCTACATGGAATAGGATATAGGTTCTGTTTGGTACCTCTGTGATCTCAAAGGTTTCTCCAAATCTTTTGCTTGTATATGCCTTACAAGTATATGTGCCATTTGGTATACAGCTGACCTCTTTTTTATTTCCCCGCCAAGGGCGTTCAGCGATCCAAAATACATGATCTTTTACTGTGAGTTTGCCAAGGGTGGCTTCAGGTAAATATGCAAATCTTTCTAAGACTGCATCGTATTCTTTTTGACCAAAAAACATATTAGAAAAATATTGAACTACCAGCCAGTGCAACGACAACAGCCCATGCAAATCTTTCGATCCAGCCAATATAAACATTGCCCTTCTGTTGACTCTGCTCAAGACTTCTTAATCTAAACTCATGATCCTGTAGATCATCTTTCTGAGCAATCATTCTCTCTTCCAGTCTTGGCAGTATCGAGGTTAGCTTATGAACCTCAGACATTTTTTGTTCAAGGTTCTCAAGTCTCATTTCTAATGCTTGTAGCTCCATAGTTCCTTTAAGTTTGTTTCATACAAAAGATACAGTAATTGCACATTATTCTCAACAGCCCCAAAAATTAATTTTAATTATTTTTAGGTAAATGCTTGACACTACATATCGTACCCCTTATATTTGGAATCATTGTTTACATAAACACACAAAAAGGAGGGAATATGAGACAATTATCAAAACAACTAACCTTACAAGAATATGCATCTCTATGGGTATGTGAGGATACTAAAAAGTACATATTGGAGAACGAGGCTCAGTCTGAAGAGGTCCACTATGAAAATAACAGTGCATTGCCATGCAGTTATATCTGTTTAAGCTATCCAGTTTATGAAGGCGACTATTACTTTGCCTTTGTAGCTGAAAGTGTGAGACTCAACGCACAATACAATGCTAAAGCCAATAGACAGCTAAGGTATTTAGTTTTTAACTCTAGCCTTAACAGGGATGAGATTTTCAATAGAATGGTGGATTATTTCGCAATGCATTTTAAAAATGCTGGCTCTGGTGATACATGCACAAGAGAAGAATTATGGTGTGCTGTTAATGACCTTATCTCACAAAGGAAGGTGGCGTAATACAGGCTAACTGATGAGACCTGATTGGTCGAAACCATCTTTTTTCCCCGCGAATCGAGATGGTCTTAGTCAAACAAAATTAGGAGGGACTATGAAAACATTAAACAACAAAATAGAAAGAGCAATAGCAACAAGAATGGAGCCTAGAGGATGGGGTGATAACCCTGACGAACTAGTCAGAACAGACTCAGGCAAAATCCATGTCACACCAAAAGAACTGGACAAGATCATCAGAATGAAAAAATGCATTTCTGTTTCTGTTTATATTAAAACTGACGGCTATACACAAGAATGTATCGATGAGGGTAAATATTATCCAAATGTCTTTACAAAATATTTGATCATAACTAAAAAACAAGCAAAAGAACTTGCCAAAGATATGATCGTAGATGCTGAAAAGTATTCAAACAAAGAAGATAAGCTTATCCAAATTAGATTGTCTTCTCATTGGTCAGATGATGGACGTTTCAGGTTAAGTTTCTAGGCTAACTGATGAGCTCTCAATGAGCGAAACTCCCTACGGGGAGTCTTAGTCAAACAAACCAAAGGAGGGAATATGACAATAGAACTGATAATTAAAAACGTATTTGGGAATGAGTTGGTTTATCCAGCTTGTGTCCAAGGCAAGATGCTTGCATCTTTTAAAGGGACCAAGACCTTTTCTGATCTTGATCTAAATCTTCTCAAAAAACTTGGATACAAGTTTGAGTGGGTTGCATTAAAGAGAGAGGTGTAATTATGAATAGAGATAGACTTACTTACATTACTTTTGCTTTAATCATGGCAACACCAGTTGTCTTATCAATATGGCTAGCAATAGCTTTAACTAACGGAGGGCAATCATAATGGATAACTTTACAGCTGTAGGTATTGCAGAGGGATTTATTCCAGCTGATCATGAGGATCAAGTCAGGGAGGCATGGCAACATTTAGTTGACACTGGTCTTGCCTGGCAACTTCAAGGCTGGTTTGGTAGAACTGCAATGCATTTAATTAACGAAGGTTTAATAACACAGGGAGGTGAATAATGGACCAATTTAATAACTTAGAGATATTCAATTTAGATGTATTGGATAATCTAAACACGGACCAGCTCAAGGCTCTATCAAGAGTCTTGGATGGTGAATCAACTGAAGAAGATCATAAAACACTAAGGGAGGTGAAATAATGAAAACAATAAATAACAAAATAAGAAAATGTCTAGATCGCATACACGAAATTGATCTTGAGTATGACAAGAAATTTGACAAGCTTGACTCTGAAAGAGTCAATAAGTTGCAGGTTTATTTTGAAGTGATTTGTCAAGAACAAAAGAAACTACAGGAGGTGAAATAATGAGTGCGTTTTTATGTAATGCTGATCACATAGGTGAGATGAGTAAATTCTTTGCCAATGGTAGTGTTCCAATGGCTAGTAGTGAGCTTGTGACTCATGCCTATAACATGGTGACAAGGGAGAAGATTTCTTTTTCTTCCCCGCAAGAGGCGGCTGAGATATTAGCCAGAGAGAATATCAAAAGCTTACAGGCTAGATATCCAGATAGCTGGAAGGGTTTCTTTACATGGAACCCTGAAGGCAAGGATGATGAGTTTGATGAAAGCATGATCCTGCTCTTTGTTAATCAATGCCAAGCCAAGGCTAAGGGATATCCCAAGGTTAACAAGAAACAGCTTTACGGCATGATCAACTGCTACAGGTATCAAGCCTGCGAAGATGAGAAGTGGGTCCAGTCTGATGCTTACTGGCTAACTGAAAACTTAAAGGATATTGTTTCCAGCAAGCTTATTGGTGATGTTGATATGTGGGAGTTTAGACCAGAGGAGGATGTTGCATGACTTGTTCAGAATGTGGTGGCAACTCCAGAGTTGTAGATGTCCGCAAGTATGTTGACGGATCAGTAAATAAACGCAGGCGAGAATGTCTGGTATGCAAAAGAAGGTTTACTACATACGAGGAGGAACACAAAAAGAAAAAGTAAACTTTAATTTAAAGAAGCGGGGTAATTACTCCGCTTTTTTTTGTCTTTTTGAAATGTCAAGACTGTTATTCATTTTTCTTTTTGATAATATAGAGGGTTCCTATGTTAGTAAAAGAAGCAATAATAAAAATAGCCAGAGAGCTTAAAGATCAAGAAGACAAATCTTATCAAGATGGTGAGTTGTTTAATGGATACCCAGATGATCTAGATCAAGACGATATTAAAAAAGCCATGGTTGCCATAGCTTCTGTCTCTGACGCAATAGTTAATTTATATTAAATCAATCTCTTTGTAAGCATCTTCGTAGTTATTGCCAAGCTTTGACCACTCAGAATCTCCATGAAGTTTATAAATCCATCCGCTTACTTTGTGTTTTTTTCCATAAGGATTTTTGGGGACCCATCGTAGGCTCACTCTATCATATCCTTGCTGTTCAAACCTTTGTATAAGATCTTCCTTCTTGCTCATAATAATTAATGATAAGTTATATCATGATCATCATAAACCAAAACCTCGTTGAGTTCACCTATAAGGTCTAAGCCTATGTCTTCAATTATTTGTTCAGCTTGATAAGAGTCTTCAGCTATTATGAGAAATTGTTGTGGGGTTTTGTTGTCTTGGGTGACTGACCCATAGTATACCTTCATTTTTTAGGTGGAGTTTTTTTACTTCCCCCCGATCCAGCCCAGAGCTTTTTCCTCGCCCAATAGTTCGCAGAGAACTTATCATTCTTTGTAAGCCCGCCTGATTTGTTTTTGATTCCTGCGGATCGTGCAAGATAAGACTTCCTAGCTTTACTAGAATAATTATGCCCATAATCTTTATGCCCAAATCTGACAACTTTAATTTCATTACCTTTTTTAGCTAGCACTTCCATTTTGTGCTTGCTTGATCCTGTGTTTCTTCTTGGCTTGTTAAATCCTGGGTATTTCTTACCTCGATACATAACACCACCTGAGACTCTTTTTGTGTCTTTAGTTGTTGCCATTATCTTTTTCTCCCTTTGTGTAGTCCGTGTCTAGCATGCTGTTTACCTTTTGCGGTTGCTTTTCTTTTTACGCGATTTGCCTGAGCTAACTTTTTTCTACCTTTAGATGTAGATTTTAATTTTGCTATTGTTCTTGCTGGAGCATAGACTTCGCCAGTCTTACTAGATTTTTTTCCACTAGCAGTTCGCCACTTCTGCTTAGTCCACATTTTAAGTGATTTCTGTGATTTTTTTAATGGCATAATGTTAAATAAGTATAGTTATTTTTTAGTTGTTCGTCTTTTTGCATTTGCTTTTCTTCTAACTCTAGATACTTTCTTTTTGGGTGGTGAGTTTTTCATTAAGTGTGCCTCTTGTCTGTTCAAAGACCACTCAATAAATCTATCAAACCATCTTCCAATCATTTTCTATAACCTCCGCCATTCGCTTTATATTTTTTTGCTAGCATTTGTGCTTTTCTTGCTGACCATTGACCAGCTCTGCCACCTTTTGAACCAGCTTTGATTTGGTTGAATAACCTTTTACGCATTGCTGGTTTGGTATAGTTCCCAGCTGCATTTACTTTTGATTTGTTTTTACTTGCCACGCTTCTTTTTTTTCATTTTTGTAGCATATGACTTTGCTGCTTTTTTTCCTTTGGCTGTGTATGGAAACTTTTTACCTTTTACATTTGGCATAACTAACTCCTGTCTTTAAATATTTTTATTACTCTATGATAAACCATGTCTTTCATGCCTCTCATAGTTCTATTATGTTCTGGCAGTTCTTCCCATGCTTTCTTTCTTTCCTCCCGAGTTGGAAGGTTGGCAATGGTTTTAGGAATAGCCATCTGCATACCTAAAAGATACACTAAATCTTGCCATTTTTCATCTATGTCTGACATATACCTAATTCTCTCTTTGTGAGTTTTCAGTAAACTAATTTCATGTGCGTAGCGAAGTGTGTTGATCTGACCAAACTGATCAGTGTGTTTCATTTAATCTTTTACTAACCTTTTCTATCAATCTATTTAAGTACCATTGTGCTTTGTGCAAGTCTTCTAAGGGCTTGTCTTTGTTGTTATATCTCCATAAATATTTCATGGCATTTATTTGACAAGGTATTTCCTCTGCATGTGGATTCAAAGATGCAACTGTTTCTAGTGCGTCTATGCACTCCACGTCACCCGCTTTGTAATGATCTGGATTTATATTATCTTTCATATTAATTCTTTTACCTTCTGTAATAAAATTTCTTCTGTTCCGTAGCGTTCCTCAAACTCATGTTTAAAAGGATGCCTTGAAACATATAGTTCATTGTTGACACCTTCTCTATGGTGTCGAAAACACAGAGGTATTGTTTTTAAATGTGCCTCTGGTTTTGTTTTGCCATCAATGTGGTGTATCTCTGCTGGGCTATCGCATTGATAAAAAAGTTTGCAGACAATACAGCCAAAGTTGGATATAGAATCCATCCATTGTTTTTCTTTTTTATTTGGACTTCTGCCTTGCATATTCTTGAGCTAAAAATTTATTGTTTTGAATTAAATAATCATCAAAATCTATTTGCTCTTCATTATACTTTCTTCTTTCAGACTTGCACTCTTCGTACATAGTTCTGCAAAAATCTCTAAAGTTATCATGCTCCATATCTATTTCTCTCCATTCTTAAGTTAGCCATTTTTGTACGCCACTCTTCAAACTGCATGTCTACAGCAGACTTTTCTGTTTGTAATGCGTCAAGCTTTGCTTTAGCCTTAGCTACCGCCATTGATGCTACATAGTATGATTCTGTTGCCTCTGCTTTAGACTTCTGTGCGTTGTATGATCTTTCCCCATCGTCTTTGGCTTGGCATAGTTCTATCCAGAATACTCTTTTGAGATTTACTTCTGCCTTGAGTACATTTACCCTAGCTTCAGATATGGTTGGTATTATATCTCTTAGTTGTTGATGAAAGTTTTCAGATGATTCCATAGTCTTTTTTCCTTGTTTCTTTTTTCCCGAATGCCTCCTCTTCAGGGTCTAAAAATTTTGATGTTGCTCCATCGAAGGCTAAGTTAAATTCTCCTGTTTCACCAAGACGATTTTTTCTAATAATGACTTCAGCTAATCCTGTATTAAGAGAATCATAATACTCTTCTCTATATAACATTATCACCATATCGGCATCTTGTTCTATAGAGCCACTATCTCTTAAATCTGAAAGGACTGGGCGTTTGTCCACTCTCGCTTCCACACCCCGATTTAATTGAGACAACGAGATTACTGGACAGCCAACGTCTTTAGCCAGCCCCTTCAGAAGATTGGAGATATAGGTCATTGAAGCCGCTCTGCTATCAGAATTACTTGGTGCCTTGTTAGAGGTCATAAGTAACTGCAAATAGTCAACGACTATCAAGTCTATATCTTTGATAGATTGAATTGCTTTTGTTTTATTAACAAGTGTTTCAATAGTTATTGGTGACTTGTCATACACATATAAATTTGAATCAGATAATGTCTTTTCAATAGAGTTAAACTTATTCCATTCACCCGCGGTAAGATTTCCTGTCAACAAAGACTTCATTGATAAACCAGACTCAGAACTTACTATCTTTTTAATTAATTGTTCGTTGGTCATTTCAAGTGAAAACACCAATACTGTTTTACCTTTTAAAATATTGTTTGTAGCTATGTTAAGTGCCCATGTTGTTTTACCCATTCCTGGTCTACCAGCCACAATAATTAGATCACCATCTTTAAAACCATTGAGCCTAGAATCTATGTTATTAAACCCTGTCTTGATTAATTTTTGTTCAATAAGGTTAGCGTCTTGCAGCTCTTGTTTTACAACTGACAATATATCCTTAACTGACTTTGGCGACTCAGTATTTTTTGTGATCTTGTTTTCAATTAACAATTGATTTACTTGATCAACCTTTTGCTCAATAGTTATTTTGTCATCTACTATTTCAGGTATTTTCAAAGACAGTTGCATTAACTTATTGTTAGCTGTTTTATCATGCATTGCCTTGATCCAATGTGAGTACCCAGCTGTACTAATACAGTAGGCTGATGCTTGTCTTATGTCATCAAATACAAAATCATCACTTATATTACTTCGCAAAGTTACTATGTCTGATGCTTGGTTATCTATCATAACCTCGTATGCTTTTCTGTAAGAAGTGTTCTCAAAGTCTTCTGGCAAGAGACCATCCTCTTGTGCTTTCATAAACCTTTTGTGATCAAGAACCATAGCCCCTAATAAATTTGCCTCTAGTTCATATATCTCTTTATCCATGTCTCCTCTCTATAATTGCGTCAAATTGGTTAATGCCTAGCATAGTTCCAAGTGTTGGCTTTCCATTCCAAAAAGATCTTATCCACTTCTTATGACCCTCTGAGTTGGCTATATCAAAGTAAGCTTCCCAGAAGTCATTTGATGTAAAATCTATTTTTCTCCCCGTTTTAGGCGAGACGTATCCTTTTTTTGATTTGGCTATTTCTTTAAGTTTTTTATATGGGACCACATACTTGTGTGCATTTTGTGAATGTACATAAAATGTTTGATCACACTTACTTTTATATATCTCATTAATCAAATCAATATCTAATATAAATTCATTTTTAGTATAAGCTTTAGTATTGTAGCCACCTGCCGACCCCCCATAGCCGTCTGCCGACCCCCCTAGTATTTTGTAATAGTTGCTAGTATTTTTTCTTTGTTCCCATTCTATATAACCCATGTCTCTGAGTTTTTTAAGATTATCTTTTATAGCTGTGAGAGAAAGCCCAGTAAGTTCAGTCAACTTTTTATGGGAGGGGTAAGAACAACCAAACTCATCAGAGTAATTAGCCAAAACAATAAGCAATAGTTTTTGTGTTGAATTTACTTCAACCCGCAAAACTTTTGTAATGTATTCAAGCGACATATCTTTCCCTCACACCAGCTATATTAACTCCAAATATAAATCATTGTAAAGTATTGTTTTTAATTTATTAAAAGTTTACAATTCATTCAGGAGGTTTATATGAATAAAGAAATATACACAGCACTTAAAAACGTGCAAAACTATATGTATCAAAACCCAATTGCAAAAGAAGGTGTTAATACATTTCAAAAATATAAGTACAGGGGAATTGATCAGATCATACAATCTTTTTCAAAACCACTGCACGACAATAACATCTTAACTTTGGTCCAGCCCGATCTTAAAGTATCAACTAAATTTTTAGATGATGGTAGATCAACATTGACTAGAGTTGTTGGAACCTTGAGGTTTATTTCTACTGAAGATGGTTCTTTCGTAGATAGGTCTTATGTTGGGCACAGTAAGTCGCAGCAAGGAAAAGATTTAGAATCTGCAAGATCTTTTGCATATCGTAATGCATTGTTAGAAACATTCTGCGTGCCTTTTGAGGGCGTAGTTGAGCCAGAGCTTGAAGGCGTTGATCAAGGTGCACCAGCTGAAGAGGAAGATGAAACAGTAAGCATGGTTGAAGACTTTACAAAAGAAATCAAAGCATGTGCAAATAAAGAAAAGGCAAAAGAAATCTACAAGAAATATGAAAAAGTAGCCAGCCTTAGTGGTGACGATGAAACTAAAAAACAACTAGTTTTAGCTTTTACAAAGGTGTACAAGAATGATTAAGCAAGGAACACCTGAATGGCATGATCAAAGAAAAAACAGGATCACTGGAACAAGACTCCCTCGTGCTGTTAAAGAGTGTATGTGGGCAAAGGGAGATCAGTGGGAGGCTTTAGGTAGAGATATCTACAGAGAGGCTCACAATTTGTCTCAGGACCCTTTTGATCAGAGAGCTATGTTTGCAATAACTTATGGTAGTGATCACGAACCTGTAGCTTTAGAACAACTAAAAAGCATGGGCTATAAAATTACACAACCTTCTTTTGTTGTTCATCCTGAGCATGACTGGTTAGGAATGTCTCCAGATGGGGTAATTGTTTCGGGTAGAAATGGAAAAGTTTCCGCTGTTGAAATCAAATGCCCACAAACAAAGCCTGTTAAAAATGTACAAGAACAAAAAAGAAACTACTGGCACCAAATGCAAATGGGTATGGAGTGCATGGACATAGATGAGATGTTGTTCTTTCAATGGTATGAGCACGAGCATTACCAAGAATGGGTTGAAAGAGACCCAAGATGGGCGGAGATATACATACCAAAAGCAAAAGAATTTATGGACTGGTATGCGGATGCGTCTAAAGACCCAAAGTATATTGCTATGTGGTCAGAGACAAAACAGGAACCAGGAGTTAATTATAAGTCTGTTGACGATGATGATAATACATCAGAGCTAGCAGATGTACTTACCGAACTAAATGAGCTTAACGAAAGGAAGGGCTTGCTTGATAAAAGAAAGAAGGAACTTTCAGCCGAGGCTGTTAAAAAGCACGGAGGAGCATTTAGTACCTCAAGAGTGAAATGTCATATGACACAAGCTAGGGGTCGAATAAACTACGCCAGACTGGTGAAGGATCAAGATATTCCTTTTGACATTATGGAAGGCTATAGGTCAGAAGGCGATACCAGGATTTATACCAAACTACTGGAGGAATAAATGAAAGAAAAAATATTAAAAAAATCAATTAGTTCAAGGATTAATAAGTCTACTTACGATAAACTAGTGTCTGCCAGTAAAAAGGCTAATCATAGGTTTTATGATCGTAAGGTTGCCTATATGGTTAACAAGATTTTAGATGATTGGGCTGATAAGGAGAAATAAAATGGCAGAATATGATAATACAAATCGTGGTGCGATTTGGAAAAACGACAAAAAAGAAACTGAAAAACATCCTGACTTCAGGGGTGAGCTCAATGTAAATGGAGCAGGTTTTTGGGTTAGTGCATGGAGAAGAGCTCCAGGTGCACCTGATAAAGCACCAGCACTAAGCTTTGCTGTGACACCTAAAGATAGTCAGGCTGTAAAACCAAAATCTAATGAAGTGTTCCCAAAGGACATTACAGAAGATGACTTACCTTTCTAGGAGGAAATATGGGTAAAATTGTAACGCCTGGTGGTGAAGAGGCTGTAAAAAATATCACTTTAAATGTGGACGGAGAGGCTAGAGAGTATGAAGTCGATAGCTTATCTAAAGAAGCAGTTAATCGTTTGAATGTTCTTAACTTTCATTCAAATAGTGTAATGCCTTTGCTGACTGAAATCATAAGGCTTGTTCAATTGGGTAATCAAGTTGATCAAAGTCAACTTACAAACCTACTTCCAGAGAAGTATACAGTTGTACAACAAGCTGAAGATGCAGTAGAATCAGATACAGAGAACACAAATGGAGCTGGTTCATCTAAAGAAAGCAAATGAATGCAAAATTAGAAACGAGTCTCTCAGGTTCTGAGAGGCTCTCATCTGTACTAGGGGAGTCCTCCCTATCAGGTTCACCCTGTAATGGTGGAGTATGCTCCACAACAATAGGCGATATTAGATGCAAGACTTGTGGGAGACACGAGGATGAGATACGCCAATGGAATCAACTTCCAGAACTAAAAAGAAAAATCATAAACATCAAGAATGCCGCTGAAGGTTATAAAATAAGGCAAGTATCTTCTCAGGAAGATAGATGGAGGGAACTACAAAAATTGAAAACAATAGACAACTTGACTGTTGGTGATGTGATTAAGAGAATAACTCAAGTCGCTACCCATCAATCAGAAATGTATCCACAAGATCATAAATGCATAGCATTATTGAATAAGATAACTGAGTCAAAACATAAGTTTAATGACATATCAGTTCAATCAATAATGTCTGAAAATGATTACGCAGAAATCAAAGACAAGTTCGAGTAGAGCTTTCAAAAAAGATCTTCTAACTGGTCAAGAGTTAGAGAACAGGATCTTAAAATCAATCCACAAGAAATATTCTAGTGCTGTTTTAATACCAGGAAAGTTTAAACCTTACGACATATTTATACCAGAGAAAGATCTAAAAGTAGAAGTTAAGGTTGACTACAAAAGCCAAGAGACTGGCAATATTATTATTGAGCTGTATATGTTTGGTAAGCCGTCTGCCTTGCTTTCTACTGAGGCTGACTACTGGATCATACACACTGGTGTAGAAAACCTGTGGATAAAACCAAAAAAGATATTAGAGTGCATTTTATTAAATAACATAAGGGTCCAAGATGTGCTGGGCGATGGAGACAATCAAACTAAAAAAGCTTGTTTGATTCCTATAAACCTATTTAGAAAATATGTTATTGACAGTAATGTGTAATCTATGTTTATAATGTATACAACAATAATTAAGTGAGGAAATTATGGTAATAGATATAACAGTAGACGATATAGCAAATCTTAAAACACATTGCGAAGCAAGGATAAAAGAAATCTATGCGAGAGAAGACATAACTCTACAAGAGAAAGCTGATCTTGCTAGACCTTTTAATGTAAAAATAGAGAACTTGTTGTTGGTTATAACTGACAGCAAGATTGTTAGAGACTCAGGATCTTTATAATGCACACGCTTACTGACGCAATAAAAGAATATTACAGGTTTAATAAAATGGGTAAGAATGATTTTACCTATAGAAAATATTTTGAGCCATTGTTTGCAGACATGGACGTTAGAGATATTAACAAAGAACAAATAGCTAATGCTAGGTCTGGTATCAAGGGATCACCAGGAACAGTAAATAGATATTTAAGCTACTTCCGTGCAATACTTATGTATGCATATGAAGAGTTAGGGTGGTTGGACACTAAGCCCATTATTAAAAGAGTAAAAGAGTCCCCTAAAAGAAATACATACTTTACTCTTGAGGATATAAAAAAACTGCAAAAAGAACTCCCCCTTCATTTGCAGAAACCATTTATATTCTCACTCCTCACTGGGGTTAGAATGTCCAACTGCTTTAATCTTAAATGGTCAGATATAAAACAAGATCAAATATCAATAGATGGAACTGAGACTAAAAACGGCAGGGGTTTATCTGTGCCATTAAATGCTAAGTGCAGAGAGCTCCTAGAATCAATTGATAAATCTAGCCCTTATGTTTTTACCTATGCTGGTAGAAAAATGAATAGAGCATCTAACACCGCTTGGTATAGTGCATTAGATAGAGCTGGACTTAATGGATTTAGATGGCATGACATCAGACATACTTGGGCTACTCACCATGTACAAAATGGTACTCCTTTACATACGTTACAACATCTTGGTGGGTGGTCCGACTTCAATATAGTAAATAGGTATGCACACCTATCAAAAGATTATTTGAGCGATGCTTGTGAGGCAAGTAATACTCTGATATCTTAGTTACTTAAACCTTCAGCAGGGCTGGTTTTCAAATTCATATTCCCTCGCAGTGGATGACTACTGGCTCTGCGACTTAGTTTCTTCCAATTATTGGTCTTGCTAGCTTATTAAATTCTTGATGTAACTCATTTCTTTTTAATTCAATATCATTAATTATGTCAAAATATTTTAATCTGTTTTTGTCTTTAAGCTTTTCAGCGAGTCTTTCTCTTTCGTTAAGTTTTCTTAATTGTGTTTCAAATTTGCTCAATTTTTTATCTAAAGCAAGGTATTCATTTTTAAAGTTTCTTCTAGATTTAAAATCTTCTAATTCCTTTTTGTCACCCTTGTCTATATATGATTTATAGCTGGTTACTAGTCCCTTGCCTGGTTTGTCTGGTGTCCCTCTTAAAAATTCTTTATATCTATAAAACTCTATTGCATCAGTATAATTTTCTGGTTCTGCTGTAAAAATTCTTCCAAAAGGTATTTCATTTAAAGTTACATCTCTGTTTATTCCCTGCGAAACATCTATTGCTTTTTCTATTCCGTTATAAGATCTTTCCGCTGTTGTATACATTCCTCCAAGATATGACTGTAGTAAATATTTAATTACATCTGGGCTAATGTTTATTGATCCAGGGTCCGCTTCTCCCCCTCCCTCAACCCCAAGGGCTGGTACATCTACTTGATTCAGCATTTTAGTAAAGTCTCTATAAAACTCTTCTGTATTTTTAAGTTTGGTAGATGATATTGGCAACTTGCTCCCAAAATATTGCTCTTTATATACAGGAGCTCCTGTCCATTTTTCGTTTATATAAACATCAAAAACTGGTTTAACAAATGAGGGTACTGCTGTTTTTCCTAAATCTACACTTTCTCCGCTGTATGCAATACCAACTGGAGAGAAAGCACCAACAGCAATTCCGCTTATGTCTTTAGCAAACTCAACACCAGATCTTCTTTCATAACCAGCTATGTCTTTTGTGGCTGTTTCCATACCCATTCTTCCCATATTAAAGAAAATATTGTACCCATAGGGTAGAGGTATAGTTACAGCTACTGGCTTTCCGTTAACTTTATAAGTTCTTGTTTCTCTATCATATACTGGCTTACCTCTAGATCTTTTAACTCCAGGCAGCATTATTATAAGATTTCTTTCTTGTTCATGTTGTGGAATCTTATCAATAAATAATTTTCCATCTTCATCTTCTCCAGAAACAAGGGTGTTATACAAAGCAACTAAGCCTCCAAAACCTACTCCCCCAGCCATAACATATTTTTTAGCTTTTGATATAGGTTGATATTTCATCTTTCCGTTTGAATCAAATCTAAACGGAACCATGCCTCTGAAAAAATTAACATTACCTTGAACAGCTGCGTTTGCAAAAACATAAAAAGCATTTACATAAGGTCCAAGCCTTCCAGATCTATTAAAGTTAATTGTTAAGTTCTTAGCTAGATTTGCTGCATTTGCTATATCTGTTTTACTTGCTTTATCTATGCCTCCAGACTCTTTTACAAAAGCCTTAAATACTGCAAACCTAGATGCATTCTCTGCAACATTGTTAACGCTCTCTACAAATCTTGCTGTTGAGTTAAAGATCTTAACTGGATTTAAGGGTATGCCATCATGTGCCCTTGATAGGGTAAGCATTTCTTTTTGTATTTGATCTACATCCTTTGCATTTACATAACCAGTTTGACCACCATTTTCTAAAAATGCTCTAAAATATTTATGAGCTTCTGGGTTTGTTTCTTTTAGTCTGTCTGTAACATAACCATGTCTAAGCTCTCTTAAGGTTTTGACCATTGATTTAGGATTCAATGCACCCTTTAATTGTTTGCCTAAAGCCCTACCATCTGAAATTTCCTTTTCAGCTAATAAATTAAAATAACCAGTTTGGTAATCTCTGGTAAAGTTAGTAACAACAAACTCTGGTGAATAAGATGTATATAAAGCAGAAAGGGTGCTGGTTATGCCACGCATTAATCTTATAAAAGGATTCATAGTTTGATTACCAAACTCATCTAATCCTCTTGCAAGCCTTTCGTCTCTTATAACTAGGAATTTAGTTTTACCCTCTTCTTTAAAAGGTATTAAGGATTGTTCTCCATCCCATTTATGTGGTTTTTCAAACCTTTGAGCTCCTTTTATGTCCCATATATTTTTAGCTGGAAATTGTTTTATTAATGCGGCTAACTCTTTGTTAATTTCATTTCTTTCCCCGAGAACAGCAGCCTCAGATCTTCTAAGTATTGCTTGCTCTAATGGATTTCCAGCCTCAGACTTTCTGCCTTTAGCTTCTGGAATAATTGATCCATATAAAGACCTACCACCACCTTTTGGCTCGGGCTTACTGCTATCTATAGTATCAACAGCAAAACCTACCAAAGGAACATAGTATTGATAATTAGCATTCCAATCGGCAACAGTTTCTTCGCTTACTAAATCATTTTCAATATAAGATTGTCTTGTTTTATTTTGGTATGCATTAAGCATATCAAAAGCTTTTAAAAGATTTTTACCCATTTCGTTACTAGGTTTAGCAACATCAGTATCTGGATTGTATTCAACACCCATTTCACTGAGAGCACTGACTGCCTGGTCGGTGGAAATACCAGATCCACTGTCCTTGTATTTATTTAGAACATTCTCTCTTTTGGTTATCTGTCCTTTAATTACAGGAACTCTTTTTGCATCAGTCTCTTCTTCTAATTGTTTTCTTAGTCCTGGTAATTCTTGTTCGTACTTGGAGTTTATAAATTTATTTCTTTCTGGTGCGTGTAGATTTTTTAGAAACTGGTTAAAGTCAGCCTCTTTTATATTAGAGCTTTTTAAAAATTTTAATAACCCATCTACTTCTTTTACAGCATCGTCTAGCTTTGTTTTTACTTTTCCGTAAAAGGTGTCAGTAGATCTAATAATATCAAGATCTTTCATACCCTCTGGCAAATATGGTTTTAATTTACCCATAAAACCTTTAAGCCTATCAAGTTTATCTACGGCTAACTCTTGTATGTTTGAATATTGTCTAAATAAAAAGGATGAATCTCCTTTTGTAAGCATGGACCCTATGTCGGGCACCTGAACTGTTTCAGAAAGATCTACTGGTTCTTGGATTCTTCTTTCAATTCTTGTTGTTGTGATTCCTGGATCTCTATAGATTGAGTTGATTGACTCATCTCTTGTCCATCCATATTTTTCTGAGAAACTTGTGTCGACCTCATCAATTCTAGGTTGGAGCTTCCTGATGATATCGTCAGCCCTTCCTTGAAGATCGGATGAGATTCCTCTAAGACTTTGAATGTACCCTTCGCCATTTTTATTTTCCTTCCAGTCGTTGCTTAAATATCCTTCACTTGAAGCAAATTGTCCAGCAACATATGTTTCATTGTTTTCAAATTGTACCCCATCTAATGCATCTTTTACAAACTTAGCAAATTTAACATTAGGAACATCCAAGTAGCCAAAGTTAATAATTCTTGCTCCAGTCTTTGTTCCTATAGGGTTGTAGTCTGTAATTCCACCAGAAGCTTCCTCCATTGCTTTAGCTACAGCTACTGTCTCTGCTTCAGTTAAAGATCTTCCGATATCAATATCAATACCATTAAGCTTAGATTTGGCTATGCTTTTTTGAAAAAATGGTCTGTGGTATCCAACACCATCTTGTTTCAACAGAGTTCCTATAATAGCACTATAGGCTTCAATTTTCTCCACAGCCTCTGGCTGCATTTTTGCAAAATCTTCCTTGCCTGGTTTTCTTATTTTTGGTGCAGCAACAGCTGTTTGTGATCCTGGAGAAACCTTATCTTCAAAATATCCTGGTGCCTCAAATATTCCTGGTGATAATAAGTCTAGCTCTTTAGCAATAATATCATTGCCGCTCTCATCTAATAATGCTTTTGATATTGCAACATGGTATTCCTGAGATTGTTCATAAGGTGCGTCAAACATTTCGTTAAAGTGATCATTGGTTCTTCCTGGTATAGACTCCCAACTAATTTGACTTAAGTTTTTATTTATAGCATCAGCATAGTTAAATCCAGCCTCTACCACTTCTGTTCCCTCTTCTCTTGCTTTCCCCGCGACCCAAGCGGCTGCTTGTACTTGTTGTGGCTCCCATCCTATTTGATCAGCAATTTTATTTATCTCTTCTTCTACAAATCTATACTCTGTTATATTTACAGTATCCTTGCCGTATCCAAATAGACGCATCATCCATAAATCTACAGTTACTCCCTGTGCTTTAGTTGGGTCAATAACACGCATCAAATTATTATAGAAGTTATCTGTTTTTTTACCCTTCCATTCTTGACCGCTAAAAGCCTGCTCTAACTTTTTGCTCATTTCTTGTGGATATCTACCAGTCTCTATAGGCTGACCAGCCTTGTATTGATAAAAGGCTTGAAGTGCAAAACCTAAATTAGTTTCTACGCCTGTGCTTGGAGATGTTATTGCGATTGCTTGTGCTAACTTGTCTGCGTCTTCTATATTGTTGTTGGTTATATCTAAAATAGCTTTACTACTTTCTTCGTACCAGAACCTGTTTGGCTCTCCTTCCTTAACAAGACCTTTTACTTTCCTTCTTAGGGCACCAACCTTTCTTTGATTATCTACTCCAGGAGGAGCACCGACTATTTTTGGTAGCTCAGATCGAATACGCTCCCCGTCTTCTGTTCTGGTCTCAGCTTCCAGCTCGCTTGAGGGCTGTTGTTCCTGATTGACTGATCTAGTAGAGACATCAACTCCTCTTCTGGGAGGTACTTCAATGCTTCTAGGGGCACGTGATGATTGAAAAGCCTGTAATACTCTTGCATTTTTTTCTCTAAGGCTGTCAACTGATATTGCATCATTTAATCTCTCTATAAGTGCGAATGTTTCTGGAGCATTTTCTCTCAAGAAATCTTTATTAGTATAATATAAAGAATACATTTGTGCGAATGTCTCAGCCTTAATTGTACTCATCAAACTTTCATTTAATGCATTCATTTCAAAATATGACATGAGCTGGCTTAGGGGATATCTGAGCATTGCTCCTTCATGGTGTGCTTGAGGTTTGTTAATATGAATGTTTAACGCCTCCATCATAACAGCACCCCCATCAGGGTCAGTTATTTGCAACAAATTAGATCCGTCTGCAACCATGTCAATATTATTTAGATTTGGAATATTAAATAATGGTGATGTGGAAGATGCTGGTGTATATATTTGGTAGCTTGACTTCATATCTCTACCTAAACCAAAATCAATATGATGTGAAAGCTCATGCACAAAAGTGTGTGTAAGCTGTGTCTTCGCTCCAAGCTGGCTTGTGTAGTCAGATGTTTTCAAACCAATAAATGGGTTTAGTGCAATAGATTGTGTGGCAGGCTCATAAACGCCAAATGCTTGCACACCCTCTTGGGGGTCTACAGATTCAACTCCTATATATCTAAGATCTGTAAATATGTCTAGCGGCATACCCATATTTAATAAGTCTATTGTTGCTTTGGATAAGTTATTTGATTCGTCTAAACTAAGATCTCTAGTATTTCCAAGTCTTCTTGTATATATTTCTCTTGGTAATTGACCAAATTCTGGAATGTTTTTTAATGTTCCTTCATGAAACCTTCTTGGAAAAATAATTCTATTTCTAACAATGTCTAACTCATCTTGATTGTATGTGTCATTTTTTATGATAGAGTTTTCTGGTAAACCTTTTGTTTCTTCAAACTGCATACGCACTGTTTGATTATAGGCTTTGCTGTCCTTTTGCATTTCCTCGCCAACAATAAAGTTTTTAACTTGTTTTTTCTCTTTTGATAAAGGATCTATAAAAGAAAAATCTTTAAAGTTTTCTGGAAACTTTTCATTTACTTGATTAATAATTCCTTCTTGTTTTTCTACCGCTATCCTGCCTTCTACTGGGTCTTCTAATCTTATAAAGTTAGTATTTAAAAATGAGTCAGCCAAAAGCTCTTCTGCTGTAACTCCAGAAGTGTAATTGGGATCTAATATATTTATAGTTGCTTTATCTATGGCTTCATAATTTAAGCTTGAGTTATTTACCATAGTGTTAAAGTTTTCAATAAACTCTTCAAGTGCTGGATTGTCTTTGTTTTGTTTTATGTAGTTAGCTATTTCAGGAGAATACATAACCTCTCCCGTAGTTCTAATAGATGATATAGATCCTGATGCTATTAATGAAGCAAGAAAAGAATGTCCAGCAACATCTTGTAATACTTGAGCCATGCTTGGACCTTCATACAATGGGTTATTTCTATTGTCATAAGCTGTTCTCAGGTCTGACTCCAAGTCAAACATGGCTGTATTTACCTCTTGTAAAACACCATTTATAACTTCCATGCTAGTATCAGTTGCAACATCTATGAAACCATTTTGCATAATTTCTTTTGCAGTTTTGTTTCCGACTGGTCTTAAATATCTAAAAACAGGCAATGCCTCGGTTCCAACCTCAAGCAACCCCTGTATATTTCCATAGGCTAAAGCTGTTTCATGATCTTTGCCTTGTCTTTTTGCTTCTGCATAACTAACAGCTTGAGTTTGTAGTCCAAAATAACCAAGTGTTGCGGTTGCTGTTGGGGCTGTTAATCTTCCCCCGCTTAAACCATTTGCCACCATTGCTGTTGTAATTACAGCCATTGACTCTAATCCGCTAGAAACTGTTCTGCCATACTCTCCAAGATTTGAATCAGCCTGTCTTTTGTTTATTTTTTTATTTATGTCAGCAATTGCTTTTTGTGTATCTCTTCTTAAATCTTGCATTTCTTTTTCGTCTGCAAGTTTTTCTTCTTCTGACATTTCTGCATATCTCTTTGCTAAAAATGCTTGACCAAAATCATCATAACCACCACCAGCACTTATTGGCAATGGAATTGCTGTTTCGCCTTTTAATCGAGAAAATGCCTCTTCAGTAGATTGTTCTTTCCAGGATTCCCACATTATCTTTGAGCGATCTTTTAAATTTGCAGGAACATCTCTGGCTGCATCCATGGTGTATCTTAGGGTTTCAAA
>Ga0222718_10000520_pt1 | contig 39254 bp, 41 predicted proteins | sample C33_27DmetaG_FD_165045 | JGI IMG/M metagenome (GOLD analysis project Ga0222718, IMG submission 165045) | Estuarine water microbial communities from San Francisco Bay, California, United States - C33_27D | ecosystem: Environmental > Aquatic > Marine > Unclassified | place: USA: California...
AAACCGCTAATGCAAGGAATATGGGATGAAATAACCAAAGGAGAAACTATGTCAACTTCAATGAAAGACTTGCTTGAAGCAGGAGTTCATTTTGGCCATCAAACACAAAGATGGAATCCAAAGATGGATAAGTATATTTATAGTGCTAAAAGTGGAATTCACATTCTGGATTTAAGAATTACCCATGAAGCAATAGAAAAATCACAGGAATATATACAAAAACTTGTAGCCAATAGTGGAAAGGTACTTTTTGTAGGAACTAAACCACAAGCTCAAAAAGTTATTGAAGAACAAGCAATTAGAGCCGATATGCCTTATGTTAACTTTAGGTGGTTGGGTGGAATGCTCACTAACTTTAAAACTATTATTAAAAGAGTTGTATACCTTAAAGAATTAACAGCACTCGAGTCATCTGGTGAAATTAATGCATATACAAAATCTGAAAGATTAAAAATAAGACGAGAAATTGAAAAACTTAACAAGTCAATAGGTGGAATAATAAACTTAAATAAATTACCTGACGCTCTATTTGTTGTTGACTTATCAAATGAATCAACAGCTATAACTGAAGCCCAAAAATTAGGTATACCAGTCATTGGTCTAGCAGATTCAAATGTTGACCCAGAGGGCGTAGAAATAGTTGTCCCAGGAAATGATGATGCTATAAGATCAATAGAGGTAATTACTTCAGCTATTGCTGATGCTTGTTTGAAGGGATCAGGAAAAAGAGAAGAAGTAGAAAATAAGGAGAATAGCTAATGTCAATTTCAGCTAGTGATGTAAAAAAATTACGAGATATGACTGCCGCAGGTATGATGGACGCTAAAAAAGCTCTTTCTGAAAATGATGGTGATTTTGATAAAGCAGTTAAATCTTTAAGAGAAAAAGGGTTAGCTGATTCAAAAAAACGAGCTGACAAAGAAGCAAACCAAGGAACAATTGGAGATTACATTCATTATCAACAAGACAGAGCAGTTTCTGGTGTTTTAGTAGAATTAGCATGTGAAACAGATTTTGTAGCAAAGTCCGATGAGTTTAAAAATGTTGCTAAACAAGTAGCTATGCATATTGCTGCATCAAAACCAGAATTCTTAAACATAGATGATATTCCGTCTGACAGAATTGATGAAGAGAAAGACATCATACAAAAACAATCTGAGAACGAAGGTAAGCCTAAAGATGTTATTTCCAAAATTGTAGAAGGTAAAATATCATCTTTTTACAAAGACTATGTATTGAATGAACAAACTTTTTGTAATCCAGAATTCTATGAAGGACAAGTAGGCACAATGATTGAAGAACTTTCCGGAAGGCTTGGAGAAAAAATATATATAAAAACTTTCTCAAGAATTGAAGTAGGTAGTTGAAATGAGCAGGGTTCTACTAAAACTTTCTGGAGAATCCTTTGCTAATCCTGAAACTAACTTTGGTATCCAGCCAGATATAATTGAAAGAATTGCTTTAGAAATTACACATGCTAACAAAGAAGGTATCCAAATAGGGGTAGTAGTTGGCGGAGGTAATTTTTTTCGTGGAGTACAAGAATCAGCTCAAAATATGGCGCAAGCAAATGCAGATTATATGGGTATGCTCGCAACCGTAATTAATGCAGTCGCACTAAAAGATGCTCTAGATAAAAACGGAACTCAAACCAGAGTACAATCAGCAATAACAATGACTGCTGTTGCCGAACCATATATTCGCTTAAGGGCAATTAGACATTTAGAAAAGGGGAGAGTTGTTATTTTTGCTGCTGGTACCGGTAACCCTTATTTCACAACTGACACAGCTGCTTCTTTACGTGCAGCGGAAATTGATGCAGATGTAATGCTTAAATCGACAAGAGTAGATGGTGTTTTTGATAAAGATCCAGAAAAGGACAAATCAGCAACACAATACGATGAGATATCTTACAAAGAAGTAGTATCTAGTAAATTACAAGTTATGGACTTAACAGCAATAACACTTTGTGAAGAAAATGAAATGCCCATAAGAGTATTTAATGGAACTAAAAATGAAAATATATATAGTGCTTTGATTGGTGAAAAAGTAGGCACGTTAATAAAATAAAAGTATGTCAGAAGCACTTATAAAACAAATAGAAGAAAAGATGCTCACATCAATTAATCATCTCGTTGATGACTTTGCAACTATTAGAACTGGTAGGGCCAATCCTTCATTGGTTGATAAATTGAATGTAGAATATTATGGTTCAAAAACACCTCTTCAACAACTTGCTACAATCTCTGTTCCAGATCCTAAATTATTAGTAATACAACCATTTGATAAGTCTGCTTTGGAAGAGATTGAAAAATCTATTATGAATGCAGATATAGGACTAAATCCAGCTAATGATGGAGAAGTAATAAGAATTCCTATACCCCCCTTATCCGAAGAGAGAAGAAAAGAACTAGGAAAAGTAGCATCTAAATTTTCTGAAGATGCAAAAGTGTCCGTTAGAAGCCATAGGAGATATGGAATTGATGAAATTTCTAAATTAAAAGACGATCATTCTGCAGATGAAATTAAGCGATTAGAATCAAAGGTACAGGAATTAACAGATAATTTTGTTAATAAAGTTGATGAATTACTTTTGGTGAAGCAGAATGAATTACTTGAGGTTTAAAAAATTATATCAAGCTGATAATGACGGCACCTTCTGGCCTGGGTATATTGAACTGCCTGACAATGACAATAACTCAGAATCTGAAGAAACTGAGCTAAATAGTAATTTTAACTTACTATCCAATCCAAGGGTGTATACGGGGATAGGCCTACTTGCCCTTTTAACATTATTTTTCTTAAGTAAAACAAGTGCTCTAATTCTTTTAATTATTGTTTCCCTAATAGCTACAAAAGAATGGTTTGATATGTTCGATTACGGAATAATGCTTCCATACCCGTTACTTTTATACGCTTCTCTTGCACCCTTAATAACTGTTTATTTTTATGGATACGAAAATTACTATATTCCTTTCTTTATATTTCCACTGGGTGTTGTGATATTTACAGGTACTTTTGTTGAGTATGGTATCTATGAAAAATTTGGTAGTTCTTTTTTATTTCTTGCATGGTTTGGTTCTGGAATTGGAGCTATTGGATACATATTAAGTAATTTTGGTCCATTAATGACATATCTTTTATTAATTTCCGTCTCCCTATCCGACATTGCAGCATATGAATATGGAAGAAGATATGGAAAAAGAAAATTAGCTAAAAATATTTCTCCTAACAAAACCGTTGAAGGCTTTCTTGCAGGACTTATTTTAGGGGTGTTTGTTAATTTTTTTGTATTAAGTAACAATTTAGAATTAACATTAACTCAGTGTCTCTTACTTTCTGTAGTTTTTATATTATTTGCAACAATAGGAGATTTATTTGAATCAAAACTTAAAAGATCTATTGATATAAAAGATGCTAGTTCTTTATTACCTGGTCATGGTGGTGTACTAGACAGAATTGATTCACAATTATTAAGCTTCCCTGTATTAGTGTTCTTTCTGCATTTTTTAGATTTAATCCAATAAGTGTAATAATTAATATATGAATGCTATTTTAACAATTGCTTTACTAACTCTTTTTGTAGTTTTGCATGAATTGGGACATTATATATCTGCTAGAAGATCGAAAATTGCAGTATCTGAATTTTTCGTAGGTTTTGGTCCTAAAATATTTTCATTTAAAAAAAATAAAACAGAGTATGGTCTTAAAGCAGTCTTATTGGGAGGTTATGTAAAAATCCCTGGAATGGACCAAAATGAAAATCCTGAAGGATATGAAAATAATGAATTATTCCACACCGCAACCTGGACTAAAAAATTATATATTGCCTCCTCTGGAATCATTGTTAATTTCTCGCTAGCTTGGATAATATTATTTTCTATATTTGCTTTCTATGGAATTGAGCAGCCTACTTTAGAAATTAGCACTATTGGATCATCTTCTATTAACGATAGTGAGTCGGCACCATCTGAAAAAGCTGGTTTGAAACCTGGTGATATAATTTATTCATTTAATGGTAAGAGTGTAAGTGATTGGGATAGTTTAGTAAGCGTTATTGAAGTTAATCCAAATAAAGAAGTAAGTATTGGGTATACAAGAAATTCCCAAAAATATATTACTACAACAATACTTGAGGCTAGGTACGTAAATAATAAAGGCTATGGTTACCTTGGTGTATCTCCAGTATTACAAAGACAAACTCTAAGTATATTAGAAGCTGTGCCAGCTACTACATTAGTTGAGTTAGATATGACCAAATCAGCAATTCAAGGAATATTTACATTATTTAGTCCTCAAAATTTAAAAACACTACTGGGTACATACTCGGGTGAATCCATTCCTGATGAAGTTAGGCCACTAAGCCCAATAGGATTAGCACAAGCAGGAAACCAAATCGCTGAAGGTGGGTATGTTAATTTATTTAGTTTACTTGCTTTTGTGAATATATTTTTAGCAGTTTTCAACTCAATTCCACTAGTGCCCTTAGATGGAGGAAGAATAGTACTTGCACTATACGAAGGATTAACTGGAAAAAAAATAGAAGACAAAAAACTATATCCTATTGCTGCAGTTGTTATTATAGTTTTTGTCTTTTTAGGAATCACTGCTTTTTACTTAGATATCACACAACCTATAAAATTATGATAAAAAGAAGAAAAACATCACAGTTCATGCTTGGGAATGTTGGAGTTGGATCAGAATATCCGGTATCCGTCCAATCTATGACTACTACTAAAACTAGAGATACTGAGAAAACCCTTGAACAAATATATGCAATAGCATCAAATGGTGCTGATATTGTCAGGGTTACCTGCAATGAAACAGAAGCTGCTGAATCATTGGTCAAAATCTGTGCTAGAAGTCCGGTTCCGGTTGTTGCAGACATTCATTTTCAATACAAGTTAGCTTTAGCTGCAATTGAAGCTGGAGTACAGGGATTAAGACTTAATCCTGGAAATATTAGAAATGAAAAGCAAATCAAAGTAGTTGCAAAAGAATGTTTGAATGCAGATATTCCTATTCGTATAGGTGTTAATGCTGGTTCACTAGATAAAGACATTTTAGAAAAGTACGGAGACGCTACTCCTGAGGCTCTTGTGGAATCAGCTTTATTAGAAACTAGATATCTTGAAGATGTTAACTTTAATAATATTAAAATTTCAGTAAAGCATTCAAATGTTCCATCAATGATTAACTCATACAGATTACTTGCTGAAAAAATTGAATATCCATTACATTTAGGTGTTACAGAAGCAGGGCCCTTGCCAGGGGGATTGATTAAATCTATTGCTGGTATATCAACATTATTATCTGAAGGTATAGGTGACACTATAAGACTATCGCTTACTACTGATCCTATTGAAGAAGCAAAATATGGCAGACAATTGCTAGAGTATCTTAACTTAAGAGAAAGAAAATCTTTAGATTTAATAGCATGCCCCAGTTGTGGAAGGGCAGAAGTAGATGTAATAGAAATTGCAAGCCAAGCACAAACAGCATTGGAAAAAGAAGGATTCCCCTTACAAGTTGCCGTAATGGGATGTGTTGTTAATGGTCCTGGTGAGGCTAGATCTGCAGATTTGGGTATTGCTGCTGGAAAGGGAAGAGGCCATCTTTTTATAAAGGGTCAAGTAGTAAAGGTAGTAAAAGAAAACGAAATGGTTGAAGCTTTAGTAAAAGAAGGTCGACTACTTGCTGAAGAAGGAATAGAGGCTAGATTAGCTGCTGCAGATAAAAATGCAGCAAATATTGCTGCACAGGATGCAAAAGATTTAATGGATTCGCAAGGCGATATTAATGACTTTGATAAAAAAACAAAATCAGTGATTGAGATATCTACAAATACTGATATTGAAAATTAAAACCTTTAAGATATAGACATGGTTGAAAAAATAACTCCAATGTCAGAAGACTTTAATCAGTGGTATACAGACATTATTCAACAAGCACAACTTGCAGACTATTCGCCGGTTAAAGGAACTATGGTAATTAGACCTTACGGTTATTCCCTATGGGAAGGTATTCAAGGTTATTTAGATAAAAGGTTTAAAGATACAGGTCATGAGAATGCTTATTTTCCCCTATTTATACCAAATTCTTTTATTCAAAAAGAAGCTGAACACGTAGAAGGTTTCGCTCCAGAATTAGCAACAGTTACACATGCTGGCGGAAAGGAATTGGAGGAACCATTAGTTGTTAGGCCAACTTCTGAGACAATTATTAATCATATGTTTTCTAAGTGGATTAAAAGCCACAGAGATCTTCCAATGTTAATTAATCAATGGGCAAATGTTGTACGTTGGGAGATGCGAACAAGATTATTTTTAAGAACATCCGAATTCCTTTGGCAAGAAGGCCATACTGCTCATAGAACAGAAGAAGAAGCAACAATTGAAGCTAAACAAATGTTAGATATATATGCTGAGTTTGCAGAAAATATAGCAGGAGTATCTGTTGTAAAGGGAATTAAATCAGCAAATGAAAGATTTGCTGGAGCTACTACTACTTACTCTATTGAAGCAATGATGAAAGATATGAAAGCATTACAAGCAGGAACATCACATGAGCTTGGTCAAAATTTTTCTAAAGCATTTGAAATTCAATTTAATGATGAAAATAATGAATTACAATATCCTTTTCAGACAAGTTGGGGTGTGAGCACTAGATTAATTGGTATGATAATTATGGCACATGGTGATGATAAAGGACTTCAACTTCCTCCAAAACTTGCACCAAGTCAGGTTGTTTTAATCCCGATAGTACCAAAAGATGAATATAAAGAATCTGTAATGAAAATTGTAAAAGAGATAAATAATGAATTTAGTAACAAATTCAGAATAAAGATCGATGATAGAGAAAATTTATCACCCGGTTTTAAATTCAATGAATGGGAATTAAAAGGTGTTCCCTTAAGAATAGAGATTGGACCGAAGGATATAGAAAATGGATCTGTAGTTTTTTCAAGAAGAGATGGTATAGACGGGAAATTTTCTGTTCCAATATCAGACATTGGTATAAATATTGACTCAGTTTTAGAAGATATACAAATTAATTTACTTAATGCTTCAAGAAAGCATCAAGAAGATAACACTATACATGTCAGTAATAAAGATGAGTTGATAGAGGCATTAAATTCAAAATCTGGTTTTGTTACCTGCTACTGGCACGAAAATAGTGATGATGAAAATGAAATTAAAGAACTTACTAAAGCAACTTTAAGGTGTTATTTACTAGATTCAACTGACACAGATACTTCAGTAAACGATCCTTCTAAAAAAGGAAATCTAGCTATATTTTCAAAAGCATATTAATAAAATCTCTTTAACTTAAACTCAGGATTTGTTAAAATTTAAGAAGACAATATAACTATGTATAGTGGGTGTCAAACCCGCTTTTTTTATGAATGGAGGTTTTTATGGTTTCTGAAAATGAAATCTACCAAGCTTTCGATTTGTATCTTAAAGAAGAGAACCTTGAACTTTATGACCTAAATTTAATTAATTTTCCTGCTATTTCTAAAATAGAAGTCTATGTGTACTCTTCGAATACTATAACTTTGGAAATAACTTCTAGATTGAATAAACAATTTCAGAGACTTTTGGAAAACATGGGGATAGAAAAAGGTTCTTATGACATGGTTGTATCAAGTCCAGGAATTGAAAGAAAGCTTAAAACTATTCGCCACTTTGAAATGGCAGTAGGTGAATTAGTTAAGATAAAAACCATAGAGCCAATAAATAGTATCTATTCACATGAAGGTATTATTCATTCCGTAGAACATGAAGAAATCTTCCTCGACATTAATGGTGAATTTATTCAAATAAAATTTATAAATATTAAAAATGCAAAAATTGAATTTAAACAGTTTAAGGAAAGAGTTAAAGGATAGTTATGAAATTAGGTAATGAGAGTAAACAAGCTATTGAGTCATTAGCACTTGATAAGGGTGTTGCAGTGGAAAGCATGTATGAAGCATTAGTTTCAGCATTTAGGTCTGCATATATGAGAATCCCTAATGCAGCAGAAGAAGCAAGAGTAACCCTAGATCCAGATTCTGGAGAGGTATTAATCTACGCTCAGGAATTAGATAATGAAGGAAATGTCATTGAAGAATGGAAGGTAGAACTTGATGAAGATGAATTCGGTCGTATAGCTGCTCAATCATTTAAACAAATGATGACTACAAAGATTAGAGATGCTAAAAGAGCAACGGTTTTAGAAGCTTATATAGGAAGAGAGGGGGAGTTAATTACTGGTATTGTTACTCAATTTGATCCTAGATTTAATCAAACAATTTTAGATTTGCAAGATGCTGAAGCAGTTATTCCTTCTGGAGAAAGAGTTCCTTTTGAAAGACTTGAGAGGGGAAACAGAGTCAAGGCATTGATTACTGAAGTAAGGGAAGATGCAAAGGGTATACCAATTATTGTCAGCAGAAGCAAAGCTGAATTTGTTCAAAGAATGCTTGAACTTGAAGTTCCTGAGCTTACTGATGGAACTGTAGAATTAAGAGCAATTGCAAGAGAAGCAGGCAGCAGAACTAAAATTGCAGTATTTTCAAATGATCCAAATGTTGATCCTAAAGGCGCCTGTGTTGGATCTAGAGGCAATAGAGTTAGACAGATAGTAAACGAACTTCGAGGAGAAAAGCTAGATGTTGTTGAATGGAGAGAAGATAAAGTAAGGTTTATAAAGGAAGCATTAGGACCTGCTGATATTGATGAAGTTGTAATTGACGAACATACAAAATCAGCTCGAGTAGTTGTTAAAGACAATCAACTGTCTTTAGCTATTGGTAAGGAAGGTCAAAATGCTCGTTTAGCAGCTAAGCTTACTGGCTATAAAATTGATATTGAAGGATTGGGAGATTCACCAAAAGAAGAATCAGTGACTGAAGAAGAGACACCTGATAAAGAGGAAGAATAAATGGCCAAAAAGCGAATACATCAGATCGCTAAAGAACTTGATATAGCATCTGCTGATATTCTTTTTCACGCAAAAGAACTCGGAATTGAAGTAAAGACAGCTTCTTCAGGGCTAACCGAAGAAGAAGAGGAATTAGTTAAGTTATCCCTATTCCCTGAATCAGAATCAGAATCTACAAATGTAGAAGAATTATCTCAATCAGTAGATGAGTCAGTAGATGAGAATGTCGAACCTGATCAAATTGAAAATAATAAAACATCATCAGATGAAAATGTTTCTATTGTTGAAATTACTAAAAATTCAACTCCTAATCAAATAAGTAATATTATTGATATTGATGCTACTCAGATAGTTGGAGATTTGATGTCTTTCGGAATTATGAAAGCCATTGATACGCCACTCGAAGATACAGACATTGAAAAACTTCTTGAGAAATATAATTTAATAGCCGATTTGGTAGAACCAGTCACAATATCTAGAGAAGACATTATCGATTTTGAAAATTTTGAAGATGATGCGGATAAATTACAGTTAAGAGCCCCAATTATCACTGTTATGGGCCATGTCGATCATGGAAAAACAAGCCTTTTAGACCACATTAGGAATGAAAAGGTAGCCGATGGTGAAGCTGGTGGCATTACTCAACATGTTGGAGCTTATAAAGTACAAACAGGGGAAACAGGTATTACATTTATTGACACTCCCGGTCATGAAGCATTTACCCAAATGAGAGCAAGGGGAGCAAATGTAACGGATATTGTTGTTTTAGTTGTTGCTGCAGATGATGGCGTTATGCCTCAAACAATTGAGGCTATTAATCACTCAAAGGCCGCAAATGTTCCAATTGTAGTTGCTATTAATAAATGCGATCTTCCAGAAGCTAATCCATCTATGATAAAGGCAGACTTAACTAAATATGATTTAATTACTGAAGATTTAGGTGGAGAGGTTCCTGTAGTTGAAGTATCTGCTTTAAAGGGAACTGGCATAGATGATTTATTAGAAACACTTGCATTAGTTGCCGAAATAGAAGAATTAAAAGCAATTTTTGATACGGAAGCTTCTGGTTACATAGTTGAATCTAGAATGGAAGTTGGTAGAGGAAATGTAGCTACAGTTATAGTTACAAGAGGCACTTTAAAACAAGGTGATTTTCTTTATGCCGGCCACGCTTTCTGCAGGGTAAAATCAATGTTTGATCACAACAACAAAATACAAAAAACAGTTGCCCCCGGTTCACCAGTTGATTTAATTGGCTGGGACGAATCACCTACAGCAGGGGATCAATTCGTAGCAGTAAAAAATCAAAAATTAGCAAAATCTAAAGCTGAAGATAATAAAAACAAACTTAAAATCCATGATGACACTTCATTTTCAGTTGAGACTCGTATGTCAGATATGATGAAACTCCTACAAGAAGGAGAATTAAATAATGTCAATATTATATTAAAAGCAGATACAAATGGTTCTGTAGAAGCTATTAGAGATGGTATAAATAAATTATCAACTGAAGATGTGAATATACAAATTGTACACTCTGCAGTTGGAGGGATAGTACTTTCAGATGTAGATTTAGCTGGTGCTACAGATTCTTTAATCATAGGATTTAATGTAAGACCCGATAGTCAAGCTCGAAATATGGCACAGAGTAAGGGTATAGATGTTAGAACATATAGTATTATTTACGAACTTCTAGATGACGTATCAGAAGCTGTAATTGGTCAAATGACAATAAAAACTGAGGAAATAGTTATTGGAATGGTTGATGTAAAGACTACATTTAGAGCTCCTAAAGTTGGTGTAGTTGCTGGATCAATTGTTAGTGAAGGTAAAGTTGAAATAAATGCAAAAGCAAGATTATTACGACAAGGAGTTGTTATTTATGAGGGAAATATTGTTTCTTTAAGGCGTTTTAAAGACAATGTAGAAGTTGTAAATGAGGGTCTTGAATGTGGTATCGGCCTTTCTGACTATAAAGATATTAAAGAAGGGGATACAATAGAAATTCTTGGTGAAGTAGAAGTATAGTTTAAAATGAGCGAACAAAAACGTGGTGGAAGAATCAACAGAATTAATCCACTAATTCACCAAATAGTGTCAAAAGCTTTATTAAGGAACTCTGATCCATTATTAAATAAAGCTACAGTTACTCATGTATCAACTTCTCCAGATTTAAAAAAAAGTATAGTTTTTGTTTCTTCATTAGAAGAGAATAAAGGTAGTTTAAAAAATTCACTTGAAAAAAATAGAACAAAAATACAACGAATACTTAGTAAAGAAATGACTACAAGAAATGTCCCCAAATTGATTTTTGAAATTGACAACACTTTAAATAATGTTTCTAGAATCAATAAACTTATACAGAAAGTTAATTCTAATGAGTGAACTATTTAGTAATCTTGAAAATAAATCAATACTAATTACCGGACATATAAATCCAGATGGAGATGCATTAGGTGCTGCGCTATCTTTTAAAATTATTTTAAATGAATTAGGTTATCATGCTGACGTATGTTTTGATATTAAAGAAAATCTGCCTTCTAATTTAAACCATCTACCTCTTGACTTAATTACCAAAGAGGCCAAGGAGCATTATGATAAAATAATTGTTTTTGATTGTGGTAATCCAGAACGACTTGGAAAATTAGAACCATTGTCTCATTCAGCAACAGAAGTTGTTGTAGTTGATCATCATATCGATCCTTCATTTGGTGATATTCAAATTATTGATCCTACGGCGGCAAGTACAACTCAAGTATTATTCAGGGAGATAAAAAAGTTCAATCATCAAATATCTCAAGATATAGCTAATTGTTTAATGACAGGATTAATTACTGATACTGGAAGATTTCAATATTCAAATACAGACTCAGAAGTTTTTAATATTGCAGCAGATCTTATGAATTCTGGAGCTGAATTGACAAAAATCAGTGAAAATATCTATGGATCTATCTCATTTAATGCCATGAAACTTCAGAGTGAAATAATTAAGAGAATTGAGTTGTTTACAGAGCATTCCCTAGTTGTTTCTTACGTTCTACAAGAAGATTATAAAAAATATAATATTGAAGAATCCGAAGTAGATTTTTTAATTGATTCTATACGATTAGTTAAAGAATCTAACATAGCACTTTTACTTAAAGAACAATCAGATAACACATATAAAGGAAGTTTAAGATCTAGAAATAATATTAACGTTCAGTTAATAGCATCCATTTTTGGAGGTGGAGGACATAAAGCAGCCTCAGGATTTTCAACAACTCACGACGTTAAAGATGTTATTAATCAAGTAAAAAAAGCAATTGAATCTCAACTCTAATTTCTATTTACTTGAAAAACCAAAATCTTGGACTTCTCAAGATCTTTGCACTAAATTTAAAAAAACTTATAAATTTAAAAAAGTTGGCCATTCGGGTACGCTTGATCCCAATGCAGAAGGATTAATGCTAATTGCTACAAATAGTTTTACAAAGTTATTTGACTATATTGATAATACAAACAAAACATATCATGTAAAAGCACTGCTTGGTTTTACATCAGATACATTAGATGTTGATTCAGACTATAAAAAAATAGCCAATATTAATTCAAATATATATAAAAAAGAAATTGAAAACTTTCTTGATAATTTAGTCGGTGATTCAATCCAAACACCACCAATCTATTCAGCAATTAAAGTAAAAGGTAAAAGACTTTATAAGTATGCAAGACAAAATGCAGAAGTAGAAATTCCAAAAAGAAAAATTACTGTTTACAACACAAATTTATTATCACTAAATAACGAGACTGTAGAATTTGAAATAACAGTTTCAAAAGGTGCTTACATTAGAAGCATAGTTGATGATATGGGACAATCTCTAAATACAAAAGCTATTGTTAAAGAATTAATTAGAACTGCAGTGGGAAATTTGAAATCTACTAATAAAAATTTAATTACAAATGTTGAAAATTTAAGTTCAACTGATTCAATCTCAGCATTAAATTGGTCAGAAATATTAGAGCTACCATCAATTGTGCTAGACAGTGAGAAAGAAAAACATATATATAATGGTCAGCTACTTGAAAATAAATATTTCAAAACAAGTAATAAGCATCTTATTATTATTGATAATCAACTTAAAGCTGTTTACGAACCATTTAATGAAAAATATTTTAAACCAGATAAAGTTATTGTATGAATGTTTACGATAACGTAAGTTTGAATGAAGTTCTAGACTCTAATCCAGATGTAACTTGTATTGGTGCTTTTGATGGAGTTCATTTAGGGCATCAAGCACTTGCTAATACGGCTAGATTTATAAGTCCTAATTATCAAATATTAACATTTGATCCAGTACCAAAAAAATATTTCAATAACTTGCATAAATTGTTAACTACAAAAGATATGAAAGTAGATATCCTAAGCAGACTCAAACCTGAAAGTATAGTATTTTTAAATTTCGAAGAAGTTAAAGATTTAAGTCCTGAAGATTTTTGCAATATTCTAAATAATAAATTAAATACTAAATCAATAGTTGTTGGAAAAGATTTTAAATTTGGAAAAAATAGGGAGGGAGATGTAGGTTTTTTAACAAGATATTTCGGAATACCAAATGTTTATGTGCTAGATGACTATGTTGTAAAAGACTCAAAGATATCTTCTACATTAATTAAATCCACTATCAATGAAGGTAAATTAGATTTAGCCAATCAATATTTAGGTTACTCATATAAATTAAAAGGTAAGGTAGTACATGGAAATCGTATGGGTCATAAGATTGGGTTTCCAACAGCAAATATTAACGTAGATATAAACTTAGTTATACCGAAATTTGGTGTTTATGAAGTGCTTGTAATAAAAGAGGATAAAAAATACAAAGGTGTAATGAATGTTGGAAATAGACCAACAGTATCTAACAACTTAATATTAAGTTACGAAGTACATATATTAGATTTTGATGAAGATATTTATGACTCACTATTAGAAGTCGAATTTATCTCTTTCATCAGAGATGAAATTAAATTTGATAATATAAATCAGTTAAAGAATCAAATTTCAATTGACATAAAGTCAATTAAAAATAAATAATCTCACATTAGATATACTAAGTACTATTATTATCTCGAATGAAAAGTAATCAAGAAATTATAAAAGAATACGGTAAGTCAGAAAGCGATACTGGTTCAGCTGAAGTACAAGTCGCTTTACTTAGCAATAGAATTGAACACCTGACTGAGCATTTAAAAACACATAAGAAAGACCACCATACTAGAAGAGGTCTTTTAATGTTGGTTGGTAAGCGAAGAAGACTACTTCAATATTTACAAAATCAAGATGTTCAAAGATATCGTGATATTATAGAGAAGCTTGGTTTAAGAAGATAATTAATAGATCTCGAGTTATTAATTGAGAGCTTTTGTTGAAAGCTGACAATTAATAACCTTGGTCACGAAAGAGGTTATATGTCAATAGACAATGTAAAAGTAAGTATTGGTAATTCTGAAATAGCATTTGAAACTGGAAAACTAGCTTTACAAGCTCCAGGTTCAGTTGTTGTTACTTCGGGAGAAACAAATGTATTAGTCACTACAGTATCTAATAAATCAGTAAGAGAAGGAATTGACTTTTTTCCCTTAACTGTTGATGTAGAAGAAAGAATGTATTCAGCAGGAAAAATACCTGGTGGATTTTTTAGAAGAGAAGGAAGACAAACTGAAAAAGCAATTTTAGCTTGTAGGTTAATAGATAGACCACTTCGTCCATCATTTAAAGACGGATTTAGATGTGAAACACAAATAATTGCAACAGTTTTAAGTGTTGATAATGAAAACGAATATGATATTTTAGCACTTAATGCTGCTTCATTGGGATTACAACTTGCGGGCGTTCCACTTGAATCTGCTGTGGGTGCAGTGAGAATGTCTTTAATTAATGATAATTGGGTAGTTCAAGCAACTAATACAGAAATAGAGGATTCAGTTTTTGACATGGTTGTTGCTGGAAGCTTAAATACTAAAGGTGAAGTTGACATTGTAATGGTTGAAGCTGGTGCAAGCGATGATGCATTTGAAAAAATTGATAATGGAAGCACAGCTCCTTCTGAAAATACAGTTGCTGATGGAATAGATTTATCAAAAGAGTATATTTTAAAACTAATCGAAGCTCAAAAAGAACTTGTTAGTAAAAGAGATATTCCCGTAGTAGATTGGCCTATTGTTGAAGATTATTCTGAAGAGCTCAAAACTAAAATTACAGATGAATATTCTGAAAAAGTAGATTCTATAACTGCTTTAACAGATAGATCTGAAAGAAGTGAAAAGCAGAGTGAATTAGAAGAAGAAGTAATTGAAAAGTTTCTAGATGACGAGACTGATAATACAAAAGCAATTAAGCTAGCTTTTAAATCTTTAGTTAAATCTACTATTCGTAACAGAGTTTTGACTGGTGGTCCAAGGCTAGATGGTCGTACTCCGACAGACATTAGGAATATATCAGCTGAAATTGATTTACTCCCAACTGTACATGGTTCTTCATTGTTCTTAAGAGGAGAAACTCAGGTACTCAACGTTACTACTCTTGGTATGTCAAGGTTAGAGCAAATGTTAGATACTATTGATACAGTAACGTCCAAAAGATATATGCATCATTACAACTTTCCACCTTATTCAACAGGTGAAGCGTACCCTATGAGGGGTCCAAAGAGAAGAGAAATTGGTCATGGCGCATTAGCTGAAAAAGCTTTAGTACCAGTTATACCACCAAAGATTGATTTTCCTTACACCATTAGAGTTGTTAGCGAAGCTATTTCTTCTAATGGTTCCACATCTCAAGCTTCGGTTTGTGCATCTAGTCTTTCACTAATGGCAGCTGGTGTTCCTATTAGGGAGCATGTAGCTGGTATCGCAATGGGATTAATTTCTAAAGATGATACCTATGTTACACTTACAGACATTCTTGGAGCTGAAGATGCTCTTGGAGACATGGATTTCAAGGTTGCTGGTACAAGAAACGTAATAACAGCATTACAACTTGATATGAAGATTGAAGGACTACCTTCTGACGTTTTAAGAGGTGCACTTAATCAGGCAATGGACGCTAGACACCACATTCTTGACATAATGGAAGACACAATTGCTGAACCTGCTGAAAATTTATCTGGTAATGCACCTAGGTTAGAAACAATTGAACTTCCAAAGGATAAAATAGGAGAAGTTATAGGTCCTAAAGGTAAAAATATCAGAAAAATTGAGGAAGAAACTGGCTGTTCAGTTGAAATTGATGATGATGGTATTCTAACACTTGGTTCTACTGAAGAAGATGCTATAGCTGCAGGTAAAGAAATGGTAATGTTAATTATTGATCCACCCGAAGCTGAAGTTGGAGCAGAATATGACGGTGAGGTTGTAAGCGTTGCAACATATGGTGCGTTCGTAAACATTCTACCTGGTCGTGATGGATTGTTACATGTTTCTAAATTTCACTCATCTAAAAGAGTAAATAATACTGAAGCTGTTGTAAAAAATGGAGACAAAATAAAAGTCAAAGTTGATTCAATAGAGAATGGAAAAGTAAGCTTATCTCCGGTAGAAGATTTAGATGTTCCTGATGAAGCTGTAGGGGAGAGTAAAGGTAAATCAGGAGATAGAAAACCTTCAAAACCACGAAATGGAAATAGAAACAATAGAAGTGACAAAAAACCTGAAAATAACAACAAGTCTTCTAACAGGAAAAGAGTTTCTTTTGAAGATGAGTTTGAAAAAGGTCTCTAAACTATTTTCTATTTCCGGTTAATTTTGTAGGACTTGTTGGTTCCGTCGTCACATAGGCATCAGGACTTATTTGTTCAACTATTTTTAAAACTCTTCTTAGTTTTTTCCTTGGTGTTACACACCAAGCTATAGTGACTTCACCTTGCATTCCTTTGCCATTAATAATAGTAACTCCAAAACCTGCTTCTCTAAGAGCATTTGGTAGTAGATCTTCTTGATCATCTTTAGATAAAAATATTCTTACTACAACATCACCTATTGCAATTGTTGATTCTATATATGACCCAACAATTGTTCCCATAGCAAACCCTGAAGCATATCCAATAATTAACAATGGGTCATTTAAATCTTGTATTACCCTTGAAATAGCTACCACCCAAATAGCTGATTCAACGAATCCTAATATTGCAGCTAATCCAGGTTTACCTTTGTTTACATAAAGTAGTCTCAATGTACCAAGTGTTTGATCTATTAATCTTAAAGTAAAAATTAAGACCGCTCCCAAAATGATGCTCATATTTGTATTGTAGAATTTAAATTATTTTATAGATGCAGTTAATTCTTTATATACGCTTTTCATCTTTTCTTGGGTTTCTAATACTAGTTGTTCTATATTGTCCTTAGAATATTTTGATATATCTATTGGTTCTAGAGTTTTAATAATTGCTTCACCACTTTTCATAAACTTGCTTCCTCTTGGCCAAATATCACCTGTGCCAGCAATTACTACGGGGAGTATCGGAATATTATTATCTAAGGCAATATGAAATGCACCACTTTTAAAAGGCAGAAAATTATCAGATTGAGCTCTTGTTCCTTGAGGGTATACCATAATTGACCACCCATTTTTAAAAAGAGTTTTTGCTTGTTTATTAATACTCAGACGATCATTCTTATTAGATCTATCAACTTTTATAAAATTAAATGACTTTGCAGCAGTTCGAAAAAAAGGCAATTTATAAACTTCTTTTTTTGCCATAAACACCCACTTAATTTTTAAATATTTAAATTGCATCATAGGGTCCAAGTTCGATAAATGATTTGATATTACAACATAAGGTTGGTTTTTTTTATATTCATAATTTTTTATTATTGTTACTTTTGATCTAGCTGCCCACATCCATGGAACTGTCCATGATTGAGCTATATAGTATTTAATTTTGGTAAATTTATTAAAGAGTCCTACAAACCATATTGAGTATGCAACAGGAATGGTGTAAATGCTCATGATTAGTAAATTAAACCAAGTAAATAATTTGTTCTTCAACATGCTGTAAGTGTAATGTAGAATCACTTACATATTAAATTATGATAGAAAAAAAAGAATTAAGATTGAAACTAAAAGCTATCCCAATGGTCAATTCTGAGTATGACCCTAGAGTTGTAAGTAAGCTAAATGATATTATAAAAAACAAAATAGTATGTACATATATTCCACTTCAAAATGAAATTAATATAAATGATTACTTATCAACACATGCATTATTAACTACAACCTGTTTGATTAATGATGAAATAAAAATATGCAAATATGAAGAGCCCTTTGAAATAAATAAATATAATGTTTATCAACCAATAGATATAAAAATTATAGACAGGGCTGATGTATTTTTGGTGCCCGGAATAGGCTTTGATATTAAAGGCAGAAGACTTGGTAGAGGTGGTGGAATATACGACCAGCTTCTTTCTAAATTTACAGATTCAATATTTTTAGGAATTACTGATAATAATCATTTAGTTGATTACATTCCTCACGAAATACATGACATCAATATGGATGGCTTAATAACCCATGATGAAATCATTGAAATAAATATATAGTATTCTTAATTTATGGAAATTAGCGTAAATGTAGGTTATTTTGGACCACATATCTCCTCTGAAAAAGACCTCATTAAAGAATTAGATGAATTAGGGATATCTTGTATTTGGACCGCAGAAGCTTATGGTTATGATGCTGCAACCCCACTTTCATATTTTGCAGCTATTACAGATAATATAAAATTAGGTTCAGGGATAATGCAGATTCCCGGAAGAACTCCAGCTATGACTGCTATGACTGCAGTAACAATTGATAAACTTTCTGGGGGGAGATTTAGACTTGGAATTGGAGTATCGGGCCCACAAGTAGTTGAAGGTTGGCATGGAGTTGCTTATGGAAAACCTTTAAAAAAAACAAGGGAGTATGTGCATATTCTTAAAGATATTTTAAACCGGGATGGTAAAACTTCTTTTGAAGGGGAGTATTACAATTTACCATACAAAGGTGATGATGCTTCTGGTCTAGGTAAACCATTAAAGTTAATTGAGGAACCATTAAGAAATGATATTCCGATATACCTTGCAGCAATAGGACCAAAAAATATTGAACTTACTGCTGAAATCGCTGACGGTTGGCTTCCATTTATGTATTCACCCACCCTTGGAGATAAATTTTTTAATCAGTTTTTAGATAAGGGTTTTGAAAAATCTGGTAATCCAAATAAAAAAGAAATATTTAATATTTCAGCTCCTGTATTTGCAAAAATTTGTGAAGAATCTCAAAGGGATGCTTATCTTGCACCCGCAAGAAACAACTACACACTTTATGTTGGAGGGATGGGAGCAAAAGATAAAAACTTTTATTTTAATTTAATGTGTGAATACGGTTACGAAGATTTGGCAGAGCAAATTCAAGAATTGTATTTAAAAGGTGAAAAAGCTGAGGCAGAGTCAATATTTCCCAGTGAATTATTAGATGATTTAACACTTGTTGGTTCTAAGGAGAGAATAAAGGAAAAAATAGAAGATTGGAAGTCTTGTAATGTTACAGAGTTATCCATTTCCATTCCTTTAGATATTGATACAATTAAATTTATAAAAAGTTGTATTTAAATGGATGAACTAACTCCAGAAAATATAAACGTATCTACTTGGAAGATCCCAAGTCCGCTCGCAATCATTGGAAGTCATGCAAATGGAGAGTTTAATGGTATGACAGCAAGTTGGATTACTCAAGTGAGCATGGAACCTGCTTTAATTGGGGTGGGGATAGATAATAAAAGCGTTACGTATGAATTACTGAATAAAAGTGATTACTTCACTATTAATATGTTTTCCCCGGAGTACACAAAAGTATTTGTTAAATTTTCAAAACCTGCTGAATACACTGAGGGCTTTTTAAATAAAGAAGCTATTACTTTAACTGACAATTCAGTACCAATATTTAATAATGCAACTGTCTGGTTTGAATTAAAAACAAATAATAAAATAAACTTCGGAACTCATACTTTTTTTGTAGGTGAAATAATAGATTGTAAAACGTTAACTCCCGATGAAAGGGTAGCTTATATGGGAGACACACGTATGAAGTATGGGGGAGTTCCTAGAGGAGGACATTAATTTAGAGAGTGAAAAAGTTTACTTATTTATTTATTTCAAACTTACTTTTATTTTTAGTATTTCCCTTCATTCGATTAGTAAGCAAATTATTTTATGAGAAGAACATATTACCTTATGTTCTTAATCTATCTTGTAATTCTAAACCGGTTGATTATCAAAGAAAAAAAGTGATACCTGATGCCACAGGCAAAGTTTTAGAGATAGGAATCGGACCAGGTTCTAATCTAAAACATTACAATAACACAAAAGTAACAAGTATTTTAGGTATTGATCCTTCAAAAGAATTGAATCAGATTGCAAAAAAAAAGGCAGTAAAATATAACTTAAACATCGAATTTTTAATTGAGTCTGCAAGTAGTTTATCCGTTGATAATAATTCAATAGACACTGTAGTCAGTACTTATGCACTTTGTTCTATACCTGAGCCTGAAAGAACTTTACAAGAAATAAAAAGAGTATTAAAAAGTGATGGAATTTTTATTTTCAGTGAACATGGTTTATCACCAGATAAGAGCGTGTCGTTTGTTCAAAATACCACAGATTTATTTTATCCTAAGATAGCTGGCGGTTGTCATACAAATAGAAATATTGAAAAGTTAATATTTGATAATGGCTTTGAATTTATTGAGTTAAACAATATATATTTACCTGGTACTCAGAAATTTTTAGGCTATAACTATTGGGGTAAGGCGAAAGTAGTTTCTAAGTAACTGTTAGTATTGCCTTAACGCATTCCTCAGGACTATCTTCTTGAATAAAGTGCCCACCCTGGAGTGTTTTATGATTCTGATTTTGGCATCCAGGTACAACTTCAGTAAATGATTTATCTACACCTCTAAATACCTGGTCTTGCTCACTAAAAACACATAAAAAAGGCTTCTCCCAATTTTTTAATTCCTGCCAAGCTTTTCTATTATTTTCTGAGCTTGGATCATCTGGTGTAACAGGTACTAGCATAGGGAATTGTCTTGCAGCTTCTTTGTATGAGTCATCAGGAAATGGTGCATTGTATGCATCAATTACATATTGCTCTAGACCATTTATTGTTCCACCTTTTATAATTCCACCAGCATGAAAATTTTCTACTGTTTGAGAGTATTCTTTCCAGCTTTCAAATGCTTCGCCTGGAGAGTAGTCACCAGTTGGTAGTCCTGTGTTACTTAAAACAACACTGCTAAACTTCTCTTGGTTTTCAACAACAAGCCTGAGACCAATTAATCCGCCCCAGTCTTGTCCAAATAAAGTTATATTTTCTAAATTTAAATCTCGTAACCAAGAATTCATCCAGGCAACATACTTTTCGTATGTATAGGCCGTTCTTTCAGATAATTTGTCTGACTTACCAAATCCAGGCAAGTCGGGAACAATAACTCTCAATCCTCTCTCAACTAGTGGATTAATAAATTTTCTATAGATGTATCCCCAGTCTGGTTCTCCGTGAAGTAAAAGAACAGTTTTATCATTACTTGATCCTTCATCTACATAATGAATTATTAAATCTCCGTATTCAGTATTTAATGTATAGAAGTTCTCTTCATAATCCCATTCTTTTATACCTTCAAAGTCTGTGGGATTATTTTTTAATATATTTACCATACTTTTATTTTACAGATTATGAATTACGTTTGTCACTACACCCCAAACAAATGCTTCACTTTCATCTGCAATGACGATTGGGTCAAAAGCATCGTTCTCTGGCTCTAAGAGGATTTTTTTACCTTTTTCCCTATATCTCTTTACTGTAAGTTCATTATCTACAACAGCTATTACAACTTTTCCATCTTCCGCTTTTAAACTCCTATCTACCACCAAGATATCATCTGGAAATATTCCAGCATTAATCATGGATTCTCCCGAAGCTCTTACTAAAAATGTAGAGGCAGGATGTTTTACTAAGTATTGGTTTAAATCTATCTTATCTTCTAGGTAATCATCCGCGGGGGATGGGAAACCAGCAGCAACCTTATTGCTATACATTGGTACTTCGTACAGGCCTTTATTAATGACTTCAGAAATATATTTAATCTTACTTAGAGGTATACGTACAGCTTTTGTTTGTTCTCCGTATTTGCCCTGACCTCTTGGTCTTCCGGCTCCCTCTCTTGCTCCACCTCGTGGCATAAAATGTCTTTCTTTTTTCTTAGAATAGTGTACAGTATTCAAAGGAGTAAGTAAGTGAATAATAAAATTTTTGCCCTAGTGGACTGTAATAATTTTTATGCATCCTGCGAGAGAGTATTCAACCCAAAGCTAGAAGGAAAGCCTATTGTTGTGTTGTCCAATAATGACGGATGTGTAGTGGCTAGATCAAATGAGGCCAAAGCTTTAGGCATACCAATGGGAGCTCCATACTTTAAATACAAACAACTTATCAACAGAAATAAAGTTCACGTATTTTCTTCGAATTATACTTTTTACGGCGATATGTCAGCCAGAGTCATGACCTCACTGAAATCTCTTGTGAGCGATATAGAGATTTACTCTATTGACGAAGCATTTCTTGACATTAGTAGCTTTTATTACTGTGATTTAGAAGAGACCGCTCAAGAGATACGAAGATTAATCAAGCAATGGACAGGTATCCCGGTCTCTATAGGCATAGGTCCAACAAAGACATTAGCAAAAGTAGCAAACAGGCAAGCTAAAAAGCACACAGTGTCTAATGTCTTCGATATACGAGATCAGACTATAAGAGAAAAGATTTTGAGAGATTTACCACTTGAAGAGATTTGGGGTATTTCAACAAGATGGGGTAGAAGACTTCGCAGAATCGGGATAGACACTGCTTATGACTTAACACAGGCAAACGCTCGTCATGTTAGAAAAACTATCAGCATTGTAGGGGAGAGAATTCATCATGAGCTGAACGGAACTTCCTGTATTGGCATAGAAGAGGTAAAGAATAAAAAAAACATAATATCTTCCAAGTCATTTGGTAGAAAAGTAATGATGGTAGGAGAGTTAGAGGAAGCTGTTTCCAACTATGTTGCTAGAGCATGTGAGAAGTTAAGAGCACAGGGATCCAGGGCACAAGGCTTATATGTGTTTTTAAGAACAAGTCCATTTGTTGACCCAGAGAAAAGATACAGCAATGGTATGAGTACCTTTTTTACAATACCAACAAGTAATACTTCAAAGATTGTAAAAGAAGCGAAGCATTTAACACGAAAGCTTTTTGTGTATGGATACGAGTATCAGAAAATTGGTGTAATGTTGTTAGATATTACTGGAGCAGAGAACGAGCAGTATAGTTTTTATGAATATGAAAACTATGATCAATCAGACCGTGTTATGGAGGTAATGGATGGTGTTAATAGTAAGTACGGTTCAAGTACATTGACTCTTGGAGCACAGGGTATAAAGAAAGATTGGAAAATGAAGTCAGAACAAAAGTCTGCTGCCTACACAACAAATATGCTTCAAATACCAGTTGTGAAATGAGAAAAGTAGGAATTAATCTGTTTAAATTAAAGATATGGCTTTAGAGAATCCATACGAAAACTCACTAGACGGTCTGAAGATAGAAGACCCTGTAGAAAGCTTTTTTGATTACTGCAAAGAACGTGAAGCAGTTAGGGAAAAAAGAGAATCAGGAGCCCCGTTCCCATGGAGTGATAATTTAATTCTTCAAAAAGGAAGGTTTTTAAATGTTTTTAGAGAAGATGACAAAGTAAGTAAATCTATTATTCGATTTGCTGACCCGGCAAAAGATACCTTGCCTTTATTAGTTCAAGCTTTATTTTTTAGCAGATGGTGCAATAGGCAATCAACTATAGATCAATTAACTATAGATGACCTACATAACCCTATAGATTTAAAAGAAAAACTTATTGATTTAAAACAATGGGAGAATTACACAGCTTATCCAGTAGAAGATTCGTACTGGGGTGAAAAATTGTATAGTCGTATAAATGCTGCAACTGAAAAATTTTATAATAAAAAAGAAGAGTTAGCTGAAGTTATTTTAAATTCTAATGGCAATGTAACTACTGCTACAAAAAACGTAAACCAAATATTTAAAATGAATAATGACTTTCCAATATTTATGGCTTTAATTGATATAGCTTGGTTTAGAGAAGACGTCATACCAATCACTACAGATGTTCCAACTGGAATCGGTGCAGAACCATATTTAAATAGGCTTCAGAAATTTCTAGGGTTAAAAAATCACCAAGATGTAGCTCTAAAAATGATAGAACTTCAGGAAGAGTATTGGCCAGAGGCTAAAAGAAAATTTTATCCTATAGATATAGAATATCAATCCTGTGAATGCAGAAAATATTTTAGTTATGTGAATAATACAAAAAAATTTGAAGGTAAAAATCTATTTTTAATTTAAGAATATTTATTTAAGCTTTATCCAAGTTTTTCCAAAAATTTCTTGTTGATAAATACCAAACAAAGCCAAATAAAAATCCAAGCACAGGGAACAGTTTAAAGACAAAAAGTACACCATAAACCGATGCTAGATAGCCAATCATTAGGGTTGAAATTGTATTCATGAAAAAATATAACGAGTAATCAATACCCGCAATTCGACCTCTTAGTCTATCTGGGGTTAGTACTTGGAGTCCATATGTAGAAAAAGCCCACTGAGAACCTCCACCAGAGTGACCTAAGAATAAGAGTGAAACGGTCAGGTATAAGGATAAGGTATAGGGAATAAAGAAGTAAAACAATCCCCAAGCCATAATTGTTAATCCAATGGTGTTTAATAACCTTCCATCCGAACTTCCAAAAAAATATCTAATTACTATTGGACCCACTAAAGCACCTATACCTCGGGCACCAAACATGAGACCAGTTCCATAGTCTCCAGCTTGATATATGTCATATGAAAGAACAGTAAACATTGATAAAAGACCACTAGCTGAGATACTGAATGTAGCTTTTGTAATAATCAAAGAGAAAATCTCCTTTCTTGATGAAGCATATTTCAATCCATCTCTATAACTAATCTCCTCTTTATTGAGATCTTCGACTGCTTTTTCACTTAAGTTTTTCTTTATTGAAAAAACGATTAAAGCTGATACCAGAAAACTCAAAAAGTCAATAGTAAATAACATATTTCTACTTATTACTGTTGTTAAGTAACCACCTAATCCTGCTCCCAAACCTGCCATTATTCCCCAGCTAGAAAAAAATATTACATTTGCTTCTGCAAGATTTTCTTTTTTTACAACATTTGGCAGTGCAGCATCCGAAGTTGGCATATACGAAAACCCTACAACTGAAAGCATTCCAAATGAAAATAATATAAAAGTAACATTTTCTGTTGTTACTGCATAAAGGATTAATAACACTACAAATCCCGATAGGAATTCAGAAATTGCTAGTACTTTTTTTCTATCAAACTTATCAGCTAAGTATCCTCCAAAACTTCCCAAAAGAAATAGTGGCGCACTTTGAACAACTAAAACTAAAGATGTTATAAAGGGATTATCTGTTAAGTCATATATAATCCCAAGAAGTGGAACAGTTAGAAGCCAATCACCACCCAGAGTTATTAATCTTGCTGCAAAAAGTTTTTGGAAGTCTTTATTTTTAGTAATTAAAGTAATATATTTCTGTAAATTTTCCATTAGCCATACAACTGTAACTCAATTGAGAAATAACTACTATACTTTGACAATAATGAAAACAGTACTAATTACAGGCGGCACTAGAGGCATAGGGCTTTCAACAGCTATAAATTTTCAACAACACGGCTGGGAAGTATACATAACCTCCAGAAAACAAGAAAATTTAGATTTAGTTATAACAGAACATCCACAGTTAAAAGGTTTTGTTGCAAGAGCAGATGACCTCGCTGCTGCATCAGAAACTTGTATGAAGATCAAAGATGAAACAGGTTCTTTAGATGTTTTAATAAATAATGCTGGAACTAATCCCTCAGGAGGAAGTTTAATGGATGTCGAACTTTCGGCTGTTCAAAAAACATGGGATGTCAATTTAATGGGTCCTTTAATGTGGACTAGAGAAGCTGTAAAAGCTGGCCTTACTGAATCAGTTTTAAATGTGTGTTCTGTTGGAGGAATAAAACCTTCTCAATATATGGGAGCCTATAATATTTCAAAAGCAGGTTTAATTTATATGACAAGACAGTTGGCAATGGAACTTGCTCCTGACATCCGTGTAAATGGAATTGCTCCCGCAATAGTCAAAACTAAATTATCAGAAATGCTTTGGGTAAATGATGAAAAGGGAAGTGCTGATTTACATGCATTGAAAAAACTAGGAGAACCTGAAGATATAGCTAGTCTTATTTATTTTTTATCAGGTGAAGACGCATCATGGATCACAGGGGAAGTTGTGACAATTGATGGTGGGTTTCTTCTTTAACCTATAAAGTATTTAGCCAACTCATTGTATATTGGTATTCCTAAAATTATATTAAATGGAAATGTGATACCTAGGCTCAATCCTAAATATATTGCGGGATTAGCGTTTGGAATTGTATCTTTCACAACAGCGGGTACTGCTATGTAACTTGCACTAGCAGCTAGGACCATTAGTAATGTTGCATTCCCTGGACTTAACAAAAAATACACCGACGCAATCAGTGCTAAAGCAGAGCTTACGATTGGAGTAATTAAAGCAAAGAGAATTAAGTTTTGACTTTTACCTTTTAATTCACCGATTCTTTTAGCAACCCTTGTACCCATTACAAAAAGAAAGATCAGAAGAATATAACCAAATAATTCTTCAGTTATTAAATTTATTTGTGAATATATTGAGAAATTGAAAAAATAACTAATTATTAATGAGCTTATTAAAACAACATTAGGTATTTCCAAAAAAGCTTTTTTAATAGTTTGTAAATTACTTCCCCTATCTTTACTTTTTCTTGTAAATAAAAACAATGCCATAAATATTGCTGGAAACTCCATAACAACCAATACTGCAGACATGTAGTCATCAAATTGCTGTGAACTATTTGATAAAAAATTAAGTGCAGTGACGAAGGTTACAGCACTTACAGAGCCATAAGTTCCAGCAAGGGCAGAGGCATCTTCAATTTCGAGTACGTTTCTAAGATAGAAATATGCTATCAATGGAATTAGAATTGCTAGAAATACGCCTATTGATAGTACATTTACGACATCATCAATAAACCCCGTTGTTTCTAAACTAATTCCCCCCTTTAAACCTAAAGAGAGTAATAAGTAATATCCGAGGTACTTTGAAATAACATCAGGAAATACTTTTTTTGTCATTAGCCCAAATAAAATACCTCCCAAAAAAAGGATAAGTGCTGGATTAAGTATGGCATTCATATAAGTAGGAATAATAGTGGTTAATTTCTTTTTTTTAAGCGTTTAATCAAATATAAATTATTTAATTTTTCTTATTAATTCTTCAACTCGATTGATGTCAACTTTCTTAGATACATCATTTTCATATTTGAAGCTTGTTCCAACTATTAAAATATCTGCTAAATTTTCGTATGCAGAAATATTAGTTGAGTTGACTCCTGAACCTATTGCTAATTTACCTTCAGGTACAATTGTTCGGACTTTTTGGAGGTCCTCTAAATTTATTTCATGACCTGTACCATCTCCAGTTACTATAACTACATCTGCACCAGCTCTTTCTATGAGTTCAGCAGCATGATTCTCTATTTTTGAACCTTGAGGTGGAACAGCATGTTTAACAAATACATCAGCATAAATTTCGATGTATTTACTTAATGAAGATTTAAATTGATTAATTTCGTGTGACCTACCTTCAATAATGCCTTGGTCTGTAAACATTGTATTATTTAAAACATTTATTCTTACAAAATGAGATTTTGTAGCTTCAGCAATAGAAAGAGCAGCTATGCCATCATTTCTTAAAACATTTATACCGACTTTAATCTCTCTGTCTATAGTTAAATTTTCAACAACTGTTGTGAAATTAGCTAAGGTTCTTTTGGATATATTATCTTTTACAAAGGGTGTATCTCCAAAATTCTCAATGATAATACCATCAACGCCACCGAAGATTAAACTGTTCACATCTTCTTGTGCGGAGTCTATAATTTCATCTAAACTTAATCTGTTTGATGGAGAACCAGGAAGACTCCGAAGGTGGACTACGCCGTAAATTAACATTATATTTTCACGTGTTTGTATTTCACAAACTTTGAAGCGAACTCACCTTCAGTAGTAAGAGTAGGGGAAAATGTTTTAGAAGTTCTTCCAGTTATAACTCTACACCAATCACTTGCACTTCCCTTAATACTGTTTTCGTTATTTTCATCTCCAAATTGCCAAGCTTTATATTCAGGTCCAATTAGTTCAACTCTGATATTTTCAAATTTACCTTTATTTAATTTAGTAGTTTTCTCTGCATTAAGCCATCCATATAATGCTACATGTTCAACTCTGGTTGTATCTTCATACTCTTTATTCATGCATTCGTAAACATCTAAGCTATGAGCCCACGTTTCAGCTAATTTTGTAACCGCAAAAGTTTTACAATCAATTTCATTTTTCCACCATATTATTTTTTTCCCCGGTGATGCTTTTGCAAGTGTTTCAATTACTGCAGCTCTTGACATTCTCCACCATTCAATTACATCCTGTGGACGCATATCCTTACCTTTAATTATGGCTTGTTTTTCAAATTTTTCTAATCCTTTAGGCCCTCGATATTTATTAAAATCAGTTCCTTTTTTCTTTAAAGCATTATGTGCCAAATCTTCTAAAGCAGCTAGATAACTTACATGTGCAGTAATATCCCAGTTTTTAAATGATGTTTTTGAATTCCAATTTCTTACTGGGATGCTTTGCAAGTATTGATCTAGCAACTGTTGTTCAGCTACGAGATTACTTAGTATTTCTTGCATATTAATAAGTTTACTTGTGAATGCTATTAACTCCAATGGCAAATCTTATTAAAAAATACTTTTTTTATATATAAATCAACCTTAATATAATTTTATGAAAAAAATATTGAAATTTGTGACGTTAATAGCGGGATTAAGGTTTCTTGTAAAAATATTGTCTGAAAATGTAGATGTAAAAATACAAATACAGAAATTAAGAGATGAACTCGCAACTCTAGAAACTAAAGATTTAGAAAAGAAACTTAAAGCATTTTTTAAAAAATATGATTCAAATTCCAATAATCATGAAGAACAAGAAGAATTATAATTTTTTAAAATTTTGTTATGTGGAGAATTCTTGGTAGGGTAGCACACCTTTGGCCCAAAAATTTATATAGAATAATTTCAAAAATTCATTCAAAAATAATTAAATTTAATCACACAAGAGCTGGAGAGTTTATCCTCGGAGACCACATTCTTCTTCTTGAAACCATAGGAAATAAATCACATAAATTAAGAAAAACTCCTTTGACCTATGCAGAACATAATGATTCTTATATCGTTGCTGCATCTTTCAGTGGCAACAAGAATACTCCTGATTGGTATTTTAATTTATTCACTTCACCTCTTTTTATAACTGTTAACAATTCAAGGTTTCAAGTTACAGTTGAAGAAATTGAGTCGGACAGTAAAGAATTTTATTGGTCTTTATTAGATCGTGTTTATCCAACATTTAAAACTTATAGAGAGAGAACAGATAGGGACATACCGCTTATAAAATTTATTAGAGCTTAGGAGAAACAGAGGGCCCTTTTCTAACTATCGTATTCCAGAGTGTCTTGTAATGATCTAAGTCTTCTTTATTAACATGAGGTAAAACAAAATGTTCCCAAGTAGATTTTAATGGATCTTCAGAATTTTTATATATATTTAAACCAACTGGTATTCTCTCAACGATGGTTCGAAGACTCATTGGGGTCTCAACATTAACGCTTATATCTTCTGAGATAAATGAGTTATTAATTTCTATTGCTAGTTTTATAATTAAGTCCACATATTCTTTTTGAAGTTTTGGATACCGTAATGTAAAAATAGACTCTAGCTGTTCTTTTTGTGGAAAGGGTTTGTCCCATATGACCCACCTATCAGCAAAAGCTTTATTTAGTGATTGTGTACCAGCGTAATCTCTTAAGCTTGTGGGGTTCATAGTTCCAAAAATAAATGTATCATCTCTCAGTTCAATAACTTCACCGTTAGGTAGCTCTAATTTTTTATGTCTATCTAAAAGTGAATGTAAAGCAAACAATACTTCTGGACCTGCTGCATTTAATTCTGACAAATTTACTATTGCAGGTCCACGTAATGCTCTTGTTAGCTCTCCATCTTGCCATTTACTTTCAGTTCCACCTTTACCATCTCCGTATAGCTGAACAGAACCTAATAATGTCACATCCCTGACTTCTCCCGAGAGAGGTATTCTGTAATATGGATACTTTAACTTTGCAGCAAATTGTTCGATATCATGGTCTTTACCCGTTCCCATGTGACCCTTTAGGGCAAGATGAACCGGTATGTCATTTTTAAATGCATTTATTTTAGAATCAATTAATTGAGCAAGGCGATATTGAATACCTAGATCAACATAATATTTATCAACTAATGGAATTCTATTTTTTCTTGATTCATAATCAGAAATAGTCTTAGAAAGAGTACATTCATCTAGTTCCACCACACCCTTTTTACCTTCGGGGTTGTTAAATTGTTGCAATGACATTAAGCTGCTCCGATAGTTTTTTTAATATTTTTAATAAGTATATCCTTTGTTATGTTTACTATGGAATAAATCAACTGTTCGGGTTGTTGAACCTGTACATTGTTTTCATACTCTTTCCAAGATCCTCTATTTCCTATACCCACACCCAATACTTCAATATGATTTTTTTTGGCAAAATTAATACTGTTTTTTAACTCGGGTAGTGAACCACGTGTCATTCCATCTGACAGCACAACAAGTAATTTTGTATTCGATGGATGGTGAAGAAGCCTCTTTGAAGCGTGCATTATGTTAACTTCGTCAACGTTAGTTGCCCTCTCAAACATACTCAGTGGGGGAATTAAATTCTCATCCATTTTTGTGTCTATAGAAGATCTTAGATTTCTTGAAAATTCAATTAGTCCAATAAAATTTTCATAATTATCTCTCCATGAATCACTAAATTCTTTTACAAAATAATGATTACTCGTATTGAATATTTCTTGAGCTGATGAGCCATAAGTTGTATTCAGCATAGACGAGATCGCAAATTTTCTTTTAGTATATTCAGAATCAGTTTCTTTAAAATCTGCCGCAAAACCACGATTAAAAATAGAAACTTCAAAATCAATATTTAACTCAAAACATATTTGAGCCAAGTAACTTGCACCAATTAGCGCCGCAGATAATGACCATGGTTTCGGTTCAGTTTTTGATTTTTCAATCATTGATCCACTCCCATCAATTAGTAGAGATAATGCGTAAGATTTATTTGATAAACGCTGTTTTTGTTCAAACATTCTTTCGTATCTTCCTGACGCCAGCATAATTGGGACATGGGGAGATAAATCACCTTGATCAAATCCACTAATTCTTTGACGTTTTTGGTTGTGTATAAAATAAGGCTTAATTTTATTGGTAACCTTAAATATAGGTAAATTCCATTGTTTAAGTAAATTCTCATAGGTTATAAAACCGTTGCTGTATAAATGTTTGAAGTTTTCTGGCAGTTTTGAAGAAACTATTTTTGAGGTATAACCAGAAGGAAAGTATATATTATTTGAAGCACCAACTTTAGATATGTGGTCATCCATTAAATTTAATTTTTCATCCTTCTTTGCATCTACATCTTTACCCATAAATTTTTGTAAAGTATTACCTGTTGTTAAATTATTTGATGAAGGAATTAATACTTTACTTAAATCATTAATAACACTTTCATCTAGTGACTGAGATATTTCCTTTTGCTCACCAAGATTATATTTATCTAAATCAGGAAGTATATTGTATCTTTTACATATATCAACCATTTGCACTGAAGCCTCTAAAACTTCTGAAATATTTACATCTTTATAATTGAGGGGTTTTAATAAATGTAGTGATTCATTTAAAGCTTCAGTAACATTTTTTTTAAAATCTTTATATTCAGGATTAATATATAGGGTTATGGAATGAAATAAAAGAGATAAAAATTGACTAAATGGTGTTAAAGTTTTAGTTTTATGGAATGATTCTTTGTAAATATCTTTGAGTATAGAATTGAGTCCTCCATATTCATTAACAAACACTTTTTCTTCAATTGAATGAATTAATATTTCAAAAATATACTTTCCAAAAGATCCAGTCATAATTTCCAAAACATCCTCAAGGTCTTCAACATCGTTAAAGTCCTCATCGAAATATTCGCTAATTATTTTCATATCTACTTCATAATTAGACATTGAGTGAATAGCTTCATGAACAACAGTTCCGATCAGTACTTCATCTTTATGTAATGTTGATTGTGAAATTGTACCAACAAGTACAGATGGATTAATTACAATATCATCTGAATTGTTCGACTTAGATCTTCCATACCTTATTGAAATATTGTCATTTCCCATTTGAGATTGAAGCAATCTAGTTATAGCAGGACGTATTTTTTCAAAGTCCTCAACTATTTGTGATTCAATATTTTTTTTCTTAGATTTCATTTATTAATCATTATCATTAAAAGTAATACTATAAGTATAAGGATATAAATTTTATGAATGAAAAAAGTAGGAGTACTGTTTTAATTTCTGGTGGTGCTGGAAAAATGGGAGTGCTTATTACTGATTATTTAAGTTCACAAGATAATTATGAAATAATTGGCATTTATGATCCAGGATTTAGTTCAGAAGATTATCCATCTATAACAAACTTGGATGATATTAATCCAGATTATATTTTAGAATTTTCACCAGCATCAGCCGTAAATGAAAATATACAAAAATGGAGCACAAAAACATCAGACCTTATTATTGGCTCTTCAGGCATTTCAGATGAATCAATTAGTTTATTAAAAACATTAGATCAAAATAGGAAAGTTATAGTGATCCCTAATTTTTCAATAGGTGCAGCGTATCAAAAATTACTATCAATTGCACTTTCAAAACATTTTGAAAATGTGCACATAATTGAAAAGCATCATGAAAATAAACAAGATGCTCCATCCGGGACATCATCAGATCTTGCATCAAGTCTTTTTGATATTTCTTCAAAGAGTTTAGTCACCCATGATGGTGAACATAATAATATCAACGGTATCAATATTTATTCTGTAAGGGGAGAGGATTTTCTTGCTGAGCAGATTGTTAAATTCGAATCAAAATACGAAACTTTTTCAATGGAACATATTGTAAATGACAGATCCGCTTATCTTTACGGTATCTCTTTAGTGTTTGACGAAATTAAAAACTTATCAAAATTTACACTTGGTTTAGAAACAATTCTTGCCCAGAAGATTAGTATTTTGTCATGAATGATTTTGGTCAGTTACTCACAGCTGTAGTTACACCTTTTGATAAAAATGGCATAATAAGTACAGATACCTTCTGGAGACTTTGTAAAAAACTTATACATGAAAAATCTGATGGATTAGTTTTAAGCGGTACAACTGGAGAATCACCTAACCTCTCGATACAAGATAGGGAGATACTTTATAGTACGGCATTAGACTCAGTTGGTAATGATGCATCAGTAATTGCAGGAACTGGGACATACTCAACTAAAGAAACTGTAGAAATAACAAGAATGGCTTCTAGTTTAGGAGTGGATGGAATTATGATTGTTACTCCTTATTATTCAAAACCATCACAGTATGGAATCATGAAACACTTTGAAGAAGTTACAAAAGTTACAGATTTACCCATAATGGCATACAATATACCGGGAAGAACATCGAAATTAATTGAATTACCTACTCTTGAAAAATTAGTAGACGACATTGGCATACACTCAATTAAAGATGCAGTGGGAGATTTGGATTTCAGTAGAGAAGAGATAGGTCTACTTAAAGATAAATGCCATATTTATTGTGGAAATGATAATGAGACAATTGAGTTTATGAAAATGGGGGCAAAAGGAGTTGTTTCCGTTGCATCTCATATTGTTGGAAAGCAAATAAGTAAACTTATAAAGAACGTACTAGATAACAATATTTCTGCTGCTGAAGACATTCATTCAGATTTATTAGATCTTTTTCTTGCTCTTTTTCACGAACCTAGTCCAGGACCCGTTAAGTATCTTCTTACAGAATCTTGGGAAGATGTGGGTTTACCTTTGCTTCCAATAACACCAATAAGTAATGAATTTAGAACCGAATTATCTTCAATTTTTAAAAAAATTTAAATAAACATTAGTAAATCTTCAAATAATTTATGATATAATACTTTGTGGCTGGAAAGACATCCACTCGCAAAAGGGTGAATGGGCGTAAGCGGGTGTCTAAACAAAACAATTTAATAAATGTAGACAGGGCAGTAAACACTTTTAAATCTACAACTTCTAAAACTATTAATAGTTTTATGACGTCCTATCAAGCTGTCTCAGTTTTCATGTTTACTTTCGGAACTCTTATTGCACTTTCAATTTTTCAAAAAGGTGGCCCTGTTGGTGATGTAATCTATAAAGCTCTCGAATGGTGTTTTGGTTATGGAGTTTATGCCATGCCAGTATTTTTCTTTTACGGAACAGCAATTCTTATACGTGACAAAGATACGGTTAAGTCTCAAAAAGTATTAGCTGGAACATTCTGGGTTCAAATTATTTCTTCAGCTGCATTTCACTCTTTAATACATACAGAACCTCTATCAATTAGCGCAGGATCTGAATTAATTTCTAAATCAGGTGGTCATGTATCTGCTTTTTTAGTTCATCCTTTAGCAAATAGTTTAGGTATACAAATGACTCATACACTTTTACTTGTTGGATTAGTTATTTCAGTTCTTTATATGACTGATATTGAATTAAAAGATCTTGTTGGAGGCGTTCAAGCAATCTTTATATATGTATACAAATTTATATCAGCTTTTCTTCAAGCTCGAAAGGAAGCAAGTACTTTTCAAATTGAAGATATTTATGAACAATCTGATATCAAAAAACCTGAATCTGTTAAATCAATTAAAACAAAAAATGTAAAAAAGGAAAACAACATCTCAGATTTTACTGATTTTAAACAGAAAAAAATTAAACCATTAACTTCTAGTAAAAATTCAAAGCAAAAATCAGACACCAGAGATTATAAATTACCTCCAGTAAGCTTGCTTAAACGAGGCTCTTCTGTGTCAACATCAAAAAAACTACTTCAAGAAACTGCTAAGGATTTAACTCAGTTGTTAAAAGAACATGGTGTTGAGGCTGAACTAACCAATGTTGTTCCAGGACCAACTGTTACAAGATATGAAATTGAGTTAGCTCCTGGTGTTAAGGTCTCTAAAGTTACATCTTTGTCTCATGATATTGCATACGCATTAGCAACTCCAGATGTTAGATTACTAGCACCGATACCTGGAAGAAGTGCAATTGGTATCGAAATTCCTAATAGGCAAAGAAAACTTGTTTCTTTGGGTGACGTCCTTTCATCAAAGGAATCCGATGATGCAAAACATCCTTTAAATGTTGCATTGGGTTTAGATATAGCTGGAAAAGCAAGGCTTCTTAATCTATCAGAACTTCCTCACGTGCTTATTGCGGGTCAGACTGGTGCTGGTAAATCATCTTGCATTAACTCAATTGTTACTTCACTGCTTGTAAGAGCTAATCCAGATGAAGTTAAAATGGTAATGGTTGATCCTAAAAGAGTTGAATTAGGACAATATAATAATGTTCCACATTTATTAACAAAAGTTATTACAAATCCAAAAAAAGCAGTTGATGCATTGGGTTGGGCAGTGTCTGAGATGGATAGGAGATATGACCTTTTAGCTGATAGTCAGGTTAGGGATATTAACGGCTATCACGAAAAATATGATGCTGGATTACTTGATGAAGATAAGTTTGATCGATTTCCATATATCGTCGTATTCATTGATGAATTAAACGATTTAATGATGGTTGCAGGAAGAGAAGTTGAATCAGCAATTGTTAGATTAGCTCAAATGGCTAGGGCAATAGGAATTCATTTAGTAGTAGCGACTCAAAGACCATCCGTAGACGTAATTACAGGAGTTATGAAGGCAAACATTCCATCTAGACTAGCTTTTTCTGTTGCATCTACTACAGATTCAAGAGTAATTTTAGATCAATCAGGAGCAGAAAAATTAATTGGACTTGGAGATATGTTAGTTGTTACTGCATCGAACCCTAGATTGGAAAGAATTCAAGGAGCATGGGTAACTGAATCTGAAATTAAGGATGTTGTTTCTTGGGTTAAAGAACAAAAAGAAGCAATTTACAATCCTGCCGTTATAGAAGAACAAAAGAAAACACATTCATCATCAGATGAAGATTTTGGTGAAGATGAAGAACTTATCAACACTGCTAAAGAATTAGTAGTTCGCTCTCAACTTGGATCTACTTCTATGCTTCAAAGAAAACTTAGGGTAGGTTTTGCAAGAGCAGGGAGATTGATGGATATTCTTGAAGCTCAAGGTATTGTGGGACCTTCTGAAGGTTCTAAGGCTAGAGAGGTGATGATCACAGTTGAAGAATTTGAATCTCGAAATTTAAATAGTATTCATGAAGTTGAAGTTACAGAAGAATTAGAAGCATCCCAAGAACAATCTAAACCATCAGATGATGAATCTTGGTTTGAGTAATCTATACAGTAATTTCCCTACCTTTTATTATCCTTCTTCTAATTGCTGCTGATATTGCATCAACAATTAGTACCATCAATATTGTCACCACAAGAACTGTTCCAGCACGCGGGAAATCTCTAAATCTTAATTGATTTATTAACTCAGCACCAACTCCACCTGCACCTACAACACCTAAAACAGCAGATGCTCTCAAGTTAATTTCAAATCTATATAACCAATAAGAAGTTATTGTTGGCATAACTTGAGGAACAACTCCAAAAAATAGTTCATTTAATTTCGAACCTCCCGAAGATTTGATTGATTCAAGAGGTCCGTCATCTATTCCTTCAATAACTTCTGACGAAAGTTTACCTAATGTTCCTATAGAATGTATGCCTACAGCTAATGTTCCGGTAAGCGGTCCTAATCCAGTAACAGGTAATAATACAAAAGCTAAGATCAATTCAGGAAATGCTCTAATAATGTTTAGTATTTGTTTTGTTAGCCTACTAATTGTATTAATTGAAGTGTTGTTTGCAGCAAGAAAAGATATTGGAAAACTAAATACCGCACCTATAACTGTACCAGCCCAAGCAATGAATAAAGATTCAGCTACTTTAGGAACTATTCTGTCAATAGCTTCTTGTGATAAATCCAAAGGAAACATAGCAGATACTAAGATCCATATTTTACCTGGTGCTGATAAAAATCTGTCAGGTGTAATTTCTAAACCAGAAGCTGACCAAATTGAGCCTAGAACTATTAACACAGTAATCAGATATTTAAGAATTTTCTGGTTTAAAGGTTGCTGAGGAATTTTCATAATATTTTTCTTCTTAACCAAACACTAAATTGTTCAATTGCAATTACTGCTATTAATATCAAAACTATTATTGGGGAAATTCTATCAAATCTTAAAAATATTCTTTGAGTTTCTATTATCCTTCCAACTCCACCAGCTCCAACTAAACCTAGGATAACTGAAGCTCTTATACATAATTCAAATATGTATAGAAAGTAAGCAGTAAAGTTAGGAAGTATTTGTGGAAGCGCTGATGTGAAGACAGCTTGATTATGTTTAGCACCGCTTGCTTTTGCAGCTTCTAAAGGACCTAAATCAATACTATCAATAGTTTCAGATAATAATTTCCCCATAATAGCCATTGAAAACATAATTAATGCAAGTACACCTGCAAATGGTCCAAGCCCAACAGCAACCGTGAATAACATAGCCCAAAATAGATCTGGAATAGTCCTTATAAAATTTAAAAAAGATTTATATATTAGATACGTTGCTGTAGTTTGATTCGTAGCTTTAGAAGCATAAAAAGATAATGGTAGTGCAATAAAACAACCAAGAATACTGGCTAAGATTGCTATTTGAATTGTTTCAACTAAAGCTTGTGCTGCATTTTCGAATGCCCATTCCCATTTAGGATTAAATAAAGTATCTGTAACAAGTCTTCTATTTGCTAAGTTTTTTTTAAAATCTTCTAAATTAAACCCTACTTGAAAGAATGAAAATACACTTAAAGCAATTGCGAATGGAAACCCAACTACAGTTAGTAAAGAAGGAAGTGGCTTCTTTGGTACTTTAATCATCTTCTCCTAATAAGTCTGAAGATTTAATAGCTCGTCCATAAATATTTTCAAAATCTTGATCGCTAACATCATTTACCTTGCCATCGTATACAAGTTCACCATCTTTCAAACCAATTAACCTTTCACCAAATTCTTTCGCAAGATCAAGAAAATGAAGATTTACAATAGTTGTAATACCCAACTCTTGATTAATTTGTTTTAAGTATTTCATAACAACTCTTGAAGTAATTGGGTCAAGTGAAGCAACTGGTTCATCTGCAAGCATAACTTTTGGTTTTTGAGCAAGTGCTCTGGCTATACCAACTCTTTGTTGTTGACCTCCGGATAAATTTGAGCCCCTGACATATGCTTTTTCTAAAATCTCTACTTTGTTTAATGATTCAAAAGCAATATCTTTATCTTCTTTTGGCCACAATCCAAATATGGAACGTAGAGTCGAAACTTGACTCAACCTTCCCGTCAATACATTTTTCAATACAGATGATCGATTTACTAAATTAAAAGTTTGAAAAATCATTCCAATATCTGATCTTATTATTTTCAACTCTTTTTTTGATGCTTTAGTAACATTTCTTGAATCAACTATAACTTCACCTTCAGTTGGTTTCACAAGATTATTTATAGTGCGTAGTAACGTAGATTTTCCTGCACCTGACATACCAACTATTATCACAAAGTCACCTTTTTCAATATTTAATGAGACATTGTTGAGTGCTTTAACCCCTCCAGGGTAAATAACACTAATATTTTTAAATTCAATCATAATTTTCCAAAAAAAAACTAGGGCAGCTAAAACTACCCTAGTTTTATATTAATTATTAGTCGTCGTATAGACCAAATTCTTCTGCTGCATCTCTTACAACATCAAATTCTGAATTTACAGCTGGAACTAAATCTGTCCACCCATAAATTTCGTCCATCAAAGCAAGACCTTCATCGGTAGCAATATATTCTGATAAAATATCATATATTTTTTGCTTTATTTCTT
>Ga0222718_10000521_pt1 | contig 39202 bp, 38 predicted proteins | sample C33_27DmetaG_FD_165045 | JGI IMG/M metagenome (GOLD analysis project Ga0222718, IMG submission 165045) | Estuarine water microbial communities from San Francisco Bay, California, United States - C33_27D | ecosystem: Environmental > Aquatic > Marine > Unclassified | place: USA: California...
TATTTTCATCTACGTACTCAGCATTTAAACGAACCGGCAGGTTGAAATCTAGTTGAATGGTGCCGCACTGCCATAATCGATTCAAGCTATCACGTAAGACATATTCAATTTTTGGACCATAAAAAGCGCCTTCGCCTGGTTGTATCTCATATTCGAGTCCTGTCGCCTTAAGAGCTTCTTCCAAGGCTTTTTCAGACTGATCCCATACATCATCACTCCCCACTCTTTTCTCTGGTCGAGTAGAAAGCTTGACCTCAATATCATTAAAACCAAAATCTTTATAGGTCTCCATAAGCATTCTATTGAAATCAACCACCTCACTAAGAATCTGTTGCTCAGTGCAGAAAATATGAGCATCATCTTGAGTAAAACCTCTTACTCTCATTAACCCATGTAATGCGCCTGATGGCTCATTCCGATGACACGAGCCGAATTCAGCTAACCTTAAAGGCAGATCACGATAGCTATGCAAGTGGTGATTAAAAACTTGAACATGACCAGGGCAATTCATTGGCTTTACCGCATAATCTCTATTTTCAGAAGCTGTCACAAACATGTTTTCATGATAATTGTCCCAGTGCCCTGATTTTTCCCATAGTGTTTTATCAAGCACGGTTGGGGTTTTAATTTCTTGATATCCGTAATCAACAAATTTTTTTCTCATGTAGTTTTCTATTTCTTGCCATAAAGACCACCCTTTGGCATGCCAGAACACCATCCCGGGGGCATTATCTTGAATGTGAAATAAATCTAACTGCCTTCCAAGTTTTCGGTGATCTCTTTTTTCAGCCTCCTCAAGACGATGCAGATAATCTTTAAGATCATCTTTGGTCGCCCACGCCGTTCCATAGATTCGTTGCAGCATCTCGTTTTTGGAATCTCCTCTCCAATAAGCGCCAGCCACTTTCATCAACTTGAATACTTTTAATTTTCCAGTCGATGGAACGTGAGGACCACGGCATAAATCAGAGAACTTTCCTTCATGGTAAACCGTCACTTCCTCATCCTGAGGAATTGACTTGATAATTTCAGCCTTATACTTTTCCCCTTGATCAAGAAAAAACTTAACCGCGTCATCACGCTTCATCACTTCTCGAGTAACAACGTGATCTTCTTTTACCAATTCAGTCATCTTTTTTTCAATGGCATTTAAATCTTCTGGAGTAAAAGTTCGATGATATGAAAAATCATAATAGAATCCATCGTCAATGGTAGGTCCTATGGTCACCTGTGCTTCAGGAAACAATTCTTTAACCGCATATGCCAGCAGGTGAGCTGTGGAATGTCTTAAAATATCCAACCCCTCATCATTCTTAGCAGTCACGATAGAAACTGCAACATCTGAGGATATTTCGTGAGATAAATCTACCAATTTGCCGTCAACATGACCCGCCAATGCAGCCCGACCCAGACCTTCACCAATGTCATATGCAACATCAGATAAAGTAATAGTGCTCTCAAATTCTTTAATTGAGCCGTCTGGAAGTGAAATTTTTATCATGTTTTTAAATTGGTAGGCGCGATTGGATTCGAACCAACGACCCCCACCATGTCAAGGTGGTGCTCTAACCAACTGAGCTACGCGCCTGAAGTCAAAAATAAGCGACTATTTTATATCATCGCTCGATCAACAGCAATCTATAACTATCTCGCCATCTTTTGAATAATTTCTGTATAACCACTCTCAAAGCTTGGATGCTTGAATTGATAATTTAACTTTTTAGACACAAAAGTTGAAATAATTTTTTTTCCCTCAACCCTGTCAATCGGTTCAAGGCGCACCTCAGGAAGGTTTAATTTTTTTCTAATAAAGTTTAGAACTAAATAAAGCTCAACAGGGCGCGAGTCAGTTATGTTAATAGTTAAAGGTAAGATGAATTTGGGATCTAAATGTTTATTAAGAATAATATTTACAATAATATTTGCTGCATCTTCATCATAAATTCTATTAGTAAATCGATTTTCTGGCCAAGATTGTTGATCTTGAGCTAAACGAATCATAATGGTTCTATCAGCACCATAAATTCCTGTTAAACGAAAAACGAAGCCTTTATCATTCTTGGTAGCAATACATTCGGCTTGCCCTAGAATTCTGCCTTGTTCATCATTTGGGTTGATTTCATCATGATCATCCAGTGCCTCTAAATTAGTATTGCCGTTGAATACCCTGGTACTAGAAATAAAAAATACTTTAGTTTGCAGCTTTTGGCTTTCAATAATATCTGTTATCTTTCTTAAGCCTTCAACATAAATTTTTTCATAATCTTTTGAATTAGAGCTAGCTGGCGTGGCTGAATAAATTATATAGTTTGGGTTTTCAGCAACAATCCATGCAGAGAAATCATTGGCAAAAATATCTTTGGCTAGAATCGGAAAATTGCTTTGCCCGCTTGGATTTCTTTTTACACCCAGAATTTGAAAATTTTCGTGCTGAGCAAAAATATCACCAATTTTTTTTCCTAAATTTCCACAGCCTACGATAATAACTTTGGGTTTTGCTATTTCCACAATACTTTGACCACAAACCCAGGTGCGCTGGATACTATAAACAAAGATAGAAGTGCTGCGTAAAATTGCCAATCTTGATTATGTACTGATCCTATCATGGTCCACTCCAGTGCATAGGTGATTAATCTAAAAATCAAAAAATACAAGAGGACTTCAAGAATAATAATGGGTAAAGACTTTTTAGCAGGAAAAAGAAGCATGAAATTACTTGTCATCCAAGGCAGGTTAGCTAAAAAAATCATTAAAATAAGTATGAGTAAAAAAATCATTAAAATATAAGTGCTGAAGTAAGTGTCGCTATATCCATCAATGAGGACGGAAATAATCCAATAATCAATAAAGCAAGAGTATTGATTGATAAAGTGACACTCAGTTCATTGTTCGATGATTTTGAGACTTGGTCTAAATTTTTTCCAGGTTCGTCAAAATAAGCGATTTTGATAATTCTCAAATAATAAAATATTCCAATGAGAGCGCTCATAACTGCAATGATTGCTGGCCAGATCCAACCAAATTGAACTGTTGCCTGGATAATTGAAAACTTCGCATAAAAACCGATAGTTGGAGGAATTCCTGCCAAACTTAAAAATATGAGCAACAGTAAAAAAGCTAACCATGGTTTTTGTTTTCCCAAGCCTGAGAGGTCATTAATCTGATCAAGCTCTTTCCCTTGGTTGCTTAAATGGATTATTAACCCGAAGGATGCAAGCGTCATAAGAACATAGACAGCGATGTACATCAATGCAGATGCTATTCCAGTAATTGTTCCAGTTGCTAAGCCTAAAAACATAAAACCCACATGAGAAATAGCTGAATATGCTAACAGTCTTTTAATTTTTGTTTGCGCTATCGCTGTGATGTTTCCAAACAACATAGATACAATAGCCATGATAAGAAGCATTGCTTGCCAATCTAATACCATGTGATCTAAACCTTGAAATAATAGCCGTATTAACATAGCCACAGATGCAAATTTTGGTACCGAACCAATAAACATGGTAATGGGAGTTGCTGCTCCCTGATACACGTCAGGCACCCATAATTGGAATGGGGCTGCACCAAACTTAAAAGCAATTCCTACAACAACAAATACCAATGCAAATGATAAGACCACTGGATTGATTGAAGCATCTGTTAGCTTGGATGAAATTTCTGCAATCTGCAAACTTCCAGTAATACCATACAGCATTGAAAAACCATACAATAAAAATCCTGAAGCAACAGCGCCAAGAACAAAATACTTCATTGCTGCCTCGGTAGCTTCTGGTCGGTTTCTATCAAATGCCACTAAGGTATACAAACTTAAAGAAAGGAGCTCAAGGCCCATGTATAAACTTAATAAATGATAGGAAGAAATAATCAGATTAATTCCTAACAATGCAAAAAGCGTCAGGGCGTAGAATTCACCATTATGTAAATTACGAATTTGCAAAAAGCTACGGCTATAAATTAATACCAACGACAAAGCAAAATAACTGAGTAGCTTAAGAAACATAGAAAGACTGTCAACAATAAACATGTCATTAAATGCCGTTAACTTAACATCAATAGGTAATTGTGCAGTGAAGTAAGCAGCTATTAGCAAAGTGAGCTGCGTAATACCAAATAGAGAAGTGGTATTTTTATAAAATACCCCAAGCAAAAGAACGCTCATAGCAGCAATCAAGATAATGATTTCTGGAACAGCAATAGTCAATAATGTTGAGAGCGTCATAGTGTTATAAAATTTTTGATTGTTGAATTAATCCCAACATCACTTGGGATGACTGATTCGTAATATCGGTAATAAGTGCTGGATATATTCCAATAGCCAAGGTCATCAAAGCTAATACGCTCATCACAAAAAACTCTTTTCCATTTAAATCTTTAAGTACAGCAATTTTTTTATTCTTCACCTCACCAAAAATAATTCTTTTCACAAGCCACAAGGAATATGTGGCACCAAAAATAAGGGTCAGGCTAGCAAAGAAAGCAATCCAAAAATGATCTTGCATAGCCCCTAAAATGACAAGAAATTCACCAACAAATCCTGATGTTCCTGGTAGCCCAGAATTAGCCATAGCAAATAAGACAAAGAAAGAGCCAAAAATAGGCATGCTATTCATCACACCCCTATAGTCACTGATGTTTCTAGAATGCATTCTGTCATAGAGAACGCCAATTGCAAAAAATAGTGCTGCAGAAATAAACCCATGAGAAATCATCTGAACGTATCCACCTTCAAATCCCAATGGGTTTAAAATAAATAAGCCAAGTGTCACAAAACCCATATGAGATATTGATGAGTAAGCAATTAATTTTTTCATATCTGTTTGCACGATTGCAACCAGGGCAATATAAACAATTGCGATTAAAGACAGACCAATTAAAAAAGGTTTTAAAAAGATTAATGCATCAGGACTAATTGGCATTGCAAACCGAATAAAACTATACCCACCCAATTTCAACATAATCGCAGCTAAAATGACCGAACCGCCTGTTGGAGCTTCCACGTGCGCATCAGGCAACCAGGTATGAACAGGCCACATGGGAATTTTGACTGCAAATGCCATGAAAAAGGCCAGGAAAATCAATACCTGGATATTGAGTGATAAAGGTTTCGAGTAAAAATCTAAAATTGAAAAGCTTGCCGTTTGGTTATAGAGGTATATAAATGCTACCAACATTAACAACGAGCCAAGCACCGTATACAGAAAAAACTTGATGGAGGCATAAACACGATTTGGACCACCCCAGATGCCAATAAGTAAAAACATCGGAATAAGCATCGCTTCCCAAAACACATAATATAGGATTGCATCAAGGGCCAGAAAAACACCAATCATTAGACCAGAAAGAATTAAGAAGACAGAAATATAGAAACCAATAGCCCGCTGTATTGAATTAGATGAAATAAAAATCACAAGCCAAGAAATAAAACTTGTTAAAAGAACAAGCGGTAAAGAAATCCCATCCAAACCAAGATGATAATTTATCGAAAAATGATTAATCCATGGGTACATTTCTTGAAATTGAAAACCGGAAAATCCTTTATCAAAATAAATATACAAAGGCAGTGTGACAAGAAAAGAAATAAATCCAAAAAAATTGCCTAATCGGTATGTTAGGGTAGTTGATAATTTATTTTGTATCAGCAATAAAACTATGCCAAGTACAATTGGAGTCCAAATTACTAATGACAAGATACCGGTCATGACTTACCACCCAAAATAAAATAGCTTATGAAAAGCAATAATCCAATCACCATCACAAAGGCATATTGAGAAATAAAACCAGTTTGTATTCTTTTAGTAATGTGTGAGAAAAGATTAATTGTTCTAGCGGCGCCGTTGACAAAGAAATTATCAATTATTTTTATATCCATATATTTCCATAAAGCATTTCCAAGTCTGACTGTTAGTGGTGCCAAAATGTATTCATTAAAGTTATCAAAACCATATTTATAATCTATGACTTTTTTTACAACCTTCGGTGTCTTTATAAAATTAATATTTTTGTAATACAAGAGATATGCAACGATAAAGCCTAATACCATTAGCCAAAATGGTAACGTCGCTAATGCGTGCAGAGCCATATTTATAGAGCCATGAAAATGTTCAGTGACCTGCTGTAGCGCAAGATGTGTATCCAAAATAAAGATATCTTTTAATAGAAAACTACTTTTAATAATTGGTTCAATCGTAAAAAATCCAATGAGGACCGATGGAATAGCCAGCAAAATGAGAGGCATCGTTACTACCCAGGTTGTCTCATGGGGTGATTGATTTGCAGTCAAGCCGTGGTCATAATGATTGTTTGATGAAGACTTATTTCTCCACCTCTCCTGCCCATGGAAGACAATAAAATATAATCTAAAGCTATACAGCGAGGTAATAAAAACGCCAAATACAGCAGCAAAATATGCAAAACTTGAGCCAACAATTTCACTGTATTTTACCGCCTCGATGATTGATTCCTTAGAATAAAATCCTGAGAAAAATGGCATACCAACCAAAGCTAAAGTAGCAAGTAAAAATGTTATCCAAGTAATTGGCATATATTTTTTTAGATTTCCCATGTTCATAATATTTTGATCATGATGCATGCCAATTATTACTGATCCAGCACCTAAAAATAATAAAGCCTTAAAAAATGCATGCGTAAATAAATGGAACATTGCTAAGGAGTAGCTTGAGACACCCAAGGCAATCGTCATATAACCAAGTTGAGATAAGGTAGAGTATGCCACAACCCGTTTTATATCATTTTGAAAAATACCTAAAATACCCATGAATAAAGCGGTAATGCTCCCCACAATCAGAATAACGGATAGTGCTGTATTTGATAATTCCACTATTGGAGATACTCGCGTTACAAGAAAGATTCCTGCCGTTACCATGGTTGCTGCATGAATCAGGGCTGATATTGGGGTTGGGCCCTCCATAGAATCTGGTAACCAGACGTGTAAAGGCACTTGTGCAGACTTACCCATTGCACCTATAAATAATAAAATTGAAATTAACGTGACTAGAGAAACTGAAGAGCCCATCAGAATAAATTCTTGATCAGCGAAAGAATTTACTCTTGAAAAAACTTCTTGATAATCGAGGGTTCCAAAGTAAAACATTATAAGAGCGATTCCCAAGAGAAAGCCAAAATCACCAACTCTATTCACCAAAAAAGCTTTCATATTGGCATGAATAGCCGTTGGTTTTTTATACCAGAATCCAATCAGTAAATAAGAGACTAGACCGACTGCTTCCCAGCCAAAAAATAGCTGTAAAAAATTATTACTCATCACCAACATCAGCATGGCAAAAGTAAATAATGAAATAAAACTAAAGAAGCGACTGTACCCAGGGTCCTTTTTCATATATTCAATGGTATAAATATGTACCATTAATGAAACAAATGTCACTACCGTCATCATTAATGCTGTCAGATTGTCGACCATGAAACCAATATTTAAATCATACTGCCCAACAGTCATCCACCTAAAGAGATTCTCATTAAACACATAACCATGATAGGAAATGTATAGGGCGTATAAAGATAAAAGAAAACTTCCTAACACTAAAACAATAGGGACTAAATGTGAAAATGCTCTTGGTAATTGACGACCAAATAGACCGATGATGATTGATGCAACAAGAGGCATCATTGGAACCAAGCTATATAGTTTCATTAACGTCATTCTTTTAACCTATTCACATCTGCTACATTAATTGATTTATAGTTTCTAAAAATCAAAATAATGATAGCTAAACCTATAGCTGACTCCGCAGCAGCAACAGTCAGAATAAAAAAAACAAAAATTTGGCCAGATAGATCACCGAGATAATGACTAAACGCAATAAAGTTTATATTTACTGCTAGCAACATCAATTCGATCGCCATAAGAATTAAAATAATATTTTTTCTATTTAAAAAAATTCCTAGAATACTTATGGCAAATAGAATTCCTCCTAAAAATAGATAGTGAGATAAAGTTACCATTACTTCTTTTTCTCCGATTTCATTTTGACTACTCTGACTCGATCATTTCTGTTCACTTTAATTTGATCTTTAGGATCGATCGCTTTATGCGACTTCTTGCCATGCATAGTCAACACAATAGCGGATATGATAGCGACCAATAAAATTACTGCCGCAACCTGAAATGGCAGCAAATAGTCAGTGTATAACACACTTCCTATTGAGTGGGTGTTGCTTTTCTCTAAAGGCATTCCAACTGGATCTAAAGAGCTAAAGAACTTATCCGTTACCACTAAATAGATCTCGAAAATAAATAACAAAGCAATCAAGAGTGCGACTGGAAAATAACTCCAAAATCTTTGTTTAAGGGCTTCAATATTAATATCTAACATCATCACAACAAATAGAAATAACACCATTACTGCTCCAACATAAACTAACACCAACGCAATAGCTAAGAATTCAGCATGTAACAGCAACCAGATGCCTGCTGCACTAAAAAAAGCAAGGACTAATGAAAGAGCGGAATAAACAGGATTATTTGCAGTAATAACTCGCAAAGATGCTAATACCAAAATACTGCTAAAAAGGTAGAAAAGATAATCTGTAAAAATCATTAACGGTACTTCGCCTCTTGTTTGCGGTCTTGAGCAATTTGTTTTTCATGCTTTTTACCCACTTCTAAAAGCATGTCTTTGGTATAAAGCAAATCACCTCTCTCTTCCCCATGGTATTCAAATATTCGCGTTTCGACGATTGAGTCTACCGGGCATGACTCTTCACAAAAACCACAAAAGATACACTTAGTTAAATCAATATCATATCGAGTTGTTCTTCTGGAATTATCTTCCCTTAATTCAGATTCAATTGTGATTGCCATTGCGGGACACACTGCTTCACACAACTTACATGCAATACATCTCTCTTCACCATTCGGATAACGTCGCAATGCATGGAGACCTCTAAATCGCGGAGATTGAGGTGTTTTTTGTTCGGGATACTGGATCGTGACCTTCTTTGCAAAAAAATAACTTAAAGTTAATTTCATGCCTTTTAGAAGTTCGAAAAGAGACAGGCTTTTTGAAATATTTAAAATTATTTTTTTCATTAATGAAAGTATCCTGCATAACGAGTTTGCATCATAGCGCCCACAAAAATAATCCATACCAAAGTGAGAGGAATAAACACCTTCCAACCAAGTCTCATTATTTGATCATAACGGTAGCGAGGGAATGTCGCTCTTAACCATAAAAAGCAAAACAGCACAAAGGCTACCTTAATAATTAACCAGAATATACCATCTGGGATAAAAGAAACTGGTGACAACCAGCCTCCCAAAAACATAATGACAGCCAAGATACTGACTAAAATCATATTTGCATATTCTGCTAAAAAGAATAAGGCGAATGCCATACCTGAATATTCAACATGAAAACCTGCTACGATCTCTGACTCACCCTCAGCCACGTCAAATGGGGCACGATTGGTTTCTGCCACAGCGCTAATAAAATAAATAATAAACAATGGGAATAATGGCCAACAGTACCATTGTGAAATACCTCCCTCTTGAGCTATCACGATATCTCCAAGATTTAGGCTATTGGCACACATCAACACTCCGACAAGGGTAAATCCCATTGCGATTTCGTATGACACGATTTGAGCCGCAGATCGTAAACTTCCTAAAAAGGCATACTTTGAGTTAGATGCCCACCCCGCAATAATGACTCCATAAACTGCAATTGATGTCATAGCTAACACATATAAAAGACCAGCATTAATGTCAGCTAATACCATTTCATAATCAAATGGAATGACTGCCCAGGCCGCTAGAGCGGGTGCAATCGATAATAATGGTGCAAGAAAAAATAAAAAGTTATTAGACTTTGTTGGTAATACGATTTCTTTAAACATCAATTTTAAGGCATCCGCAATTGGCTGGAGCAAACCAAAATAACCGACCCTATTTGGTCCAATTCGAGATTGCATGAACCCAATCACTCTTCTTTCAAAGTAAGTAAGATAAGCGACAGAAATCATTACCGGTATGACAATTAAGATGATCTTAAAAAGATAAGATAGCGTTAGCGCAATGTCTGAACTAAAAAATTGAGAGAAAAACTCTTGCACTTACTTTTCACTCCTTAGACGCTTGGTGTTTTGCAATGCCGTCGATCTTCTTACTAACGCATCACTATTGTTAATATCTTTTAACCAAAAATCATTGGTATGAGGTTTCACTTGCTGATTGATTAAATTAAATCTTTTTAATTTACTTTTGGAAAGTTTCTGAACGACTTTTTCTTTAATCTCACTGCATGATTCAAAAGTAAAATCAGGACAATCTATGAAGTTACCAAGAACACGTAATATTTTCCAAAGAGGTTTTGATTCAAATTTTGGGCTTATGGCTTGGCTAAAACTTTGTATGCGAGATTCAAGGTTAACGAATGTTCCTTCATTTTCAAAATGTGTTGTTGACGGCAAGATCAAATCAAACTGCTTGCTATTATTATTTAAAAAGGGTGTAACTCCAACTTTAAATGTTGATTTTTTTAATGCTCTTTCGAATAATAATTTATCTTTGACATCTTCTGATTCCAAATTAATACTAACTAATGCTTGATATTTCTTATCATCAATATCATTAGTATAATTCCTAAAAATCTGTTGAAGACCAACTGTATTCGCCCCTGTTGGCAGGCAACCAATTTTCATGCTTGTTATATCAATCAATTGATTAATGACGTTTGTTAAATTTATAAAAGCAGGATTGGTGTATACATCTTCACCCACTAATAGCAAAGTATTGTTCGATAATAAATTTGCAATATTTTTTTCAGTTGAATTTTCTTTTTTCGCCACTTTAGTCGATATGATCTTATGAATGTGTTCAAAGGTTTTTTGGAAATCTTTTACAGGTTGAATAATTTTATTTGCAACACTTAATTGCAGATCAAAATCAACTGTATTAATTATATTAATTGTCTTACCAGTATTCCCCATCTTGCGAAGACGTTGTAATAATAACGGGTTTTCATTTCTTAATTGTGATCCCAAAAGAATAATATTTTCAAAATTTTCAACATCGCTGATCGTGCCATTTAATGATGGATGTGCAATGAAGCTTGAGTTATTTGCAGCATCAAACTTAACCTGCTTTGTTCCAACATAGTCCGCTAACTTCTCTAGCAAATAAGCCTCTTCTAGAGTCATTTGATTAGAAGAAAAGATAACGACATCATCTTGGTTAAATTTATTTAAAGATGGATGAAAAACTCTTTCAAGATTATGAAATGCTTCATCCCAACTAATGGGTTTAAAATTTGATCCAGTTTTTAATAATGGTGTTTTAACTCGATCCTCACTATTAATTCCTATGTATGAAAAACGATCCCTGTCAGATATCCAGCACTCATTAATTTCCTCATTTTCTTTAGGCAAGACTCTCATGACGCTCCCATCCTTTACATGAGCTTCTAAATGTGACCCCAGACTATCATGGGGCGATATAGTTGATTTTCTGACCATTTCCCAAGTCCGCGCAGAATATCGGAAGGGTTTTGAGGTTAATGCACCCACTGGACATAAATCTATAATATTTCCTGAAATTTCTGAATCTACTGATTTTTCAACATAAGCTGATATTTCTGCATGTTCACCTCGTCCAATTAACCCAAGTTCTTGCATTCCACCAACTTCTTTTAGAAAGCGAACACACCGAGAACATTGAATGCATCGATTTAGATCTGTTGACACCAAGGGGCCGAGATTTTTATTAAGAACCACACGCTTTTCTTCCTGATACCTTGATTTTGGACTTCCGTAGGCCATCGCTGTATCTTGAAGGTCACACTCACCCCCTTGATCGCAGATTGGGCAATCTAGAGGGTGATTGATGAGTAAAAACTCCATCACGCTTTGCTGACAGTCTTTTGTTTGTTTTGATTTGGTAAATATTTCCATTCCCTCATTAACAAAAGTTGCGCATGCAGGAAGTGGCTTAGGAATATTTTTTACCTCTACCAGACACATTCGACAATTAGAGGCAATACTTAGTTTTTTATGGTAACAAAATCTCGGTATATCTATTCCATTGTCGTCGGCCACCTGAATAATCGTGCTTTTTTCAGGAGCCTTAAATGTTTTGCCATTGATTTTAATTTTTACCATCTTAATTAGGTTGCCGATTTTCCATATTTAATAAAATTTTCAAACTCGCCTCTAAAGTGCTTTATAAAGCTAAGCACTGGTATTGCTGCTGCATCACCTAATGCACAAATAGTTCTTCCAGAAATTTTTTTACTCACATCCGTCAGCAGATCAAGGTCAGCTAATGTGGCTTGACCTTTAAAAACTCGATCAATAATTCGATATACCCACCCTGTTCCTTCTCTACATGGCGTGCACTGTCCACATGACTCCTCATAAAAGAAGTAAGATAGTCTCCTTAGGGCCTGAACCATACAAGTACTTTCATCCATGATAATCATCGAGCCGGCCCCAACACTGGATCCAATTTTAACAAGCCCATCATAATCAAGCGTCGCATTCATAATGATCTCGGCCGGCACTACCGGTGTTGATGGTCCTCCAGGAATAACTGCTTTAAGTTGTCTGTTTTTCCATACCCCTCCAGCTTCAGTAAGTAATTGTCTAAAGGGCATACCTAACTGAATCTCATAATTACCAGGCTTCTCCACATGGCCAGAAACTGAAAAAATTTTAGTCCCCCCAGAATTAAGAACGCCCTGATTCATAAACTCTTGGCCGCCATGTTCTATAATCCATGGAATTGAAGCATACGTTTCTGTGTTATTCACATTCGTAGGCTTCCCGTAAATTCCATAGGTTGCTGGAAAAGGAGGCTTATGGCGTGGTTGACCTTTTTTGCCTTCAATAGATTCAATTAAAGCAGTTTCCTCGCCACAGATATAAGCGCCATAACCGTGAACAGCGTGCAACTCAAAATCAAAACCCGACCCCAGTATATTGTTTCCTAAAAAACCGGCCTTGCGTGCATCTTCGATTGCTTTTTCAAAAGATATATAATCTTCCCAGATCTCGCCGTGAATGTAGTTAAAACCCACCTGCGCATTCATAATATAAGCGCCAATCATCATTCCCTCAATGAGTTGATGGGGGTTGTAGCGAATGATGTCCCTATCCTTAAATGTACCTGGTTCTCCTTCATCACTGTTACACACAATATATTTGGTGCCATCGTAATCTCTAGGCATGAATGACCATTTAATTCCGGTCGGGAAACCAGCTCCACCTCTCCCCCTTAAGCCTGAAATTTTTATTTCATCAATTAATTGTTGGGGATCAATCTTGTTTTTTAAAATTTTCTTAATCTGCTCGTAGCCGCCAATGGATTGATACGTTTTTATTGAGCCTGGATTTTTGAGAGATGAGGTCCTTAAACAGATATTAAATAACTGCTTATTGTTATTTTTTAACTCCATATTTTTGTCTATTACATCATTCATTATTTAAGTTCTTTTAATAGCTGATCAACTTTATCAATGTTTAAATGCTCATGCATCTTTTGATTATTAACAGTCAATAATGGAGCCCCTCCACACGCGCCCATACATTCACTCTCTTTTAAACAAAATTTGCCATCTTTTGTTACCTCATTAAAATCAATTTTTAATTTTTCTTTTAAATGATTCACAATATGGTCGGCATCTCTCAACATACAAGAAATATTAGTGCATATTGATAACTTGTATTTACCAACTGCTTTTAAATCAAACATATTATAAAAAGTAGCGACCTCAAGCACAGCAATTTCAGGCATATCTAAATATAGAGCCACCTCACTAATATCCTCTTTAGATAGCCAACCCCTATCATTTTGCATGATTGCCAGAGCAGCAATTACAGCCGATTGTTTTTTATCGGATGGATATTTTTTTAACTCTTTATCGATTAACTTTTTTAATTTTATATTCATACCTATCGATCAATTTCCCCAAAAACAATATCTTGAGTTCCAATAATTGCTACCAGATCAGAAATCATATGACCTTTAGTCATCTCATCTAAAGAGGCAAGATGAGCGAAGCCTGGTGCTCTAATTTTTAGACGGTATGGTTTATTTGCCCCATCAGAAACCATATAAATTCCAAACTCTCCCTTGGGATGCTCTACCGCTGCATATGCTTCACCTTTAGGAAGATGAAACCCTTCAGTAAACAATTTAAAATGATGAATCATGGACTCCATATCTTCTTTCATGTCTGTCCGTTTCGGTGGTGCAAATTTTTGATTATCTGAAATGACCGGACCTGGATTATCTCTCAGCCACTTTGTGCACTGATTTATAAGTTGTACAGACTGTCTCATTTCTTCAATTCTAACCAAATAGCGATCATAACAATCGCCCTCAACGCCCACAGGGATATCAAAATCTAACTTATCGTAAACTTCATAGGGTTGTTTTTTTCTTAAATCCCACTCGATCCCAGAACCTCTCAACATAGGTCCAGTAAAACCAAGCTCAATTGCTCGCTCAGGAGATACCACTCCAATTCCAACAGTTCTTTGTTTCCAAATACGGTTATCCGTTAATAGTGTTTCATATTCATCAATGTATCCTGGGAAGCGAATGGCAAAATCCTCAATAAAATCAAGCAGAGATCCTTGCCGATTTTCATTTAGCCTATGTGTCTCAGATGGTCTTGTAAAACGGGAATTTTGATACTGAGGCATATGATCTGGCAAATCTCTGTAGACTCCACCCGGACGATAATAGGCCGCATGCATTCTAGCTCCAGAGACTGCCTCATAACAATCAAATAAGTCTTCACGTTCTCTGAAGGTGTATAAGAAAACAGACATCGCTCCAACATCGAGTGCATGACAGCCAAGCCACAATAAGTGATTTAATAACCTTGTGATTTCATCGAATAAGACTCTGATGTATTGAGCACGAATAGGAACCTTCAGATTTAACATTTTTTCAATTGCCATGACGTAAGCATGTTCATTCATCATCATGGATACATAATCTAATCGATCCATATATGGAACTGATTGAATATATGTTCGATTTTCTGCAAGTTTTTCTGTCGCTCGATGTAATAAACCAATATGGGGATCAGCCCTTTGAATGACTTCCCCATCCAATTCCAAAACAAGCCTGAGTACTCCATGCGCAGCCGGATGTTGAGGGCCAAAGTTCATGGTGTAATTTTTTATTTCAGCCATTACGGAACCCCTCCTCGTCAATTACACGAGGTACATTGTTACGCGCCTCTATGGTGACTGGCTGATAAATAACTCTTTTTTGTTCAGGATCGTAACGCATCTCAACATTACCGATCATTGGAAAATCTTTTCTAAACGGATGTCCAATAAACCCATAATCCGTCAGAATTCTTCGAAGGTCTGGATGATTTAAAAACATGACTCCGAACAAATCAAAAGCCTCTCGCTCGTACCAATCAGCATTGGCATAAATGGTTGTGGCTGTCTCTATAACAGGAAAATGATTATCTTCAATAAATGCTCTGACTCGAAGACGCTGATTATTATTTAGAGATAATAAATGATAAACAACAGCGTAACGACTCTCATCAAAAGGATTTTGAGGGAATTGTGAATAGTCAACTGCAGCAATATCAATTAACTGGATAAACTTAAAATGTGATCCTGTTTTTAATTTTTTTAATATCTTAATGACTGCATTTCCATGCACCGACAAGGTTACCTCATCAAATTGTTTGTTTACAGTAGCTTGAGGAAAGGTTGATTTTAAATTAGATATTAATTTATTTAGATCACTCATCGCGCGATTGTATTGGTCCTTTTAATTTTCTTTTGTAGTTGAAGTAGACCAAACATTAGCGCCTCTGCAGTAGGGGGACATCCCGGAACATATACATCGACCGGAACAATTCGGTCGCAACCACGCACCACCGAGTAAGAGTAGTGATAATAACCCCCGCCATTAGCACAAGAGCCCATCGATATTACCCATTTAGGGTCAGGCATCTGGTCATATACTTTTCTTAATGCAGGTGCCATTTTATTAACCAAGGTTCCTGCAACGATCATTAAATCTGACTGACGTGGGCTTGGTCTAAAAACCATGCCAAAACGATCCAAGTCATATCGTGCTGCACCAGCATGCATCATTTCAACAGCACAACATGCTAAGCCAAAGGTCATAGGCCACATTGAATTTGTACGTGTATAATTGATTAGAGTGTCAAGATTTGTGGTGATAAACCCTTTTTCTAATAACCCTTCAAGACTCATTACTTATTCCCAATCCAATGCACCTTTTTTCCATTCATAGATAAATCCAACAACCAGTATGCCCAAAAAAATCATCATCACTATAAATCCTTGAAGACCTAATGTGTCGAGTACAACTGCCCAGGGAAATAGAAAGGTAATTTCTAAATCAAAAAGAATAAACAAAATAGCGACTAAGTAGTATCGAACATCAAACTTCATTCTTGCATCCTCAAATGCTTCAAAGCCACATTCGTAGGGTGAGTTTTTTTGATCATCAGGTTTGTGGGGTGCGAGGATTTTTCCAAGGACAAGGGGTCCTATGCCAACACCCAAGCCAACAAGAATAAATAATAAAATCGGAAAATATGAATCTAACATCAAAACCTATCGTTTAATTTAATGGTGCCGTCGGAGAGACTCGAACTCTCACGACTTTCGTCACTACCCCCTCAAGATAGCGTGTCTACCAATTCCACCACGACGGCAAAAACTAATCAGGGATGTCTGAGAGCTCCTCGCTCAAGTCTTCTGACTGAACATCATCAAAAGAGTTTCCATCGTCCAAAGAATCAAATGTGTCTATAGAAGATGCATCTACAACACTTCGATCACCATGCTTGTTGCTTGCAACCAGAGCAAGACTAATGCTGGTAATAAAAAATAGAGTCACGCAAAAAGCAGTCGCTTTGGTCATAAAGTTCGACGAGCCTTGGATACCAAAAGAACCACTTGAATTTCCTCCACCAAAGGCTGAGCCAGCATCTGCACCTTTACCATTTTGCAGTAAAACTAACCCAATCACACCGATACTTGCTAATAAGTGCAAAATAATTAAAATTGTTTCCATAAAATATATTTAAAAAGTTTAAATTTGATGAGCCAAGTTACAGATCTGAATGAATTTATCAGCACTTAATGAACACCTACCTATGAGTGCCCCATCAACCTCATCTAAAGACAGTAATTGTAACGTATTTTTTTCATTTACGCTGCCTCCATACACTACTTTTAAAGGTATTTTTTTCTGATCATTGTGACCACTGTGCTTACCTTCACTGTGAATAAAATCTCTAATAAAAGAACACATATTTTGTGCCTGCTCGGGGGATGCAGCCATATCACTCCCTATTGCCCATATCGGCTCATAAGCAATGACAGAATCCGCAAATATTTCCGATCCATTACTTAAAATTGTCTCCAACTGAGCTTGTACTACTTTTTTTTCCATACCGGCTTCTCGTTCAATGAAAGTTTCACCAACACACAAAATTGGTCTGACATTGTGTTCTTTTAATCTTTTAAATTTTTCTGCAATATTTAAATCTGATTCACAATAGGCTGTGCTTCTTTCAGAGTGACCAATAATGGCATATTGTGAGGCAAAGTCCGTCAACATTGTCACACTCACTTCACCAGTAAATGGTCCCGCAAGATCTTTAGCAACATTTTGCGAACCCCAAGAGATACCGCTATGAGCAAAAAATTTTTCAGCTAAAAAAAGGTATGGGTATGGAATACACATTACAATTTCAACATCGCTTGCTGCTAGGTGCTGTTGAGTCGATTTCACTTGTGCAAATAATTCTTCATAAAATGAAGATGAACCATGCATTTTTAAATTAGCAATGATAATTTTTTTATTCATGGATTATTTTTTTTATATTTAAGGTTAATTTATTTATGTTATTAAATTTATTATTCTCAACTGTATACAAGCATTTTACTCTATCTGGTATTAATTCTTGATAGTTAAAATAAATACCCTCAAAAATATGCTTCTGTTTTGCTAAATTTAATTTTGTGTGAAGACCTTTAATGACCTCTTGGCCGACACAATCAAATGTATCTTCAAACAGCGGTCTTTGGAAACCATTTCCCCACTCAAGCTGATTAATTTCATCAATAATATGTATATTAATATCATCTTGTAAAATACTATCATCCACCTCAACAATTTCACTTAAATCTTCAGGCTTTAAAATAGAACCAGCGACTTCCTCAAAAGATTGTACAAAAGTGTCAAAACTATCTTGTTTAATAGTCAATCCGGCGGCCATAGCGTGACCCCCAAAAGTGAGAATGATTTCAGGATTTTTTTTTGCCACCAGATCAATCGCGTCTCTAATGTGAAATCCATCAATTGATCGCGCAGATCCTTTGAGCTGTCCTGAGTCGTCTTGAGCAAAAATAATCACTGGCCGATAGAAGTTTTCTTTTAAACGAGATGCGAGAATACCTATGACACCCTGATGCCATTTATCATTAAACAAACAAATTGTTTTGTTGCTCTTATTAAATCCTTGCATAATTGCTTGTGCATCATCCTGCATATCAGCTTCAGTTTTTTTTCTTTGAAAATTAAACTCAATTAACTGCTTAGCATAGTGATGTGCCTCATATTCATTAGTTGCTGTTAAACAGGCGACTCCAAGACTCATGTCATCCATTCTTCCTGCTGCATTTATTTTTGGTGCAATCACAAAACTGAGATCACTAGTTAATGCATTTAGGTGTGATTTATTAGTTAGTTGAAAAATTTTTTTTAAGCCTAAATTGCACTGTTGAGATCTAATCACCTTTAATCCGTGATGGACAAGTAAACGATTGTTAAAATCCATTTTTACCATATCGGCAATGGTAGCCAATGCAACCAGATCAAGTAGTTGTAAGAGGTTTGGTTCTTTTAAATTCAAATTATCAAAATAGTCCTGATCACGTAATTTTTTTCTTAAAGCAATCAATAAATAAAAAACAACTCCTGCTCCACATAAGTTTTTACTGGGAAAACTACATTTTTTTTGATTAGGATTGATGATAAATTTTGCACTAGGTAAATTTTCTGCTTGTAAATGGTGGTCTGTCACTATGACATCGATCCCAAGACCATTGGCGTGATTTATTCCTTCAAAGCTAGCAATTCCATTGTCGACAGTGATAATGATATCTGTCTTTTTTGTATGTGCGATATCGACAATTTCGCTAGATAATCCATAACCATTTTTAAAACGTGATGGAATTAAAAAATCCACTTCAGTTCCTAGCAGTCTGAAACCCAATATAGCTACCGATGATCCTGAGGCTCCATCTGCATCATAATCACCGACAATGGTTATTTTTTTTTGATCACGAATAGCATGAGATAAAAAATTTGCTGCTTCGTTACAGTTTAAAAGTTCATCTGGGGAAAGAAGCAGTTCAATTGGATATTCAACATCCTGAGAGGAGGTAATTTTTCTTGCTGCCAATATTTGTGCGACAAGAGGATGACGTCCAGCATCAATGAGTTGTTGTTTGATTGCTTCATTTATCTTTTTATTAATTAATTTCATTCCAGACTTTGCTTGATCCTTTGAAAAAATTAATAAAGCTATTTGTTTTTTTTAATGTGTATGACCTATCATCAACAAGTAAAATTACTTTTTCAATATGATTGATATTTTTTTTAAAATAGTTTTCGATCTGTACTTTGGAATGCCTTCCAAATATCATAAATTTTTCTGAATTTTCAAATTCTTTATCGCTGACATGAGAGTAATCAAAGCCAGGAAAATCATTATCATCTGAAAATACTGCCATTTTATTATTTTGTTTTGAATGAAGGCCTGCTTTTAAAAAAATTAAATTATTAAAAATCTCATCCTTTTCATTGTTAGAAAAAAAGGCATGAGTGAGCATTGAAATATTATTAAAAAAAACTTTATGAATCATAGAGCTATGCTCATTAATACAATATGGATTATTTGTTAAAGCATGAATTGAGTCATAACAAAAATCTAAATTATTTTTAGATAACAAAAACATAAATTTACCAAAATGTTTAAAGTCATACTGATTTCCATCCAATTCATTTTTTATAAACTGAGAATATGTTGCCAATATATTTTTTGGCACACTCCTTAAGCCAGCAAAAATAAATGAATCTCTCTGCAGTTCAAAGTTTGCGGGTATAGCCCAATAAACCCAATGATTTTCAACATTAGGATCTTGAATAATTCCAGCTGGTAACAATCCTGCTTTATTTTCTATGAATAAATCAGAATAGATAGTAAATAAATCGGCAGAGATTTTTTTCATTTGAAATCTTTTGTGCCAATGATAAAGAGTATGGATTATTTCTGGTGAGGGTTGATTGATTAAAACAAAGCTCTTCAATTATCCACTAACAAATAAGTAAATTAATAATGAAAAATATAAGAATGCAAAAAAAGCGATGAGGATAAAAACTGTTTTTAGAGTTTTTAAAATAGCTTGTAAATTTTGATTAATTTTCTTTAATTCTTTTTCACTCATGACAATCATAGATTAAAAGTGGTGCCCGGGGCCGGAATCGAACCGGCACGATCGTAAGATCGAGAGATTTTAAGTCTCTTGTGTCTACCAATTTCACCACCCGGGCAAAGAAACGTATTCTATCATCATCCTCTATAAAAAAGAATGGAGGCGCGTGCCGGAATCGAACCGGCGTCTAAGGCTTTGCAGGCCTCTGCATAACCACTTTGCTAACGCGCCGAAAATATAAAAGGGGAGTAATATCTCCCCTTTTTAAAAAAATTTGGAGCGTGAAACGAGGTTCGAACTCGCGACCTCAACCTTGGCAAGGTTGCGCTCTACCAGCTGAGCTATTCACGCAAACAGAAGCAGTATTTTAGCTTTTTTTTAATTGATGTCAATCTCAGCAAGGAAATGATTTGGTTTAATCCCTGATAAATGCTTTTTTCAGATAATACAACATAGAAATAATGGTTAAAATTGCAGCAAGATTAATTGCTACCTCTCCAAGCAATCGTGTTGGGAGAAAATAAATATCCTCAAAATATAACAAAAGAGTTATGGCGATAAACTGAATGGTTGTTTTTACTTTACCGACAAAAGCAACAGCAACGCTTCCCGCACTTCCAACACCAGCCATCCATTCTCTTAAAGCACTGACAGCAACCTCTCTGCCAATAATGATAATTGCAATCAATGCACTAATCCGACTCAGTTCAACCAATAAAACTAATGATGCGATTACTATTAATTTATCTGCAACTGGATCAATAAAAGCACCAAACTTGGATTCTAATTGTAACTTTCTAGCTAAGAATCCATCCAACCAATCACTAATTCCAGCAAGGATAAACAAGCCGGTAGCAATTAGATTTTTATCAAAATTGCCAATCACAGAAGGAGGTAGATAAAAAATAAGTATTAAAAAAGGAATAAGAATAATTCTAAATAAAGAAATGTAATTGGGAAGATTCATAACCTAATGATAAAAGTTATAAACAATCTCAGCAAGCTTTTGATCAATGCCAGTAACCTGAGACAGCTCCTCAACTGAAGCATTTCTAATACCATCAAGACCGCCAAAATATACTAGCAAAGCTTTTCTTTTCTTTGGTCCTATGCCTTCAATTTCCTCTAAAGAAGAGGAAAGATTGGTCTTGGCTCTTTTTTGCCTGTGTCCAGTAATTGCAAAACGATGCGCTTCATCTCTGATGTGTTGTAACAAGTGAAACCCGATGTTATTGTTTGGAATATCTTTTAGAATTTCTCCATCATCAAGAATTAATGACTCCAGTCCTGATTTTCTTCCCTCTCCTTTTACAATCGAAACAAGCCGAATACCCACTACATTGTATTTATCAAAAACATCAAGAGCCATTTTGAGCTGCCCTTTACCACCATCGATTAACATCATATCTGGCTTTGCCTGCTCCTCATTAATTATTCTTTTCACACGTCTCTCCAACACTTGATACATAGCAGCATAATCATCTCCTGGGGTAATATCATTGATATTGAACCTTCTGTACTCCTTATTTTGCATTGCTAAATCATCATAAACCACACATGAAGCAATCGTTTGATTGCCCATGGTGTGGCTAATATCAAAACATTCAACACGATTTAAATCAGGCATGTTAAGAAGTTTTCGTAAAGACTCGATTTTGTCGGCTTTGCCAGACTCAAGCAGATTTTTTTGTCTTACATTGATCATGGCGTTTCTTTTTGCCATCTTTAGCCACATCCTTTTATCACCAGTTGCTTTGGAAATAATCTTGAATTTTTTATCAGGAAATTTAAGATTAAAGAATGAGCTGACTAAATTTTTGTCAAAATTTCCTTCTGTGACAATTACCGGAGGTGGCATCTGCTCATCATAATGCTGACATAAAAAAATCTCAGTAAAATTAATTGCAGAGTCACTCGCATTTCTTGGAAAGAAGGTCTTATCGCCTAAATGTCTCCCTCCTCGGATCATAACTAAATTGATACACACTATGCCTGACTCCTCAGCCAAGGCAATAATGTCAGCATCATTTTCACTAAAATCACTAACGAGCTGTTTTAATCGGACCTGTCTGAGACTTTGAATTCGATCACGGAAAACAGCCGCCCTTTCATATTCCTCATTTTCTGCAGCCAGATTCATGTGCTCCGTCATTTGTTCAATCACTTCATTATCTTTTCCTAAAAGAAATAGTTCTGCTTGACGACAATCCTCAGCATACGATTTCTCGTCAATCAACTTTACACATGGGGCTGTACAACGCTTGATTTGATGTTGTAAACATGGTCGAACCCGATTACTGAAAGTTGAGTCATCACAGTTTCTCAATAAAAAAACTTTTTGCAGTAACTGAATGCTTTCACGAACGGCATTGGAATTTGGGAAAGGTCCAAAATATTTATTTCCTTTTTTTTGCACTCCGCGATGAAACTTGAGCATTGGAAAAGCATGAGATGTCATCATTAAATAAGGATAGGATTTATCATCTCTAAAGATAACATTGTAACGAGGCATCCACTCCTTAATTAAATTATTTTCCAGAATTAATGCTTCAGCCTCAGTGTTAGTGACTGTATATTGAATTGATTGAATATGCGAGACCATCAACCTAGTTCGAGGACTAGGAATATTTTTATTAAAATAGCTAGCTACTCTTTTTTTTAAATTCTTAGCCTTGCCAACATAAATCACCTTATCTTTTTCATCTACCATGCGGTAGATGCCTGGATGTGTTGGCAATGTTTTTATAAAATTTTTTATGTCTTCCACATTGTTAGCCGAGCAAGTTACCTCCAATTGCCCAATCTTCTGTGGCAACCTCATCAAATACAACATAAGTATATGATGCTGGCTTATTCGCAATTCTAGACATTGTGTCCGTTATTTCTTTAGCAATTTCTGCTTTTTGCTCTTTATTGATTGATCCAGCTAACTTCACATTTATGTAAGGCATTTTAGTTCTCCATTTCTCTTTTAATTTTAAAAAAAACATCTTCAAACATTGATTGAGTTAATCTTTTTGTTTGTGTGTTATAGCGACTACAGTGATAACTATCATACAATATTTGCTGATCTGAAATCATGTGTCGTGAACCGTGACTAAATTTAAAATGATTTTTTGTTAAATGTTGAGACATCAACACCGCCTCATGGGCAATTTTTCCTAGTGCCAAAATTATTAATTTATTGTTAATTTGCTTAATCTCAGAAGCTAGATAATTGTTGCATTGTTTAATTTCATGAGTCGTGGGTTTATTTTCTGGTGGTAAACATTTCACAGCATTCGTGATGCGAACCCCATAAAGTTGCAACTCATCTTTCAAAGAGATAGATTCTGATGACGAAGAAAAGCCGAATTTATTAAGAGTCTCATACAACAAAATCCCTGCATAATCCCCTGTGAAAGGCCGGCCAGTTCTATTGGCACCATGCATTCCTGGAGCGAGTCCGACAATTAAAAATTGAGGATTAATAGCCCCAAAAGGAGCTACTGGGCGACAATGATAACCTGGATTAGACTGACTGACTTTGTCTAAAAAGTTTGCTAACCTTGGACACTGTTTGCAATTAAGATCAAATTGCATCGTTTCAATTAACTTGCTGCTGCAATCCCAATGACTTTTTTATCACCGATATAATCTTCCATTAAATGAAAATTTAAGTATTGATAAATATTGTCTTCAATTGGTGATATCTTTTGTTTAACAATCTGATGATACTCTTCAACCGTTGGAATTTTTCCCAACAATGCACAAACAGCTGCAAGCTCTGCTGAACCTAAATACACTTGAGCGCCCTTGCCCATACGATTATCAAAGTTTCGTGTACTAGTCGAAAAGACATGAGCATCATTTTCAACACGGGCCTGATTCCCCATACACAAACTACATCCAGGTAACTCAGTTCGTGCTCCGGCCTGACCAAATATTGAGTAATAACCTTCTTTTCTTAACTGAACTTCATCCATTCGGGTGGGAGGTGCAACCCATAATCTTGTCGATATTGCTCCTTGATTTTCCAACACCTTGCCGGCGGCACGATAGTGCCCAATATTGGTCATGCAGCTTCCAATAAACACCTCATCTATCTTATTGTTTTCAATTTCGGATAAGGGTTTAATATTATCTGGATCGTTCGGACAGGCAATTAAGGGCTCTTTAATCTCATTCAAATCAATCTCAATAATCGAAGCATACTGTGCATCCTCATCAGGCTGGAGGAGTTCTGGATTTTTCAACCAATCCTGCATGCTCTGTATTCGTCGCTTAAGCGTGCGTTGATCTTCATAGCCTTGTGCAATGAGGTTTTGCATTAGTGCAATATTAGACTCGAGATATTCAATAATAGGCTCTTTATTGAGCCTTACAGTGCAGCCATTGGCAGAGCGCTCAGCGGAAGCATCAGCAAACTCAAAAGCCTGCTCAACTTTTAAGTCAGGTAATCCCTCGATCTCTAAAATCCTGCCATTGAAAATATTTTTCTTCCCTTGTTTAGCGACTGTTAGTTCACCATTTTTAATTGCCTGATATGGAATCGCATTCACCAAGTCTCTTAAAGTAATCCCTGGCTGCATTGTTCCTTTAAATCTCACCAAGACAGACTCGGGCATATCCAGGGGCATAACTCCAAGTGCTGCGGCAAATGCAACTAACCCAGAACCTGCCGGAAATGAAATCCCAATTGGAAAGCGTGTGTGGGAATCGCCACCCGTACCAACTGTATCGGGAAGAATCATTCTATTTAACCAAGAATGAATAACTCCATCACCTGCTTTTAAAGACACTCCTCCGCGACTGCTCATGAAGTCGGGTAACGTATGTTGTAAATCAATATCTACTGGTTTTGGATAGGCTGCCGTATGGCAAAAACTTTGCATAACAAGGTCGGCACTAAAGCCTAAACAAGCCAATTCTTTTAATTCATCTCGAGTCATCGCCCCGGTTGTATCTTGAGAGCCGACCGAGGTAATTTTTGGTTCACAATAAGTGCCCGGCAATACCCCGTCTACCCCACATGCTCTGCCCACCATCTTTTGTGCTAACGTATAACCATGTTGTGTATTCGTCTTTTCGCTAATATTACTAACAAAAATTGCAGGTTTCTCAATCCCTAAAACATCAGCAGATCGATCAGAAAGACCACGACCTATGATGAGCGGTATCCTTCCGCCAGATCTCACCTCATCTAGAATTGTAGGTGGATTATGTTCAAATGTAGCGAGAATATTTCCTGAAAGATCGCAAATTATTTTGTCATTAGCCTTTAAAATAATTTCATCACCGTTACTTAAGTTTGAGACATCACATTCAATTGGGAATGCTCCGGAGTCTTCTGCAGTATTGAAAAAAATTGGCGCAATCTTACTTCCAAAAACATACCCTCCCGTATGTTTATTCGGGATAAATGGAATTTCATTTCCCATGTGCCACTGCAATGAATTAATTGCAGATTTCCTTGACGAGCCTGTACCGACTACATCTCCAACATATACCAAAGGATTCCCTAATTTTTTTAGGTCTTCAATTAACTGTAAGCCCTCGGGCATTTTATTAATAAGCATAGATTGAGCATGCAGAGGAATATCTGCACGTGACCATGCATTTTGTGCGGGAGATAAATCATCCGTATTGGTTTCACCATCTACCTTAAATACAGTTAATTTAATTTCGTTAGGCAATTCATTTTTACTAGTAAACCAATCTGCCCTGGCCCATGACTCAAGTAATGCGGTTGCAAATTTATTTCCTGAGTTATGTTTTTCTACTACATCATGGAATGCATCAAAAACTAAAGTTATCTTTGCCAATGCTTTAACTGCTTCATCAGCAAACTCACTATCTAATAACGGGACTAAAGCTTGCACGTTATATCCACCCAGCATGGTCCCTAATACCTGAATTGCTTTTTCTGGTGATAGAACACTTGAAGTTATTTTTTTATTTGCAATGTCATTCAAAAACCCAGCTTTAATATAGGCCGCCTGATCGACACCTGCTGGAACTTTATGCAAAAGAAGATTGAGCGCTTCATCTAGATTTTGATGCGTCTCATCTTTTATATATTCTATTAATTCTGCAGTTTGCTGGGGGTTAAGGGGTAAAGGGGGGAGTTGTTCTTTGATTCTGTCATTGGTATGGGTTTTATAGGTATCTAAAATCATATAAAAATCTATTAAGTTCACGTGTCAAAACATCATTTTAGAGCAAATATTTTGATTTCCCAAAAACTTTCTTTATCTTCAATAGCTCATCGCTGATCAAGTGAGGTAAAATATCACTTTAAAACTGACACTTAATTAAATTATTATGGCGACACCTCTTTTGAATATCTCTCCTCTTGATGGAAGATACGCTAAGCAAATTGATTCATTACGCAATCACTTAAGTGAGTTTGCTTTAATTAAGACTCGAGTCGAAATAGAAATTCTTTGGCTGATCAGCCTGGGTGATAATCCAAAAATTAAAGAGGTAAAAAAATTCAATGCAAGCGTTCAAAAAAAACTTCGGTCTATTATTGATCAATTTACTGAAAAAAACGCTGCTGAAATCAAGCAGATTGAATCTATCACTAACCATGACGTCAAGGCAGTGGAGTACTGGCTGAAAAAAACTTTAAAAAAACAGAAAGATATTGCCCCGTATTTAGAATTTATTCATTTTGCCTGCACCTCAGAAGACATCAATAATTTATCTTACGCATTAATGACAAAGCGAGCTGTCAACGAAAATATTCTGCCTGGAATGAATGAGATGTATGTCAAGATTCAATCCTGTGCCAAACAGTATGCGGCCATTGCAATTCTGGCAAGAACCCACGGACAGTCGGCGAGCCCATCTACCATGGGCAAAGAATTTGCAAACGTGACAGCGAGGTTGAAAAGACAAATTAATCATCTAGCAAAACAAGAATACTTAGGAAAAATTAATGGGGCCGTCGGTAACTTCAATGCCCATATTGTTGCTTACCCTGAGGTCAATTGGGAACAACACTCCAAGGATTTCATCAAATCTATGGGGCTGACATACAACCCGATGACAACTCAAATTGAGCCGCATGACTTTTTATCCGAAATTTTTAATACCCTAGCGCGAATAAATACCATTCTGATTGATTTCAATCGTGACTTATGGGGCTATATTTCTCTGGGTTATTTTAAACAAAAGTTAAAGAAAAATGAGGTTGGCTCATCCACCATGCCGCACAAAGTGAACCCGATCGATTTTGAAAATGCTGAAGGAAACCTAGGTCTGAGTAACTCGATCTTAAATCACTTGAGCGAAAAATTACCAATTTCTAGATGGCAGAGAGATTTAAGTGACTCCACCGTTCTCAGAAATATCGGGGTGGGTTTTGGTTATCACGCCTTAGCCATAAATTCGTGCATGAAAGGCATGAATAAACTAGAAATTAATAAGCAAGTCATTGATGATGACCTTAATCATTCTTGGGAAGTGCTAGCAGAACCAATTCAAACAGTGATGCGTCGATACGGTATTGCTGAGCCATACGAAAAATTAAAAGCATTAACTCGGGGCAACCAAGGCATTAATGAGGAAGTATTACATATGTTTATTGAAAACTTGGATATTCCGCAAAAGGCAAAAAAAGATCTAATGAAATTAAGGCCGGAAACCTATATTGGGTTAGCCAACAAATTGGCAAAAAAATCTTAAAAGATGGTCGATATATTAGTTCTCTATTGTTCGCAAGATGGTTCGGTTCATAAATTGGCTCAACAAATTGCACGTGGAGTGAATTCTGTGAATGGTGCTGAAGCTAAATTAAGATCCGTCCCTGACAACAAACAACCTAAAAATAATTTATTTGCCCCTGAAATCAAACTCTCTGAAATAGAAGAATGTGATGGACTAGCTCTTGGCAGTCCAACTCACTTTGGCAATATGTCAGGAGCAATGAAAAACTTCATAGATGAGCTGACCCCTCTTTGGTTTAAAGGCAGTCTTGAATCCAAGGTGGGTACTGTATTCACTTCATCGCATTCGCTGCATGGCGGCAATGAAGCTACCTTGCTCAGTATGCAAATACCCTTGCAGCATCTTGGGATGTTGATCATGGGAATTCCATATTCAATCAAAGAATTAAATACCACGAAAGACGGCGGGACTCCTTATGGCGCCAGCCATGTTGGTGACCAGGCAGTGACTGCTGTGGAAGAAAAAATAGCTTATGCTCAAGGTAAAAGACTGGCTGAATTAACCATCAAACTTCGATCATGATCACTTGGATCAATCTTTTATCTTACATCGCCTTAATATTCATCAACCTGTTGTGGGAGCTTTTTTATACCCCCTCCGGGGAATCATCTTGGATGGTTATTAAGGCAGTGATTTTAGTTTTGCCACTGAGACAATTAATCAAAAAAAACTTATACACCCTCGAATGGATTAACTTTATAATCATCTTATTTTTTATTGAGGGTGTGGTCAGGGCATGGTCTGAGACCATGCCAAGCCAGTTGTTTGCGATTTCCGAGGTTATGCTCACTGTAGTTTTTTTCTTTACCAGTATATTAATTTTTAAAAAATGAAATTTTTGCTATCTAATGACGATGGGTACCAAGCTCCCGGAATAAATGAATTAGCCCATACCCTGTCGACAATTGGTGAGGTCGTGATTGTTGCTCCCGAGGAAAATAAAAGTGCGTCTAGTAGCTCATTGACTCTTAAAAATCCACTCACCATCTCGGAATATAAAGAAAATATCTACTTTATTAATGGCACACCAACCGATTGCGTGCATATTGCATTGTCTGGTTTTTTAAAATTTAAACCGGACATGGTGATATCCGGAATTAATGATGGGCCTAATATGGGTGATGACACGATTTATTCTGGCACAGTAGCAGCTGCCATGGAGGGTTATCTTTTAGATATTCCATCAATCGCGATTTCCATGTCCCAATACGACCCAAAACACTATTCAACGGCTGGTCAGGTAGTGCTTGATCTGATTCCTAAAATAAAAAATTTACAACAACCCATGTTACTGAATATTAACGTTCCAGATATACCATACAACCAACTTCAAGGAACTGAAATTACTCGACTTGGTAAACGTCATAAGGCAGAACCTATCATCCACCACCCCAATCAAGACGATAAGTTAATGTATTGGGTCGGAGCCGCGGGAGAACCAAACGATGGTGGTCCAGGGACAGATTTTTTTGCAATTAAAAATGAAAAAGTATCAATTTCTCCTATAATATCTGATCTAACAAACTTCAATAAACTGGATTTATTAAAAGAAAATTTAATATGAAATTAATACCATTATTTTTACTTATGCTAATAATCAGTCTCTTTCCAGGTTGCGCCTCAAAGTTTCCAGAAACCGTACCCGTCGACAATAGCAAAAATATCATTCAGAAATGTCCTGATGTTTATAAGGTTAAAAAGGGGGATACTATATTCAGCTTGAGTCTTAAATGCGGATTTGATTATAAGGATGTGGCAGCGGTCAATAATATTAAAAAACCTTACAAGGTCAGCGTTGGTGAAGAAATTCGTTTTGATTTACTTAGAAATGACAATAATCCTGAAGCTGCGAGCAATGAAATGAAATCAGATAATGTTGAAATCGCAAGGCTTGATGATGATCCTTCAGAAGTGATTGCTGAAGAAAAGCCATTGTCTCAAGAGGATATTGGCGAGCCTATTGAAATTAACGAGCCTGTAGCCACCCGAGAAATTTATAATTCAAAATCTGTGCAAAAAACCAAAGAAATTGTGGCTAAAAATACAGAGTCTTTAGCTAATCGTTTTATGTGGCCCACTGATGGAGAGGTAGCCAAACAATTTAATCCAGACGAGGGATTAAAAGGAATATTAATCGAAGGGTCACTCGGCCAAGAAGTGAAATCAATCGATAAAGGTCGAGTCATTTATGCCGGTGAAGATTTAAAGGGCTACGGTAAACTCATTATCATCAAGCATGATGACGACATTTTAAGTGTTTATGGCCATAACCGCGAGTTACTGGTGACTGAGGGTCAAAAAATCAGCGCTGGAGAAATCATTTCCACCATGGGAGAAACCGATGATGGAAAAATACATTTACATTTTGAGATCAGAAAAAAAGGATTGTCGGTAGATCCGATGACTTACTTTAAATCTAGGACCTAATTAAACTCACCACGTTCTTGTTTACCGATATAGTCTCGAACCGCGGTCATGTCGTACTCCCTGGCCCATTTAATAATTTCATCAAACGCTGGGGCACCAATTTCACCGACCTGAGCATGAATTCCTGCTTTTTCTCTAACGACCAATAAACCTGGAATTTTTTCAACTTCAAAGTATTCACCGATTTCTGGATGTTGTTCCACATCAACCATTCCAAACACGATATCTTTATTGGCTTCTGCTGCCTTTTCAAAAATTGGAGTGAAATTTTTGCATGGCTCGCACCATGGTGCCCAGAAATCAATGATCACAAAATCATTTTTTTCTATCGTGTCTTTAAAATTTTTTGTTGTTAGTTCTAATACTTTTGCCATCGAATTGTCCTATTATTCCATTAAAATTTATTTACGCTAAATATCTCTTCCAGTGGTAATCTATTGCGAGCAGCTCCTTCACGCTCCTTTAATTCTTCTCGCGTATGCTCTAAATCTAGAGGTCTGCCAACTGCAATAACCGAGAGAATATCATAATTCTCAGGAACTTGCGCCAGTTCTCTCGCATCATCTTTGCTAAACCCGCCCATCTGATGTGCCGCAAGACCGATCGAGGTCGCTTGAAGACAAATATTTTCAGAGGCTGCGCCTAAGTCATAATGGGCATAGCCATTTTCTTGATCATTATGCCGGTAATAGCGGTTGGTGGTGGTAATGATCAATAAAGCGGCGTCCATTGCCCAATCCTGATTGGATACTGATAAGCAATTCAACGCCTGGCTAAACATGGTGGCATCACTTTTGCTAAACAACACAAATTTCCATGGCTGTTCACCACGGCAGGATGGTGCCCAGCGAGCAGCTTCCATTAATGAATGAATGTCATCGTCCCCAATAATAAACTCGGGGTCAAATGAACGTGGACTCCAGCGATCAGCGATGAGATCATGAATGGGGGCTTGTGTGAGTGCTTTCTTTTCCATGTTATTGCTTGATTCCTTCTACCAATAAATTGACCTCAATTTTATCACCTAATGAGCTATTTTCTTTTAATCCCCAGCTGTATCCAAAATCAGAAGCTTTGAGATCAATACTTCCTTCCAGTCCAACGCGATACCCACCCCAAGGGTCATCGCCAAAACCAAGCAATGTAAACGGGATATCCAGTGTTTTTTCAACCCCACCCATCGCTAGCGTTCCAGACACCACTCCGTTAGTATTATCTTGCATCACAATCTTGGCGCTATTAAATGTGATTGTTGGAAAAACTGAGGTATTTAAAAATTTCTTTTCTTGGATATGGTTATCACGTTTCTTATGATCGCTATCAATCTTTAATAAGCTCATTTCGACATTTATCTTTGATTGACTCATGTCATCCAGATTAATAATCATCTCTCCGGTCATATCCGGAATGGTGCCTGATGTTTTAGAGACCACATGACGGATCTTCCAATTGGCAAAACTATGTTCAGGGTCCACCTTGTATGTGCCCGACTGCGCAAAAATGGATGATGAAATAAAGACTAATAGAAAGACTAGTTGCTTCACTTTTTTCCTCATAATTTATTAAACAGTTATTATGATGAAAAATAAAAAAATTAATTCAAAATTTATGATCAATCATACACAGTTTATGCAGGCAGCTTTAGATGAGGCAGAGAAAGCCTGTGTGTTAGATGAAATACCCATCGGCGCCATTGTCACCTTAAATAATGAAATTATAGGTCGTGGCTGCAATTCAGTGATCAAGAACTCAGACCCCACCTGTCACGCTGAAATCATGGCTTTACGAGATGCAGCTCATTCTTTATCAAATTACCGTCTACCTGAAGTAAATTTATATGTTACTTTAGAGCCCTGCATCATGTGCCTTGGTGCTATTTTCCATGCCAGAGTCAAACAAGTTTATTTTGGCGCCTACGATGCAAAATTTCATAGTTGCGATCCAAGTCAACAGTTGGTAAATAATAAGGTTATCAATCATCACACCTCATTTGAAGGTGGCATCCTTGAGGATGAATGTTCTACTCTTTTAAAAAATTATTTTAAAAACAAAAGGTAAAAAAAGACCCGCATAATGCGGGTCTCTAAAATTTAGGAGATTTTAAGTATTCACATGAATTAGAACATCCACTGAATACGAGTTTGTAACAATTGTTCTGAATCAAATGCTTCATTACTACTTAAGTCTTTTGCGATAATGTCATGGTCATAATCTGCATAGGTATATGACACTTTCGCCAAAACATTTTGATTAGCTATCCACTTCAAACCAATCGTATATTGATTGGCACCACCTTTACCGTTATTACAACTCGTGTAATCATCATCTGTAGCTACGCCACAGTCTAGGGCACCAACAACTCTTGAGTTAGTTGCAGCCCCGGTGTTATCAATCTTAATATCATCTACATCAAGATATTCATAACGTGCGCCAATTTCCCAAGCACCGGTTCCGGTACCTGTTTCAAAATCAAACGGATTGGCAACATTTATTCCCTTCATGATTCCACCCTTGTATGATTTTGAGTAATGCTCACCACTTAACATGTAGTTAGCTGATAAGTAAGCAGTTTGAATATCCGCACTCATATCATTGCCATTAATTTCATCTTTACTTTCAAATTTACCTCCAGCATATTCACCTTGGAGTTTGAAAGGACCTTTAGCTAAGATACCCTCTAAGCCAAAGATATTAGATTCGATATGGACTTGCTGTTTTGCTTTAGCGCTAACTGCATTAAATCCTATATCTTCACCACCCTGATCCATTCTGAATAATGGTGAAAAACCACGGCCCGCACTCTTAAATGTAAGGAACTTAGCATGAGTAGTTTGGCCACCATTACTAGAAGTTTTTGGAGTCATAGCATAATCTTCAGTAAAGCCTGAGATACCTACGTGGAAAATGGAGTCTTTGATTTTATTGGCACTTGCAAAATCATAAGTAAGGCGTCCTGAATAGTTATTCTCATTTTCAACAGTATCAGTGTTGTAAGCTTCCTGGTATTTTGTAACCATGTAGGTCATACCCTTGATTGGCTCACCTTTAATAGCAACACCCAACTTTTTGTGCGGTGACATCTGATTAATAAATGATCTTTCATTAAAGTCGATATCGTTTGAGCTTGTTAAACCTTCTAAGTTGAAAGCTTGTTTAAAACGACCAAACTGAATTTGAAACGGTTTCATTGCAGCAAAAGTTAATGAAGCAGTATCTAAAACGTTGGTAGACTTTCCAACACCGTTTAATACAACATCATATTTCCATATGCCATCTAATTTACCTTTGATACCAATACGAGCTCGACGCATTTCAAATTCGTCGCTCATGGATTTACCATCTACATCGTATTCATCAGTATCTGAGCTATCTAAGGCATCGTCATCCACATCGGTTGCGCGGTAGTCAAAATGCATACGGCCTGTTAAGGCAACCTCATTTTTACCATCAGCACTTTGAATTGAAAACTTACCACCTTTGTTGGTTACAACAGGTGTATTTGCTTTTTTCTTATCATGCCCTTTAGATAGAAGAGCCCCTTCTTCTTGCGTAAGCACTCCTTTTGTAACAAGAGCATTTACTAAGTCTTGTGTTGTATCCGCATAAGATACATTTGTTATTGACAGCAAAGCAAGAGATATTGCACCTGTCATAATTTTATTATTCAAATTAATCTCCTAAAATTAAAAAATAATTAAATTTCTTAATTTAAATAGTAGATGTTGAATATGACAAAATTATGACAAATTGTAATAATTTGAATTACTATAAATTGCTATATAAATTAACCTGAAACACTTACTGATCAAACTGGACATGACCTGTAGCTAGATCATATACCGCGCCTATTAACCCTATTTCTTTTTTCTCAATCATTTCTGAAATGATTTCGCTTTGATTTTTAATATTTTCAATTTGTTGATGAACGTTTTGCCAACATACTTTATCAACAAAAGTAGAATTGGAGGAAGTACGATTGTCTTCTTCTGATTTTTCTTGACTAACAGCCGGATCAATCATTTGAATGATTTCCCCAATATTCCCACCTTTAAAATGATCACAAGCAGCTTTTACAGCGCCACAATTACTATGCCCCATTACAACGACTAATTTTGACCCAAGATATTGGGTAGAAAATTCTAAACTACCTATAGCCAATGTTGAGGCAACATTTCCTGCTAACCTAACAGAAAAAATATCGCCAAGATTTTGATCGAAAATGAGCTCCACTGTTGTTCTTGAGTCACTGCAACTTAAAATTGATGCAAAAGGATGCTGTTTATCTTTTAGTTCATCACGCACACTCAACATATCATGCTGTCGTTTTACATTATTTACAAAACGCTCATTGCCTTGCTGAAGAATTTCAACGGCTTGCTGAGGGGTCATTTGATCACGATCAATTTCTGGATGCATATACATAATTATTCAGGCCTCATGTGTGGAAATAAAATAACATCTCGAATACTTGGTTTATTGGTGATCAACATAATTAAACGGTCAATTCCAATACCGCAACCGCCTGTAGGAGGCATGCCATATTCAAGGGCTCTAATAAAGTCTGCGTCATAATACATTGCTTCATCATCGCCCGCTTCCTTTTGTTCCACTTGTTTTTTGAAGCGTTCCGATTGCTCTTCTGGGTCATTCAGTTCCGAAAAGCCATTAGCAATTTCTCGACCTGCGATAAATAATTCAAAACGCTCAGTAATATTAGGGTCGCTATCTGATGCCCTTGCTAGGGGTGATACCTCAGTTGGGTAATCAATAATAAACGTCGGACTCCACAATTTTTCTTCAGCAACAGCTTCAAATAATGCCAGCTGTAGTGACCCCAATGATCTGTTAGGAGGCAATTCTTCCCCCATTTTTTGAAGAGACTGCTCAATAAATTCAGTATTTTGAAGGTCTTCAGATTTGAATTGGTCGCTGTATTTCTCAATAGCTTGGACAAGGGTTAAGCGATCAAAAGGCTGAGAAAAATCGATCACTTTATCTTGGTAGGTTAGTTTTAAATCCAACCCACATCCTGTAATACTTGAACGAATACAATCCTCAGTAAATGTCATCAGCCATTGATAGTCAGCATAAGCAGCATAAAACTCCATCATTGTGAATTCAGGGTTATGACGAACGCTTAATCCTTCATTTCTAAAGTTTCGATTGATTTCAAAAACACGATCAAAACCACCTACCACCAGTCTCTTTAAATAAAGCTCTGGAGCAATACGCATAAACATTTCCATGTCTAATGCATTGTGGTGAGTCACGAATGGTTTTGCACTTGCCCCACCCGGTATTGGATGCAACATGGGTGTTTCCACCTCAAGGAATTTATTGTTGACCATAAATTCTCGAATGGATTGAATTGCCTTTGATCTGGTCAAAAAAGTATCTTTTGTCTCTTGATTCACCATCAGATCCACATATCGCTGACGATATTTCATCTCTTGATCTTGCAAACCATGAAACTTCTCCGGAAGAGGTCGTAAAGACTTTGTTAGTAAAGAAATTTCTGTGACCTCAATCGTCAATTCATCCGTGTTTGTTTTAAAGAGCTTCCCTTTAGCACCAATGATATCTCCCATGTCCCATTTTTTAAATGAAGAATACAGTTCTGGGTTGTTTTCATTATTAATAAGATCTCTGGCTACGTACAATTGAATTCGGCCTGTTCGATCCTGAATCGTCGCAAAACTTGCCTTACCCATTACCCTTTTGAGCATCATACGTCCAGCCACAACAACTTCAATATTTTTTTCTTCCAGGGTAGGCTTATCAAAACCATCATATTCTTTATGAAGCTCTGAAGATTCATGTTTAGGGTTAAAGTTGTTTGGAAAAGCAACTCCTATTTTTCTTAACTCAGTGAGCTTATTTCTACGCTCCTGAATTATCGAATTTTCATCTACAATTTGATTTTCTTTATTTTCCAACTTAAACCCCTTGTTTTAAACTTTCTGTAATAAATGGATCAAGATTACCATCGAGAACACCTTGAGTATTTCCAACCTCAACACCGGTCCTTAGATCTTTAATTCTTGATTGGTCCAAGACATAACTTCTAATCTGATGTCCCCAGCCAATGTCTGATTTTGCATCTTCCATTGCCTGCTTTTCTTCGTTCCGTTTTTCTAACTCAATTCGATATAGCTGAGCTTTTAGCATATCCATTGCTTGTGCTTTATTGCGGTGTTGTGATCGATCATTTTGACATTGCACAACAACTCCACTTGGCTCATGTGTAATTCTAACAGCAGAATCTGTTTTATTGATATGCTGACCTCCTGCGCCAGATGCCCTATACGTATCAATTCTTAAGTCGGCTGGATTAATATCTATCTCAACAGATTCATCTATCTCGGGATAGACATTTACCCCAGCAAATGACGTATGTCTTCTACTTCCTGAATCAAACGGTGATTTCCTTACCAGTCTGTGAATTCCAGTTTCTGTTCTAAAATAACCGTAAGCATAATCCCCTATAATTTTGATAGTAGCTCCTTTTATACCAGCGACTTCTCCTTCTGTAATTTCCATTACCTCAACTTTAAAACCCTTTTCTTCACAATACCTGAGGTACATCCTTAGAAGCATATTGGCCCAATCTTGTGCCTCAGTTCCCCCGCTTCCTGATTGGAAATCAATGAAGCAATTATTAGGGTCTAGCGGATTTGAAAACATTCTCTTAAATTCCAATTGGCCTAACTTTTTTTCAAGATTAATCGTATCTTGAAATAGATCATTTAATGTCGACTCGTCTTCTTCCTCGATCGCCAATTCAAAAAGCTCTTTGTTGTTATCAATTCCGGAACTTAGTTGTTCAAATTCATGAATTGTGTCCTCAAGAATTCGTTTTTCTTTCCCAATCTTTTGACTGAGAGAATGATCCTCCCAAATTTTAGGGTCTTCTTGTTGGCGTGCTAGGTCTTTGAGCTGCTCTTTTTTATTATCGAGGTCAAAGATAGCTCCTGAGAGCTGAAAATCGATCGTCGATTTCAGATAGGGTTGTTTTTAATTGATTGAGTTTTTCTGCTTCCATATATCGTTAACTATTTATTATTCTGCGACATTTTACCTTTTTTTCTCTAAAGATTAAATTGTCATAAAACTGTCATACTTAATATTTAAAATCTATATATCTAATTTTTAACAGGAGCATATAAATGGTTTCAACTCTCAACAAAGTTTTGTTATCTTCTGTTGCATCCGCTGTTGTTTCTACATCAGTACTTGCTGCAGATATTGTCAAAATTGATGGTTCATCAACTGTCTACCCAATTACCGAAGCTGTTGCGGAAGAATTTCAAAAAGAAACAGGAATCAAAGTAACCGTTGGTGTTTCTGGTACTGGTGGTGGTTTTAAGAAATTTTGTCGGGGTGAAACAGTTATCTCCAATGCATCAAGACCAATTAAAGCAAAAGAAATTGCAAAGTGTAACGAAGCAGGAATATCCTTTATTGAAGTGCCTGTTGCCTTTGATGCTCTAACTGTTGTTATCAATAAAAATAATGATTGGGCAAAAGAGCTAACCCCAGCTGAGTTGAAAAAAGCTTGGGGCCCTGATGCACAAGGAAAAATATCTAACTGGAATCAAATTCGTGAAGGCTTTCCAGATCAACCTCTTAAACTATATGGGCCAGGAGCAGATTCAGGTACATTTGATTATTTTACTGAAGCTATTATTGAAAAATCTAAATCAATTCGTGGAGATTTCACTGCTTCAGAAGATGACAATGTTCTTGTACAAGGCGTTGCTGGAGACAAAGGGGGCATGGGCTATTTTGGTCTAGCGTATTATGTTGAAAATAAAGATAAAATAAACTCAGTAAAAATTCAAAATAAAGATGGAAAATTTATTAATCCATCATTAGAGACCGTGATGGATGGTTCATATAACCCTCTTTCTCGACCTTTATTTATTTATTTAAATGCAACAAAAGCAGCATTTGATCCAAAAGTGAAAAAATTCGTTGAGTTCTTCCTGAAGAATGCTGGGAAGTTATCTCAAGAAGTTGGTTATGTGCCTTTTTCAAAGGCTGAATACGAAGCCATCAATAATCACTATAAATCTTTAAAAACAGGGACAGCATTTAAAGATGGTCCAGCTATCGGTTTATCTGTGGAAGAAATACTAAAAAAAGCAACAGATTAACTCGAATTTGTAAACTGAAATTATAAAAAAAGGGTTAAATTTTTAACCCTTTTTTTGTTCTATACAGTAAATTAATGTGTAATAATTATGTTGCGTTTTACAACTAATCTTAATTAATCCATGGCGAAAAAAAACCCAAAGATCAGTCGAGCACTTGCCAAAAATATTCGTCGTAACTTTGTTGAGAGATTAATTGAGATAGCATTAATGTTATCTGGTTTAATAGCTGTACTGATCACTTTTGGTATAGTTTTTATATTGGTTACTGAATCGTTACCTTTCTTTGAAGCAGTCTCATTAAAAGAATTTTTAACCTCTACTGTATGGACTCCGAATTTCGAAAAGAAAAATTATGGAATTCTTCCATTAGTTTCGGGCACTCTCACAATAACTGGCATTGCACTTATAGTTGC
>Ga0222718_10000524_pt1 | contig 39127 bp, 46 predicted proteins | sample C33_27DmetaG_FD_165045 | JGI IMG/M metagenome (GOLD analysis project Ga0222718, IMG submission 165045) | Estuarine water microbial communities from San Francisco Bay, California, United States - C33_27D | ecosystem: Environmental > Aquatic > Marine > Unclassified | place: USA: California...
ATTGTATATATGTCCTAAATCAAATGTTGTGAGGTCTGTGTTATTCGTACCAATTTCAATGAGACCATCCTTAAATTGAGAGTTGGTAACATGAATATTAGCGACAGTTCCTATGGACGTGACATTACCGGTCACATAGAGATTACCGTTTACGTTTAAATCACCTTCTGCGCCACTACCCGCACTCGAAATACCCGTGATACTCACGGGAACCTGTGTTCTGAATAATTGTTTGGTACTTTGATTATACGCTACGAACGTATTAGTCGTCGCATCCGTACCATCACTCGCGAATACTGTTGAAATTTCGAGAGGTGTGAGGTAAAAACCACCGGCTTTCGTTGCGTCGATTTTATCATTACTCGCGTTGATGACGACAGAGTTATCGTGCTGATCTTCTCTACAATTCTTACCGAAGCGAAGCTCCGTGGCAGCACCAACGGTACTCAAGTTCTTCGGCATTTAATATTACTACTGATTTTAATTTGCATACCTGAGACCCGCCATTCCATTATTCACTCTGAGTATGTTATAATTTACTGCATAAATCGGGTCTATGATTTCTCTAGATTCGCTATGAATCTTTACCGATTCGACACGCGAAAAATTAAGCGATCCAGAAGGCTGTAAGGAACTCGTGTTTAAGCAAAACGAATGTAAGAAACAATCTGGAGATGTGACGAAGTTTGTGTGGTAATAATGCTGAACATCCACGAAATGCGGTTTCGCCCATTTAAACGAACTTAAATCGGTTCCGTTAATACTTATTTTTAGCTTGTTATCTACAGACGTTAGTGTACTTTCCATATTAGTATTGGCGCACGCTATGTATTTAACCGGGTGATTAAAGGTCAACTCTTGAACCAGTTCACCGGACGGAACACTCTTTTGCACTTGTGTTATGAGAATATCGTGAGCGCGAGAAGCCATAATACCACGCTCTTCCGTGTCCAAGTAATAATAATTAGCGTACGCATCCACGTTATAATTTCCAGCTTGTGGACCCCAATAAATACGTAATTCTACAGTACTGTAGGGCAACGCCACGAGAGGAATGGCGGATTGAGGACCCTCGCAAAAGAAAAAGCGGAGAGGGTAAAAGTATGAGCGCGCAGATGCACCGGGGTGCACACCGTTAGAACTTTTGGATACATTTTGCGCATACATATCCACAGCTATATTCTCACTAAAATCGTAATCTTGAACATCAATAACCTGTCCAGCCACTAAAAGTTCCACCTTATCTATCACATCTCCCCAATCTTGGAGATCGATAGCTTGTGCGTTATCATCTATAGTGAAATAGGTGTATCCCAGAAGATCACCGTTTCTTTCGAATTTGATAGATGACATGGAATTACCTTTCACAGCTCCTTGAATCGTCTGCTTTTCGACGGACTGTGAAAAGTTAGAATGCCTTTTGAATGTGGAAGTGAAAAATGAGATCTCAGGCTCCCCTATTATGTGCTCATCTTGCGCACCAATAGCTATAAGTTGTACTATTCCAGAAGACATACTTACTATTATAAAAGTATTTTTAAATTACAAGTATGTAACGCCCTGAATTTTATGCGAGGTTTTTTTTCTTACACGTAAACCTAAATATGAACATACCGTCGACCATTGTCGCCGCTGTACCATCTTGTTTATCGATGTTAAACGTTAACCGGTCAAGTTTACGGATGGGATTATGATACGATTGTATGATGGGATAATCGTTTTTAAACAATACGACCCGAGTTGGCCCACCGACGGTAAGAGCGGTATGTTGACCGATAATCGTACCGAACACACCGTTTAAATGATTATCAGTCGAATCCCCTAAATCTTCTTTGCCACGTTGAGAGAAATAACTCCTAAGTTCTTCGATACCTATATGAAAAGCTGTTTGTGTAGTCCCACCTGTTGAAGTTATGGTAGCCGCCATTAACTGAGCTTGAACAACATTTTCGAGAGGAGTTGGTAAAAAAGATGTAAAATCGGTTTTATTACTAAGAGTATAGTCGAAAGTATCGATAATCACGGTATGAAACTCATATTCGTTCGAAGGCATATCAAATTGTGGCGCTGTGATAAGAGCCATTTAATATACACGTAGAACTTTTTCTACTTAAAAATTTAAAATATTTTTTAACTAGAAATTTTTTTAAAAAATTATAAATGATAAATTATTTTTTTTACTCTACGAGTTTGTAGCTAGACTGATCCTTGACAAGTTTCTGACTGTCACAAACACCACCGGTGCTACCAGAATAAGGACTGGTATTCAGACAATCTGTAGTTTTGGGTAAGTCAAACATGGAACCTTGACTCACAGTTTCGATCTTCACAGATTTGGGCTGATACATGCTCTTAGCAGGAGAGGCGAAAAGCATCACGACCGCGGCGACGACAATCACGATGAGAACGTACTTCAGAATTTGGCGGTCAACTAGGTTGAGTTTCATTTACTATGTACTGACATTTTTTATTAAAGTGCGTTAAAGAGAAAAGATTAGTTTCAATATAGATACTAATGGACGGTGAAATTGTTATCGAGCGTAATGACGGTAACGTCATGAAATTAGACGATAACGAGCAAGCCATCTTAGATGAGATCAGTTTGGATTTCGCAAAACCACCGAGACCTCAGATGATGAATCGTTCCAGGTTATCTCCTGAACCACAACCCACAAAACGGGTAGCCTTTCAAGAGGATATAGATTCGTTCGCGAATCCCACGAAGACGAATGCACCCCCACCCCCTCAGAATGAGCCACCCATAGATTACGGCGAATACGAGGATGAAGCGCCTCAGATGGGTGGTGGTTTTGATTATGGTCCTGGCGAAGTGGAAGAACAACCTTCTCCTGGATACAAAACGGTAGACGAAGAGAAGGCGGATCTCGTGAATAAGCTTGGGCGATTAGAAAAGAAGGGGTTCGCAGTGAACAAGAGACTGAATGTGTATTCCCCCGTAGATGAGTTACGTACAGAGGTGAAACGGATAACCTACAGTATAGACGTAGATAAGTCTGTTAAATTTTCTAGGAGAATGCTCATAGCATGTGTGACTGGTTTAGAGTTTATGAACAAGCGGTATAATCCGTTCGAAATTCAACTCGAGGGTTGGTCTGAAAATGTGATGGAGAATGTCGATGACTATGATGAGGTGTTCGAAGAGTTATACGTAAAATACCGAACTAAGATGCACGTCGCGCCAGAGGTTAAACTCATAATGATGCTCGGTGGCTCTGCTATGATGTTCCATCTTACCAACTCTATGTTCAAACAGGTGATGCCAAATATGAACGATGTCATGAAGCAGAACCCAGGTCTCATGCAAAATATGATGAGCGCGGTTCAAAATACCGTGTCTAAATCTGACGCAGCCTCTTCCTCTGCCGCGGCTCCAGGGGAGCGCCGTGAGATGCAGGGGCCCGGGCTCGATATCTCGAGTCTCATGGGGAATATCATGATGCCTCCCGCACCACCCATGAGTACGACATCTCTCCAGCCCCAGACATCTATAGACGAAGATGATGACATTTCCGATATAGTCTCCATACAGGATGATGACGATAACGGCGATGATGAGGTTAAGGAAGTTAAGATGCCCGCGGCCAAGGGTAGGAAGGGTCGTAAGAAGAAAGTTGAAATTAATTTGTAAACCTATATAAATGATAGGATACAGTCCGATTGACTTCGACGATCCGCTACCTATCCAGCGGGACCGTCAGAAGGAACCAGAGCGGGTAAAATATAAAAAAATTGAACCGACTGTCAGCGATGAAAATACAGAGTGTAATTTTGTAGTCATGTTTTTCATCGTGGGAGTCATCGCACTCGCTGCGATGGATGCGATTAAGAGGTAAGTATCACAACCGTACCATGTGAATATCTTCACATGTTACGTTTGATTTTCCAAATCCGAAACACGTTCTAATAAGGCGTGGTACGCTTGTTCCATGACTAATATTCGTTCTTGTAAATTTGTTGTTTTTAATTTTTCACGATCGACATCTTCCGATATAAATGTAATATCTCCTTTAATATGCGTCGGCTTTTCTGGCCACAAAGGGTTTGTTACGTCTTGTATTGTTGTGGGTATGTCCCGTAACTTCTGTCTGTATGCTAACCATTCGTCTCTATGTTCATTAGACACGAATGGAAAATCTGTGGATGTCACGTAATCACTCTCGTTCAAAAGTTCGTTACGCTTTTTTCTAACTATATTCATGTGTACCTCCAAATCTGGTACAACTTTCATAGTATCATCTTCCATAACAACTTTTAGTTCCGATACGTTGATATCTTCCGAACATTTGATATATTCATATTTTTCAAATGGAAACGTTCGTATGTTGGATAACGACGATTCGGTATCTGTGTCAATGTAAATTTTACATTCTATTTTTAGTGTACTTTTACATATGATGTACATCATATCCTTTATTTCTGGAATTATCGTTAATTTAGACGTCTTATTCGGTAAATATTCTTCTAAATATTCTTCGTCCATTCTTATCATATATATTTAAATTTATTAAGCTATTTCTTGCACATGTATAGATATACCGTGTTCACCTATGGTTGCTGTACCCTGGGATACATATCCCTTCAAATGGTATGAAATAGGGTTATGTAACGGAACCGCCGTGTCTACCCAGTAGATATATTGAGTTTCACCTCTACCAGATTCGTAATAAGCATCGTATCTAAGCTTATTTCCTAAGGGGATATCATCCCTATAAAGTTGAAAGTCAAAACTATCACCGCTATTTGCAAACTTTACATCAAATTGAGCGTATACACTTATTCGTCTTATAGCAGGTGTTATATTAGCGCTAATAATACTTAATACCGATGTACTATTTAGCGTCATCGGTGTACTGTCAGCCGAAACGTATTTGTATTGTCCTATAGGATTCATCACTTTAATCCTGTCTGCAATAAAAGTTCCTATAACACCCGTCGCATCTGACGTATCAAATAAAATCGTGAGCCCTTTTAAATTGGTGGTGGTGTCTGTGTATCTAAAACCATACATAATTCGATTCGACCAAACACTCGGACCCAACCCCAACCCATCAAATATAGGACCAGCTGAGGTGCCTTGATACCGCGCTAAGGAAAATTTATTATTATCATCGGATGGATCTCTGGTCCATATCATAACTTTGGACCTAGATCCATTATCCATATAAGAACCGGGCCAACTGACCGAGGCACTAGGAGAAGGGTACTGTTGCCTTTGGGCTTGATTATGTGGAAGTGAAAAAAACATAACACTATTTTCTCGGTTAACATCTAGCTGATGGTATCCATGGTCATATCTATATCCATTCGAAACTGGAAAAGTAGTACTTGATCCATATCCCCCCCCTACCCATGTAAATGGGTGCCACCATTCTACAAATCTATCAAATTCCGATTGACCTTTTTGTGGCCAAAGTGCATCATGATATTGGTATGCAGACGTAGAATCTCCCGACGTTATACGTTTATATATTAAAATCACGGTAGAAAATTTATTACTCGCGTTTCCACCGCTGGCGTCGACATAACCGGGCCATGTACCATCACTAAAGGAAGCTTCCCAACTACCCGAGGTATCAACCCAATTTGGGCATACCACGTATATAAAATCTCCTCTAACAATACAATTTGCACCAAAATTCATAGGTGACGCCTGTTTCAACGACGCTTTGAATCCGAATTCGTCGTAAGAACTTTTATATCCTAAAACAGGAAAGGTTCTTTGGTCCGGGTCAAATTGATTTCCAAGGGTGGTACTATTAGTAGTCGACGTAGTATTTCGAGCAACATTATAAGGAGAACCACTCGTTGTTACAGTCGTGCCAGCGTGAAGACGATCTTGATAATATCGCGTATTTGCCGTAGCAGCATTTGACGTAGCGTTCAATGGTAAATATTCAGCTTGGGTTAATTGTGTCCAGGTTGAAGTGTTATCTCCAGGTGTGGTTCTTCTATAAATAAAAACCGCACCACGCATATAATTTAACCAATTTCCACCTCCAGTAGATCCTAAACTTGATCTAGGTGCACTCACTACCGCTGTATCGCCGTCTATAGACACAGAATTACCAAACAACGGACCATAACACCTATCGTATCTAAAATTTATGTTTGTTCTATATTGATTCTCATAAACACTGGTCATTGAGCTGTCGTGTATATCTGACATTTGTTCCGTGTTATAAAATTCGGATGTCCGCGTCCACGTAGAAGTAGCATCATCAACAGTATCTCTATACCAAAATTCAATACACCCGTTACCACCGTCGCGGACGTTAATGCCGAAAGTTCCATAAGTACGAGTAAAAATAGGGTACATAGACCAAGCACTTATCGTCGGTACCCCGGATACTGGGATGTCATCGCGTACATATACTCGAGACGACATCCAGCTCGCGTTATATACTATATCTCCCATCGCTAATCGTATACCGTCACCCGCTAAGGAAGTCATGTTACTGCCATCACCAAATACACCCGATCCTCCTGGGTAACCATCATCTCCGTATTCATGTATATAATTAACTCCAATCTCCCACCGCGCCCCATACTGATAAGTAGAATTATAAATATATTTTCTTATTATTCCGAAAGTTCGACCGTGCGGTGCTTGTGCATTCCTCGAACCTACCGCAAGAATATTACCGTCAGAACTTAAACCAACGTATGTACCAAAATATCCATTGGTATCGAACGCGGAACCTGTACCTCTTAAACTTTGAGCATGGTCGGAATTTCCAATATTATAGAGGTACGAGTAAACACCACTTCCATTGTCCTGCCATACCCTCACTCGTCCATCCTTGTCAATGCCGCTCCCATATTCCGGCTCACCCGCAGCTATCCGCCCACCATTTTGTGATATAGCTACACTAATTCCAAGTCTTGTCCCCCCAACACTCTCCGGAAAAGTATGTGTCTGGCTCCATTGATAAGTACTAGTATCACGTTGATAAATGGATACCTCGCTATCCCCGAGAGCTACCCCACCCCCACCCCCACCACCACTTCCAGTATATTTTATAACATTAAACGAAGATAAACGTGGAAGGAAATTACCGGTGTCCGGAATTTTCTCCCATATGAAAGTATAAAATAAATAACTCGCCGAAGGCTGATTAAAAATTATAACAACGGGATTCATCGCGTTTCCCGAACCGGATGCAGTTATAGGGTCATCCGTCGAAAATACAATATTCCAATTAGTTCCATCATTACTTCCAAGTAATCGTATTTCATTTGGAATCGTCTCGGGTCCCGTAGGTCTGAATATTATACCTTCTACCTGTTGAGCAGATGGTAATTGTATCTGAACCCACGCCCCGTTATACGTTCCCGCCCCTGTCCAAGTTATAGGATACGCTGCAAATGTAGTACTAGGTGGTGTTCTTCTTTGATAATTAGTCGACGAGAACTGCGATGACAGTGGGTAGGCGCCGGCACCGCTATAATTAGTACCCGCATTTCTATCAAAAGCATTTACTATATCTGATGCTGCAACGTGTCCAGATATCCCATATCCAGATTGAGCAGTAGATGTCATGACGGGTGGTAACATGTCAGTCGACGAATAATTAGAATACGTCCCATATGAATACAATGGGTCACTGTTAGGAGTCCCGACAACGGCCGTCGTACCATCACCGCTCATCGCGACATCATACCCGAATAAGTTTGCCTGAGGTGTCTTGGAAAAATTCGTATTACTCCACGAATTCGTGGAAGTATTCCACTCGTATATTCTTATGGAACCATAACCACCGGCAATGAAACGTGTTCCGTCATCAGACATTGATACACTTACCCCGAGGAATTCATTTGCATTTCCCGAAAAAGAACCATTTTGAATCCAAGAATTTGTGGTAGAGTCCCAATCATATACCCTAACGAATCCAGTCGTAGAATAAGTTGTCAAATTACCACTTACATCAGCCCATATTCCATCCTTATGTGGACGAGCCTCCCACACGCATCCCCCGCCGCACACTATACGCGTCCCATTTTCCGAACACGCAACACTTCCCCCAAATTCATCTCCAGTCACACCTCCATATAAAGATTGACCCTTTTTAACCCAATCTCCTGCACCATTGTTTCCGAGTGTGAATACTCTCACCTGCCCACCTGTCGTGGTGGTGGTATGTGTATATCCCGGTGCTCCGACCACAAGATGTGAACCATCACGCGAAATACACGTAATTCCAGCGTAGGTTTTAGTTGAAGAATCAATATCTGTAATCCCCGTGCTATTATAAAAACCATGAATCGGCTTACCTACTCTTCCATGATTATAGTCATCATCTTGAACTACCGATGCAAATGGCGCACCTATTACGATGGAATTTTCGTGTATATCTATACTTTTTCCATAACACGCGTTATCACCTATTCCACCCCTCGGTACACCATTTGCAGCACCCCCCCATATTCCCTTACATTTAGGTATCAACCACTCAACGAAATTAAATTGGGTTGTTGGTCCGGTTCTTCCATAGATCGCTACCGCGCCTTGCCACGAGTATCTAATATTGTCAGACTCGTATATAACTGTACCAGGTGCACCAACTGCAAGTGTATTTTTATATAAAACTATTTTTGTACCGTGACCGCGTGGTAATATTTTGGTTCCGTCCGGTAAATAAAACCACCCATTCGGGTACGGGATAGTTTGATCTAAAACCCAATCGTTCGTAGTCGTATCCGTTCTTTTAAATATGTGTACGTCCTTGTTGTAAGATTTCCAACTGTATACATAACTGCACGTTACATAGGTATTTTCCCACATCGAATTTGATTCACTTTCATACTCGGTCGTTGAGGTCGGCTCCGCTCTCGGACCATTTGCAAGTTGGACTATATTAGGTCGCGATACTATACCAACGGTGCTATCGAGACCTGTAGAATTGGCTCCCGGTGACCACACTGTGCCGTTTTGGTAGAGACTACCTGTAAAATTTATATTATCTGCATATAAATCTCGTCTATCATTCGCCAATACCACATGCCCGTTTTGAAAAATACCACCATCTTTTATCATTAGATTACCTTCGTTAATACTTGCAGAACCACTTACACGCAAGGTTGTTTGAGGACTTCCGTTATTGAATAAATCGGCGACGAGTGGCGTTTGGGATTTTTCTGAAAATCCTATGTAAACAGCCAACATACCTATATAAACATTTCGTATACTTTGAGTTGCGGAACCTAATCTAAATCTCCCCCCTCCACTCCAATATACTTCATGAGTATTGGTACCACCTATGAACTCGTACGAACTCTGATTGGAGCCAATGGGAAAACTCCTTACCATTTTTACATTATCTATGTGTAATTCACAATTGTAGGAATTTGGAATAGCCCCCGATGTTTCATCAGCTCCACCGGGAAATGTCATAACTACATGGTACCACCTGTTTGCCACATACGAGGGTTGATTTTCCCAGCCCCCGACGGCGGGTGTTTGACTAGCAAGTAAACCCCATTGCCCCAAATTAATGATAATTACAAATCCATTAGTCTTGGTAAATAAGCATGCTATATTATCATTTTCCCATACTATAGCAGATTCTGGATTGATTACAGTCCCAGGAAACTGTGAAACAGAACTCGTCCCACCCTCTGGTACAGTATATTTACCATGATAAGTCGCCCCCGTGGTACCAAAGTTGTTGACGTCATCGAAACGTATCCAAAAACTTACACCGGTTCGTTGACCAGAATTGTTACTTCCTTGAAATTGTACACAATCCACATAAGAACTACCAGTATCACCAAACGAGAAAGCCTTTTTCGCTTTATCTAAGGAAATTGTGCCATGCAAGGTTCCGAAATCTTGTCTCAAACGCGTTTGCGAATCGTGACGCGTTGATTTAAAAGGTATCATTCTGACTTGATTAGGTGTTACACCCACGTTCAAAATATCGAAATTGCGCGTATCAAAACCCAGGGTTGGAGCTTCACGTCCATAACCTTTTGTTTGTATCGCGTCTATATCAGAAATAATTAAATTACTTCTAACACAACAATCTCCACCTACATCTAAATCTGCGTTTCCGTAAAAAGAACCAGGATCCATACTGTCGTCGGGTGACATATCATATGCTCCACTATTATATAAGTATACGGGTCGTGTCATATTAGGGTTTATCACCACATGTTGTCTGTTATCTATACCCAAAACTGATGTTTGACGATCGTATTTATCGAATTCAAAATTCTCGTACCAATACGGGTTTGAATTCCAACTCAGTGTCGATGTTGACCCGTTGAGGGGGTGAATTGTTTTTCTTCTGAATATAGAACCAAAGGGTGATGTGGTACTACCGAGCAATGTTTCACCCGCCACCATTCGAATCGCATCTATACCGAACTTTTCAGATAATTTACTTATCAATAACTCAGATCTACCTTCAAAATTTCCTATAGTATCTTGTCCCGCCCCGGGTGATTCTTCGTATAATCTATTTTCTATAGCTGTAAGTTCATACGAAGCGTCACCATAAAATCCACCAAATTCTATAGTTTTAGTACCCTTCGTACTAGTAGAATTTTCCGTGGCATCGTTAGATCCTACGTAAATGCGATTTGCTGCGATGTACCCCTCGAATAAACTGTTACCTATGAACTGTTGTGTTAACGATACATTTTGTGCGAATACATTACCATATAATGAAGATGAAACAAAAATATTTTTACCATTAGTCATAGTCACTTGCACATTATCTACACCGGTACCATCGTTTACTGTAGAAGGGTACGAACTTCCATTTAAGTATATAGTTGGTGACGCCTCCCACCACGAATCACCATTCCATTCTAAAATAGATACTTTACTATTTTCTAAACGATATCCCGGGCTTAAATAATGATGACTCAGTGATTGTCCTCTAGTAGATATAGCTATACGAGTTCCGGTATAATCTAATGCTATACTATTACCATATTCATCTCTTCTTTGATTACCATATAATTTACTCTCACTCACCCATGTTTGACTTACAGAGTTATACACATACGTATCAACTACACCGGATTGTGTCGAATATGTTAAATTTTTATTTAAACCCGGCTGACCAGGTGAAGATACAGCTATACGTATATTATTATCATACGAACTATTTTCGTTTGTTTTTGTTATAGCTACATCCCATCCACACCGTGACCACCCAAACCCTTGTGTATCTGTAGACAAATAGGATCTTTCTTCAAGTGTCCATTCATTATTTCCTCGTATTAACTGCCCCAATTGAGTTGTATTTCCCTGCCACGTCGAATACGAACCCCGTGTAAACACGCGCACCCAACCCGGAAACCCATTTGGATCGAATGTACTTACAGGCATTTGGTTAGCATACACATCATAATTTGACGTGTATTGATAATAACCAAAAGTATATAACAAGCCACCCGCACGATTATCCCAAGTTCCAGAGTCGGTCGTGTTTGTAGAATCGAGTTGGTGAATATTTTGTGTACCGGGAGCACCAGCTATAAAATGCTCGCCGTTGTATGACATATACACGGAGTGACCGTATCTACTTAAATTATTATTTACTATAAGAGATGAAGAACTCGATATTGGGATAGTCATGTCTACATCAACAGATGTATTCGAAAATGTTTGTGACCATACACAATTTATCGAATCATATTCGTATACAAACACCGATGATCCACCACTACCCGAACCCGGGGCACCTACGCAAAGTGTGGTAGATGTATTCTGCGCTATACTCACCGAACCACCAAATTCTACACCAGTTGTTGTACTACCAGTTATTACGTTACTACCATACGACCACACACCAGTAGATGCGTTCTTGTCGTATACATACACTTTATTATCTCCCGGTGATCCTACAACCAGCCTATCACCATCCCAATTCAAACTTAAAGCGTATCCAAACTCTGATGTACTCGTTCCTGGATTAGATAAAACTGTAGCACTTGACCACGTGTTCGACGTCTTAGTATAATTGTAAATCTGCACATCATTTACTCTATCTGGGCGACCTATGACAACTGTATTATCATCAAAATCACTTACTATAGGAACTCCTTCTTTTGGACCAACTCTTCGGCGATTTGAATTATAATTAACACTTCCGGATGGATCATGTTGATAACCATATTGATCAAATTCTATCGTGGGCCTGCTTCTTTTACCCTCAAATTGGTAATAGAACGGGCCACCTGGAAAGTTGCTCATTTAAATATGCGCAGATTTAAATAGCGACATTTTGATTCGGTCGTTCCGCGGTAACTTCTACCGTTTTGATAAATATCTGTGTGGCCGTGATACTGAACGTTTTAATTTGATCTGTAACCGTTAAATTTCTGGTTATATTTACATTTCCTGACACGACGAGCTTATCATCGTTTGTATCACTGATGTTAACATTGGAACCGATTTGCAAATCGGTTGTCGGTGTACTCGTATTAATACCCACATTCCCTGCGCTGTAGTGTATTATATCATTGACACCCGTTTCCGTCCACATCCCAGTCGAACTTCCACTCCCCGTAAGATCGGTTCCCCACACGGGTTTAGATCCATCACTCTTTAAAACTTGACCCGAGGAACCTATGGGGAGTTTTTCTAGTGTACACCCACAATCTACGGTATTTGCGTACAAAATATCTCCTTGTGTATACGGTGTGGGTAATCCGCTCATACTTGCCATATCTACCCATTCCGGTCCAACGCCATTACTTTGTAAAACGTACCCAGATTGACCTATGTTCAATTTGGTTAAAGTATCTGTAGCATTTGAGTATATGATATCACCTATAGCGGATGTTTCTATATTAGAAATTCTAGACGAATTATCACTCAGATTAGTTATTATGGACGTTAAATCAGTGGCAAGTGCGACGCCCGTAAGATTTACACCAGAGCCGTAAAATGTATCAGCAGTTACATTACCGGTTACCAGTACATTTCCACTCGCTGTTAAAGATGTTACGGTGTTTCGAAATTCGGTCGTGATAGTGGTAGTAGGAGCGTTAGTCGTAACCTGTTGCAGGGTACCAACCTGCCCCGAAGCTCCAGATACACCCTGCCAACCGACTTCACCAGGTGCTATGACAGTCAAAACATGTCCTGTTGTCTGTCCTATGGATACGTTGGCGGCTTCTATATTTTGATCCGCATATATCATATCTCCGCGTGCCGCGAGAATAGAACTCAAATCAGCTCCACCACTTCCGGTGTATTTTTGTGTGGCACGTCCGACTGAACAACGTCCCATTCTTATAGTTGTACGAGACATTTTCCCGAGGATAAATTATCCGTTTTTTCTTCTTTCTGGTTTGGAATTTTAAATCCACCATGTTTATAAATCTTGAGTCGTTTATTGTACATCGCAAAAAATACCGACCATTGATCGACTATATCGTATATGCGCGGATTGTTCTTTTTACCCACCGTTTCGCGCATGATACGACCTATACTCTGAACAATATCCGATTTAGGGGTGGCGAGAATGACCGTATCAAGACTGGGTATATCGAGTCCTTCATGCGCTTGACTAAACGTCGCGAATATGATTTGCTTTTTACTGGATTCAGTTAAATCTGCTTCTTTCATTCCACCCATATATAAACCCGATCGATCCTTAAATCTTTGGTGTAAATATTCACAATGAAATCGACGATCACTCAAAACTAACACTTGTCGGGTACCCCGAGTCGCGTCTCGAATCGTAGACATTATGAGCGCGTTTCTATCAGGCATTTCAGTGAGTTCCGTGATCATAGTCGCTAAAGAAAGTTTACCGTATCGAGTGCACGGTGGTGGATCTCTGAATCGGTCACATGTAAAGTCTAGGGGAAACATATCGACTTGGTGTTGATTTTCTCGTTCAACCGCAAAAAAAGTGGGACCCATGAACCAGTGTAAAACTTTTGTGAGACCATCCTTTCTGTTTGGTGTAGCCGAAAGTCCGTATACGTGTCTAGGGCACAATTTAAATAAAGATTGTGAAAAAACTTTGGCGCATATATGATGAGCCTCATCGACGATGAGAGTACCTATACTATCAAAATCTTCAAATGAATATTCTTTTAGTGAAAGAGATTGAAGCATCGCGATCACAAAATCGCAGTGTACTTCTTTCTTGTTTTGTTGCACTATACCTATAGTCGCCCCCGGACAAAATTGTTGTATACGCTCTTTCCACTGATTCGCTAAAAATTCCTTATGAACGACGATCATGGTTCGTAACCCCAGTTTACACGCTATGGCCAAGGATACGGTCGTTTTCCCGAAGCCGCAAGGCAATGAAAGAATTCCATGACCAGCTTCGATAGCTTTTCTGAGCGCTTCATTTTGGAAAGTTTTATCTCGCAGTTTTCCTTTAAAGGAAACATTTATCTTACACGGTTGTGGTCTTGTATCTTTAGTTGCTTTTCCAAAATTTTCTTCTCCATAAAATCTCGGTACACATAATCCAGATTTTGCTTTTCTAAACACCTTGAACGGTGGGGGTGCTACACCAAAATCTGCATTAACTATTGGGCGTACCGTTAACGCACTTTTTATTTCTTTAGTCTCACCGATTATATAACCGGATCTGGTGAGACTCATCTATCAATTAGTTGTCTATAAGCTTTATATACTTCAACTTCCACGTGTACCCACTATAATCACCGGTATTCCACACACCCATGTAATCAACGTCGATATCTACGAAGTCGTCCTGTTTCAGAGATTGTACAGGCGCACCTTCAAATTTACAACTCACGCGATTGTATCTGAATGGAACTTTAACCGTGAGAATGTTTCCGTACAGGGGGTTATCTACGTTTTTACCTTTAACAAAATACTCAGAAAATGACTGTTTGCGCCTGACGATCTTATAGAAGTCATCATCTATGATAACTCGAATATACTTTTTATCGTTATGATCATACATGGATTGATGAACTTTACAACGTGTTTTCATATGTACTATCAGTACCCAAACCTATAAATAAAATTATTTAGGTTTCCACTTCATGAACATGGGTAAAAGGAAAAGTCCTCCTAATAATATCACGAAATCAATCATGAGAACCTTTTTGCGTATTTCCGGACACCAATTTTTGAAATCGTTAATTTGTTTCGAATCTTGGGGTTTGGCCCAATGATAAAACATAGCTAAATATGTTGGACCCATGTTTCGCCTACAGTCGTACCAATGATCATAGTACGCTAAAAGTATATAAGGGAAATACAACAGGGCTAGGAGTATCCATTTGTTTTTCTTAGGTAAGAACCAATACCCACTGGCTAAACCAACCGTGAACCATATACATTTCCAGTTTACAGATGGTTTTGCGTCGTAACACGGTTTATCTTTTTTATCAATCTCCATCTTAAAACTTATAAAGAAAATAATTTTTTTTAAAAAAATGTAAAAGATATTTTTTAAAAAAATTTAAAGGATAAAAATTTGTTTATATTAAATAGGAATGGCAATATGCTTAGGAATAAATGTGCCGGGTCCAACTTCCAGGAAGGTGAAAACATGGAAGTTTACTGGTAAATTTCTATGGAAAAATGCTACTGTACAAAATAAATCAGAGCTTGGTAGATGGGTGAAGCAAGAACTTCTCGATCTTGGACCAACATTTGTAAAATTAGGACAAATCGCTTCGACGAGAGCGGATCTGTACCCACCAGAGTTTACAAAAGAACTGGAATCGTTGCAAGATGATGTCCCTCCCGTGGAAATTGATGTAGATGTAAAATATGATATTTTTAAAGAATTTGACCCTGTACCATTCAAATCCGCGAGTATCGGACAGGTTCATATGGCCGTACTCCAAAACGGTCAAAAAGTTGTTGTAAAAGTAAAACGCCCAGGAATTTTTAATATCATGAAGGAGGATACAGATACTATACGGGGTATAGTGCATTTTTTAGAGCGCATTGGTATCGATACGGGAAATAGCTCAGGTTTAGTTCTAGATGAATCTATAGAATATCTCTTGGGAGAGGCAGATTACAAACAGGAGATTAACAACGCCATCAAGTTTCGCAAAAGTATGAAAGACGTTGAGTGGGTGAAGGTTCCGAAAATGTATAAAAAATATTCAAACGATGAAATGATCGTCATGGAATATGTACCATCAGTGAAACTGACTGAGATTACAGATAAGAGGGTGAACAAGAAGAAGATATGTGAAGCCCTCATAAACGCGTACGTGATTCAAACCATGGACAATGGTCTATTTCATGCCGACCCGCACCCGGGTAACTTGGGGTTTTCATCAAAAGGGAAGCTTGTATTTTATGATTTCGGATTACTCGTACCATTGTCGGACGAATTAAGAGACGGATTCACAAAACTTTTTGGATTTATAATTACCCGCGATACCGCGGGTGTAGTTGACACATTGGTGAAATTAGGTGTGATTGTTCCGACTTCTTCAGATGTTTCGGACATTGAATTATTTTTTGAGACCATCCTAGGATACTTAGAGACTCTAGACGGTTCTGGGATCGTGAACGATGATCTCGCCGCACAACTCGCGATTGAAAAACCATTCGTCGTGCCGAGTAGTTTCGTGTACCTCGCAAAAGCCTTCTCAACTATAGAGGGTATATGTCTGAAACTAGATCCAGACTTTAACTATTTCACATATTTAGAGCCCCTGATTCAACAGCAGATAATAGAATCCGTGGATGTTGGTGATATATTCACGAAAACGACGGAGATTCCTGGGACGATAGGTAAAATAAGTACGGCTGTGTCAGGGCTTCAAAAATCAAGGGGGTCTATGAAACGTACTATGATCAAAACGAGACAGGAAATTAAGATCGTCCAATACAGCGTGGTGTGCGCTCTATTGGCTGAGAAATTTGGGGACAACCCACCTTTAGCTATGTTTTTTGTTTTCTGTACCATATGGTTTACTTTTCGTAAAAGTCGATAGATTTCTTACCATTCTTCTTGGGCTTATCGGCTTTTTTAATCAGCCTGTTATGTTCATCGAAGTATCCCTTCATACGATTCTGTTCATCGCGGAAAATATCAGAGACCTTCTCTTTGATCTTGTCCACGTCAGTATCACGTTCCTTTTGTATCTTCTTACTAAGCCTCTTGAATCCCTTATTTTTCTTGTCAGCGGCGAATATGGTCATTGTATTTGTTATGGCGAGCATTTACTTTGTATCGACATTTAAATTTAAACGTTTTAACTTTTCCTCAAATTCCCTGCGCTCCCCGGGGGATTTGATGATCTCTCCGTGTTTAAGAGCCCTTATTTCTGGACCAGTTAATTGAATTGCGTCTACTCTGAAATCTTTAAAAGCCCTCATGGTGATGGGTACGAGAGGCTCTATGAGATCGTAGATAGCTCGTGCGTAATCCTGGATCTCTTTCTGGGCATGGGAATCCATTCGAAGGTGGAGATAATGCATGAGATTATGAAGGTTAATCTTCCAATAGAACTCTGTGTACGTCGATTGAGGAAGATTTCCCCTGGCCTGCTCCCGACAGCATCCATCTTCCAGAAGTTTCTCATAAATATCGAACGAATTTTCCAGATGCGAATGCATACCATTTTGATCAATGTTCACCACACCTTCTGACCCCTGATGGTTTATCTCTGACTGACCCCTGAGTTCGGAAGGTTCGTAATATTCTTTCGGAACAATTGAATACCTGGCGGACATCTCATTCACACTCGCGGTACGATGGCGAAGATGTTGGCGTGCGATATAAATGGGCATCTTAATATGAAACTTGAACTCGACCATCTCAAACGGAGTCGTGTGCCAATGACGCAATAAATATCGTAAAAGTCCTGTATCACCTCGAGAAGTTTTCGTTCCATCTCCATACGATACCCGCGCGGCTTGTACGATTGAATTATCAAGATTTTCTCTGGGCATATGGTCGACCAATCGCACGAATCCATGGTCGAGTACGTTTACTTGCATTTTGAATTATCAATGGGTCATTTCTTTAATCAGATCATCTATGCATCTATAATACCTTTTGAGATCTTTCATGAATCTTTTATTATTCTCTAAACATTCACACTCGGGACTATTTTTGTATATGTACGCGAGGTTACATTTGGAATATTTAGTACGCTTTTGATTTTCGTTAGGTTTTCTGGGAACAAGTTTCTTCACAATCTTTTCCTTTTTCTTGGGCTCTACCCGCTTCGTAAAACTTATAGCTTGCATGACAGTGTCCGCTAAATCATCCTTCTTCTTAGACTTCATGAAGGTTTCTATCCAATGTTTATTCGTATCATCTCTGCGTAAAAATGCTTCACATCTTTCTATGGATACCTTTTTACGTTTCGTATACTGCGCCTTTCCCGGGCCTACTACATCCGGAATTTTAAACTTCGCGTCGTATATGATCGTCTCAGATTTGGGAGCTTTTATGACAAAATACGCGTGTAAAAAGTGTTCGACCATTTTCATTTTTTTATTACGATCGGGTTGTTTTTCGATCAAAATGATATCCGAATCTAAAATCCACGGTCTTTCATCTAAATGCTTTCTTAACGAAACATATATACCATCTCTATGTTCGGGTGGTACCCCCGAAACGTCCCATTGAACGACTAGATTAGATGTTTCGTTAAATTGACACATAGCTAAATTTCTGATTCCAACATCTATACTGAGAATCATTTAATATAAAGAAAGAATACCCTTTTAAATACTTTTATCGAACCAGGTTCATTACCACTATTAATAAAGCGATAGCCATCAAAATACCTGCTATGTAATACATGTAGATAGTGTAATCTGGATCTTCACCATCGTCAGCGTTTTCGTCATCCTGATCCTGTTTAAATTGCTCGTCTTCTTCGGCGAAAAGGTTAAAACATTTAACCTTACAATATTCATAACAATCTTTCGTGTCAGCTGTACAAAACGGTTGTTCTTCGTAAATTTCTAAATTTGGGAACTCGGTTCTCGCACTTTCGAGGGTTCTATACTCCAACTCTTCTTTTGGTATGTTACCGTAATAGTAATCTTGGTAATTTGATGGGAGACATAAACTAACACAACCTTTTGTTTCTTCACTTTTATCTTCAAAATCGTCATCGCCCATGAATAGTCCCGCGAGAAGACCACCTAAAGCTACGAGAGCCATGATCGCTTCATTCTTAATACCACCCTTATTTTTAGCTTCCGCGTCGGCGTCAGCGTCTTTCTTCTTTTTAGCTTCTACGTCCTTCTGTTTACGTTTAGCTTTTGCGTCTGTACCACCCTTTTTAAGAGATGCCTCGTCAGCTTGTTTTTTCAAAGAACTCGCGTCATCGATCTTTTTTGAGATTTTACCACCGACTTCATCCGCATTTTTTACCGATTTAGAGGCTAAATCATCCGCCTGCTTCGCGACAACGTTCGCGCTACCCGCTTGTTTAGATACCTTTGTCGCACTATCTATATTTTTACCGAGTTTAGCTTCTGTCGTTTTTGTAATTTTAAAACTTCCATCTGGAAGTTTAAAACTACCGTTAGCCTTTTTTACGGCGGTAACGGGGATATCGGTTCCATCGCTGAACTTAAATCTACCATCTACTTTCTTTGTACCTGGCGGAAGTTTTGCACCGTCAGCTAACTTAAACGATCCATCGCTCATTTTAAACGTTCCATCTAGGTTTTTGGTAGAACCGTCGGGAAATTTTATGGATCCATCTGGTAATTCGAATGTGTTATTCGGTAATCGCTTGGATCCTTTGGGTAATACAACGCCATCACCCAATCGTATAAAACCGTCCGGCGCTTTAAAAGCGCCACCACCATACCTCGTCGAACCAGCCGGGATATCAATTTTTCCCACCAAAGATAAATTACTACTACCCCTGGCGAGTGCTGAAGCCATGATGTGGTATTATTATATTACTTATAAAATAATGAGAGTTCGTCTCAGAAGAAGTCCGAATCCTGAGAAGAAATTTAGAATTACGTTTGTTGATGGTGGGTCAAAGGTTGATTTCGGTGGTAGGGGGTATTCGGATTTTACTAAGCATAAAGATGTTTCGCGTATGCGTCGATACCTTGCCAGGCATGGACGAATGGGTGAAACATGGACAAAAAGTGGGGTAAAAACCGCTGGATTTTGGTCTAGATGGTTACTGTGGTCTAAACCATCGTTAGAGGAAGCTAAAAAATTTATATCGAAACGTTTCGGGTTAGTATTTGTTTAATGTAGCTTTCATAGATTCTATGTAATCTAACGTTCGTTCGTATGATGATACACTTTCATTATATTCAACGGTCGTTTTATTTTTATAAAAGTTTGCTAGTTCGATAGCCTCTTCGGCGTCTGCCTGATATTTTTTCATTTGCACGATAGCGTCGTCTATCAATTTTAAGTATCGTTCACTTGTATTAAAGTCCGTTTCAGGTTTTTTTATATACTCGGTCGCATCTAATATTTTTAGGTTTAGCTCGTTTATTTTATCATTCGAATACGTCACTTTTAGTGCATTTTGTTCGGATACTTTAGCGTATACCTGTGCATTATTCTTTGATTTGACGGACATATTAGCATACTTAACTGCATTCGCGAGAGTGCGTGTTGAATCAGCTTCTATCTCGTTCATTCTGGTATAGTATAATATATTAAGCTACGGTGGTTATCGACGTTTTATTCGCCTTTTCTTTCAAACCTCTCCGTTTCATGTTAGCTTTTATCTGATTCATCAAAGCTGCGCTCGGCTTCTTGGGTGGAGGAGGGGGTGGTTTCTTGGGCATCTCAAATATAGTTTGAGGTTTCGTGAATACAGTTCCTTTATTGGTAGACCTGATCATTATGGGTGTCTTGTATTTAGTGAGTACGTTCAGAACACCTTTACACATTTTGATAGTCTTTTTAGTTTCTCGAATCTTGTTCTTAAACAATCCATCGTTGAGTTTTTCCATTTCTTTTTTGAGCGCTTTATCTGTTTTATCTACACGTTTACCCTTTACATTTTTAGTCAAACGTAAACCCTTTTTACGTGCTTTATCCCTGATGACAGTCGTCATTTATATAGACTCACATTTAAAAAAAGTTATCGGTTCTATATAATTTTGCCTGAAACGATGCATCTTTACCAAGCACATTAACATCTTCGTTACCGTATATCTCTCCACAACCTATATCACCCATACAGTCCCTATCACCGAGAGAAACAGGGAGAGAGTATATTTGATCACCCGGAGAAGATGTGTAATAGTGGTAGCGGTCCCTTCTACCTCTCACCTCTTTTCCATATAGAGGTAAAGTTTCATTATTGTCACCCAAAAGAACTCCCATCTGCTGAACATGACCTGGTTTATATTGTTTTATGGGTGGTTTTCTGAATTCAGGTTCCCTGTGAACTTCATAGGGAATTCTAACTGGAACTGAGACTGGAACCTCTACAACTTCAGTGGGTTTAGACATGAGAAATCCTATCACTACTATCAGCAGTACAATGATTACAAATGCGAGTGAATTTTTTGTTCGTTGCTTCATTTATATAAATGAGGAAATTTATCTCAACATAGTATAAGTCATGGACAAAAAGAAAAAAGGTGGACCTAAAATTTGGTCACGGCAACAAGAGAGAATTTTACAGAAATGGGGTGAAGCCGCGGCGTGCTATAGGTATATGCATAATCAAGCCTTTTTAACATTTAAGAAATCGAGTATGCGTTTTACTATACCAGTCATTGTTTTGTCCACAGTCACGGGTACTGCAAATTTTGCGCAAAGTTCCTTTCCACCATCAATGCGATCATCCGCACCGGCCCTCATAGGTTTTTTAAATTTAATTGCAGGTCTCATAGCCACTATTATGCAATTTCTCAAAATTAATGAATTAATGGAGGGTCACAGGGTTAGTTCCATACAATATGGTAAGTTGTCAAGAACTATACGTTTAGAACTCTCACTTCCCTTGGAGGAACGTAACCAAGACGGTAAAGCTGTCATAGAGGCTGCACGGGCGGAGTATGATCGTTTAATAGAACAATCTCCGTCTATACCGTACGAGATTCTGATGTCATTCGACAAGGCCTTCCCGGCTGGAAAGAAATACCCGTTCAATAGACCGGAGATTATGGAAGTTCACCCCATAAATACGTTTATATCAGAAGAGCAATTCATACAAGAATTGAACAAAGATTTCCGTTCAATTCGTGAAGATGTGTACGCCGACGACGAGGAAGTCGAAGTTGAGATCGAAAGCGTTAGAGAATTTGACTCAGACGACGAGTCAGGTAAGCAAGCATGATAAATAAAATTATATTAAAGATTATGAAACACATGAAATAAGGATATACCTTCTTCTTTAAAGGATCAACCACCTTTGTTCTGAGTGTATCATTTTCCAAAAAAATATCTAAAGCTTGTTCAGTAAGATCATCTGACATGGACGCTTTTGTTAAAATACTCCCACAAAAAAAAGAGAGACCACAGACGCTTCATCAGAAGGAAATCGACACGTTAGAAAAGTGTATAAAAGATGGTGAAAATGTATTCGTGTGTGGGTCATCTGGGTCTGGAAAAACTTTTATAGTGAACCAAGTTTTAGATAAAACAAATAGTTTGGAACTTCATAGCGATTTTTTTCAAAAAAAGCATTCGTATGTCGACTTTTTAGGGGACACGAGTATATCTATAGTCATAGACGGCTATGATCAAAATACGTACGGACATAAACATTTAATAGATAAAATCTCTACGGAAAATTTTAGAATAACCAAGGGATCCGTCGTAGTTATATCTAATTCTATACATATCATTCCAAATTTTAAACTTTTGATCGTACCGAGAAGAAGTGCGGATGAGATTTCGTCTCTCGAAAGTAATAACGAGAGAGCTTACGTGGCTGCTGAGAAATGTTGTGGTAATATACGAAACTTTTATCATTATTTGGATTTTTCGGATTTAAAGGATGAATTTAAATCGTCCAAAGATATCATCATAGACATATTATGTAAACCCACAAAGTTTGATAATTCTCAAACTGTACACGAACACGGTCACGTCAGAGATGTTATCAACGGTAATTATCTAAATTCGGAGGGGTGTGATATGGTAAAAATATCTGAATCGTTATCATTAGCGGATGTATTAGACGTTGAGATGTATAAGGGTGAATGGCGAACGATGCCGTATTATATATGCGCTGGCATATCTGTTCCCAAGTATTACATGGGGAAACTGTTACACCCAGGTGACATAAAACCCGGTAGTACCTGGACGAAGTATGGTAATTATAAGATGAGATACCAAAAACTTAAAAATATTCGTGAAAGAAGTGGTAATCGATTAAGTATGGAAGAGTTGCAAGTCATTAAATTGTACGCTATTAATGGTGATTTCTCGAGAGCTTTATCTTATAATATCGAACCATCTGATTTTGACGTAATCAACCATCTTTCTCTTCATAATAAACTTAAATCAAATGATGTCATCAAACTTAAAAAGAAGATGCGAGCTATAACAAATGAGCTCTGACAGTGACACTGAGCAAGAAGAGTACGAGTGTGTTCGTGTGGTAGGTTCCGAAATTTATTACTATGGGGATATAGATCGTGAAAGTATCCTAGAATTTATTGAAACATATAAAAAATTGGAGATTGATCTCCTCAAAAAATCTATTGAACTTCCCGGATATTCTCCTATCATTCGTGTACATATATGTAGTGATGGTGGAGACGTGTTTGCGGGTATGAGTGCTATGGATACTCTCAAACAGTCTAGGGTAAAGATTGAAACCATCGCTGAAGGTACTTGTTGTAGTGCGGCAACGTTTATGTTACTCGGTGGATCTCGACGCCTTATGGGTAAACACGCACACGTCCTTATTCATCAGATATCTTCGGGTGGATTCTTTGGAAAGTATAGGGATCTCAAGGATGAGATGGGTACGTGTAAGAAACTCATGAAATCTCTCAAGAATTTGTATAAAACCGAGACTAAAATCCCTAAGAGCAAGTTCAAAGAACTCATGTCACGAGATGTATATCTGGATTCTAGTGAGTGTCTCACGTACGGGATCGTTCACGCGATTGCTTAACATCAACGCTACGCTTGAACATAAGTATTACACTGAAGATTATCACAATAATGCTCAATGTATTTAAATTAAACGGGATGTTCGTAATCGGAGGAGGCCTAAGTCGTTCCATTTTTTCGTAATTTACAACTTTTAAAGAAGACATCTAATTAAAGTTGAGAAATTATTTACCTCTATAATGGAACGCCTTATCAAACGAGACAAGCATAACCACGAGCGTTACGTCGATATCAGGGTTGAAGACTTGAAAAATGGAACTGCGGATATCGTGAAGATTTCTGGCATTGTGGGGAATGAAAAGTTTTCCGAGTCACGAACCAACGTCAAGACTGGATATGAAAAGGCTCTCAAGCGAGCCCAAACCATGTGGAATAATGAGCATACCAAATGCAACCAAGTGTTGCCAATGCTCGCAAACAAATGGGAAGATCGTGAGAAATACATCTCCGAGCCGTTTTACGTTCAACCCAAACTTGATGGTATTCGTTTACTCGTCTCTAAGGATGGGGGTATCTCAAGAACCGGGAAGATCATCCCGGGAACTGAGATTCTTGGTAAGGGACTTGAGGCTGGTCAATACGTTGATGGCGAAGCCTTTGACCCTAACCTCAACTTTGAGGAACTTACGAGCACTTTCAAGACTAATCCTCTGAAGCTCAAGTTCCACGTGTTCGATTTCTTTGATCTCAGGGCTGAAGCCCTCGCCAGAGATAAGATGACCTTCGAGCAACGCTGGGAGTATGTCAAGGATTCTATCTACAATCCTCATTACGAATATGTCAAAACGACACTCGTAAAATCCAAGAAGGATCTTCCTCTCATACATCAGAAGCACATTGAAGAAGGGCACGAAGGCACCATGATCCGTGACCGCTTCAGTGTCTATGAGGTTGGTCAACGAAGCAACTACCTCCTAAAGCACAAGGATTTCCAGACCGAGGAATATGAAATCGTGGGTGCAAACGAGGGAACAGGTAGAGAGAAGGGTACGGTGATATGGGTTTGTAAAACTCAAAGTGGTCGTGAGTTCACTGTCAGACCCGAGGGTACATTGGAAACAAGAAAAAATTATTTTAAAAACAAAAATAATTTTTTAGGAAAATTACTAACGGTAAAATTTCAAAACTTAACCAGTTTAGGAATTCCAAGATTTCCGGTTGGAATTGTAATTAGAGATTATGAGTAATATAATACTATGAATATAAATCGTGTAGCTATTGATATAGATGAAGTCCTCGTTCATTTCGTGAAACCCTTGGCGAAATTCAATAATGTTAAAATGCCTGAAGCTAAGAAATACAGCTATGTGTATCGACACATGTTTGGGGTGTCACAAAATGAATCTGCTAGGATGGTAGAAAGTTTTTATGATTCGGAAGAGTTTGATATGCTACAACCTATTTGTGGCTCACAACCTATACTACGCCTGTTGCGACCTAGGGTTGATAAGATGTACATATTGACCGGTAGACAAAATTGCGTCCGTGATAAGACGGAAGAATGGATTAATTTCCATTTTCCTGGAATTTTTGACGATGTTATATTAACAAATAGTTACACACGATTTGAGGTACAGAAATATGATATTTGTAATAGCCTAAACATAGGTATGCTCATAGATGATAACGATCTCAATTGCGCGGTATCTAAAAATTGGGGAATGGATGTCATACATTTTGCGGGATATGACGGTAAAGTGTATCCATGGTGCGAAAAGGGGGATCATAGCGTCTTAAACTGGTCTGAATTGTATGACATTTTTCCGAGATACAAATATGTGGATATAGAAGAAGCCTAAGTCGTACACCACGACTTTTATTTATAAGATGAACTCTCTACACGACACTTTTAAAAACGGCGTTTCTATAATGAGCCTCGTGTGGGGAGTTGGTAAAATTCAAGAATTTGTCATGCGTAATCAATATTAAAGATACGAAACGTTATAGAATAAATGCTAACCGTTATATGTTCCCAAGTACCTGGTCGTGTATTCGAGACTCCCACGGAGCAGGCTAGGGTTCGATTGAAACACCCGAAAAGGGGTCCATACGCGGCTAACAAAACGGATGATAAGAAGAAATTGCGTGATGAGATTTCACGAAACAGGGTCCTGCGCATGAAAATTGCGACACTCACTCGATGGAATCAGCGATCTCTGGAGTCTGCACTTTCTGATACGAAGCAGATCATCGAACTTTTAGAAAATTACGATGTTGACCTAAGTGATGAATAAATATTACTAATACATACAAATATGTTTGCCCTTCGAGCTCCCCTTCCCATTATCCACGTGCCTACTACATACAAGAGACGTAAGGTTTCTCGTGTATGTAAGAGTTATCTCACAATTGATGAACAAAACACAAAGTCGTTAAGTGAGAGTGATCATGACGACTTGTTTCATATCATAACTTTTCACAAACCCGACGAAGAAGAAGGTGTTTATGCACTCCGTAAGTTGAACAACGAGGGTTTACCCGAACATTTTATCGTGGCGTGGAGGAACTTTGATGATGTTTTTAGGTACAAAGTGCTTCTTGATGCTGAAATGCAACGCTCATCGTATATTCAATTTGCCTCACAATATGAACTTGACTACATGTGTGAAACTGGTAACTATACATGTCGCATCGTAGATGATGGAATTCTCGTGACACCACCCACCGAGACGATGAAAACTACCGATTGGGAACGTCGTTCAGCTTTACTCAACGGTAGATGGTCTGTGAGAGAAAAGGATGATACACCCCCGGAGTGGCCTTAAAGGAAACGAAACCTAAGTCAAGATTATTTAATAAAAAGATAAGATGATTATTACACCGAGAATCGCGAATCGCGTAAACGTTTTACGCAGACATATGTCCGCGTTAGCTCTCGACGAAAAACTGTTATTCCCAAGATTGGTCAGATGTGTAGAAGTTTCGCCCACGACGAGTTGGGGATATTCTATACAAATTGATGTCAGTCACGATGAGAAGATCATTAACATCGAGACGGATTCTATGTCTCACGACGAAAAACGAGTTATTTTCCTTCAACATAAGAAAATGTTACGTGAAGAGTATCCTAATTATATCATTACCGAAAAACACGCTTAAATAAATATTACACCACCATAGTCGGCCGTTAAAGCGGTAAACTTAATTTTAATATCATCTAACTGTTTTATTATAAACTTAGCGTACTCTTTCGTCAAATCCAAATCTAATTGGGGTGGAACGATTATGAAATCCTTAACTTTACGACCCAAAAATGTAAATGTTCTTTTTGGAGATACGATTGTTGTCGCAGAAATACGCAAGTTTAGATTTTTTGAACTCGTTCTTCGTTCCGTGCGAATATGATTCGCCACACTTTTCGACTTTTTAATCACTATAGAACCCATTTCTCCGAGTTTATTTTTACCCGGAACCATGGAGTACACTCTAACTCTGTGCATACCTCTTCCCAAAAGATTTTTATGATCTTTGTACCTATTCATAATTTTTACGGTTATAGATCTATTGTTTTTATGCTTGACCAATAATTTTGCTGAAGCGACTGTCAGCTCATTGAACGTGTTGGTATTATATAAATTATCAATTTCCTTATCGTTCATATAATATATCCAAAGATAATATATTATATGAACATCCACATCGACAGGATAACGCGGTATATTCAAAAGGATATGTTTTTACCTTTTTATTGTTACGTGTCTAAGAAGGAGATACTGTCTCCGTACAATTATTGTAATTGTGTGATTGATTGTAAATATCTTCAGGCTCATCGTGTATCAAAACCGATTCAAGACTATTTACCGGCGAAAGTCCGCAAATTATATGAGAAGTAGGTTTCTGTATTTTAACACATGAGTGTTCTTTCATGGTGGCAACAGACGTAAAAGATCTAAAACATTTGTTACACCTCACAGTCCCATAACCGTTATCTAATCTTTCGTTAAGCTGTTCTGTTGTATGATATCCCATGTGCGTTATTAGTTCGTTCATAGTTGGAAACACTGTACCACATATATCACACGAGCATTCGAATATTTGATTATAATTGAATACGTTTGGTACCCAGCTTCTGAAAAGTTTCAGTGGAAAGCACATTATAGTTTAGCTATATTTATTTTATTTACTATAATATATGAATATCGTAAGAGAAATTATCGTTTTGGTGTTTGTGACCACCGTTTTTTCTATTCTTTATTTGATACTTAACGTGAATAACCCAGACGATTTTGGGTTTAAATCGTGGATAGATCCTATGTACTTCGCTACGACAACAATGTCATCTGTGGGATACGGTGACTATAGCCCTAGGACTGTCAGGGCTAAGATTGCAGTCATGTTCCAGCAGTTCTTCATCATGACCGAGATTTTATCTATCCTCTCTGGATCAGGGTCTATGGCTCAAAACGTTGCATCGAATATTGTAAAAGTTATACCGGCGGCTATCTAAAAAAATCTCAGACTACCATAGATGACGGTAATACTTATATTAATTTTAATAATCGTATTTTTTGTATTACTGTATAGGTTAAAAAAGAAGAAGGAGTTGTCGTATAAATGTTTTCTTCTCACTTTACCTAAATCGGGTGATAGACAAAAAGTATTTTTTAATCATCACGACCCAACAGTGGAAATTGAGACTATTTACGGTATAGACACGAAACGTATTTCGAATGCGGAAAAATTTAAACATATCATCAAACCCGAATATTATAAAGAAGCCATCCGGTTAAAATATGATCGTCGCGGGGGGAGGCCTGATATTACGTATTTTAATTTGGGAGCCATAGGCTGTTATATGGGTCATATGGAGTTTTATAGAAGATGTTTTGAACAGAATTTAAAATACGCTTTGATATTTGAAGATAACGTGATAGTGAAAGATCACCAATTATACGACCAAATTCAAAGTGTCATAGATGTTATGGGCGACGATTTTGAGATGTGTTTCTTCCATTGTTTATCCAGATATCCAGATAAGCGCGAAAATGGATTAGAGCGTGTAAAGTGGATATCCAGTACTAAATGTTACCTGGTTCACGTTGAAAATATGAACCAGTACTATAAGTATTTTTTCCCCGTCGATAATCATATAGACATGAAACACGAGGATATTATAGCCGAGGGTGCACGCGTCTATTATAAAGACATGCGTAAATATATGAAAATAGATAGGGGTAAGGGTAGTACGATAGGTCATAGTGATTGGGGTAAAAAGGAGTATTTTTCGCGCCAATATCCGAATGTAAAAACTAACGTATTGGTTAGGGGGTATTAAACTGATTCTAATCTGGTGAGTTCTCTTTCATTACTAATACTTTTTCGTTTGTCTTTCACATTCGAAAAAGCGTTCAGCCATCGAGATACAGCTCGTTTTGACGCGATAACAGAATTTGTTTCATCGCTCACAACGATACTGAGTCCATTGCATACATCGGGTTTGTTTTCTTTGTCAGGAAATTGAATCATAAAAGCTTGAATAGAAATTGAGGGTATATCTGGAGCTTCGTCCAATAATCGATCATAATCTTCACGACATTTCATGATGAAATCTACCATATTTGCCCTATGTTTTACATCTAGTGATAGCTCCATATCTATGTTCCTATAGAACTTCGACCATTGTATGCACATAGCGGAATGCCCTTCCGACAAACTTAAACTCTGACTAAATTTTGATATACTCGAAAGTATACCCGCTAGTACGTTAAGGCACGCAAATCCGTACTGGATTATAATTATACGCGTCTTAGTTTCACTGCTCACACCATCGTTACCACTAGGGTTTAGAACGGCAAAACCACCCACACCTGTGATGGAGGCTATTATGATTGATGGATATGCCAACCAGTCATTCTGACGCTTATAAAATATTCGAGAATGATTATGAAGCCATCGATATCCTGCAGCCTTTTCAGCCCAACGTATTAACAACTTCTCCTGTTTGTCACACCACGTACACTCTGGGTCTGTCATAAATAATATTTATAAAATAATAATAGATGACCGATAAAGAATCTGTAATTTTTACATACGGTCGTTTTAATCCACCTCATAGGGGTCATAAAAAAATGATAGAGGAGATCGTCGCAAAAGCGCGGAAGAATAAGAAAACGCCTGTGATAGTTGTATCACACTCTACGAAGCCTCCGAATAAAAATCCCCTTAATCAAAACAATAAGATAAAAATTCTCAAGGGGTGGTTTCCAAACGTTAAGGTATTAAAATCCGCACCAAACAAGAGTATCGCTAAGATCACAGAAGACTTTAATAATAACTCACTCATGGTCGTAGGTGAGAATCGTAAAAACAGTTTCAATTTTTTACCATTCAGAAAAAATTCTATTCAAAGACCAAAAAACGCGGCTTCTGCGACACGAGTTCGTACCGCAGTTTCGTCGGGTAATGTCCGCACTTATAAAAATTTAACACGATATAATTCTAAAAATTCAAATATATTTTTTCAAAAAATTAAATCAGGATTAATAAAAAAAACTAAAACTAAAAAAAGTCCTAAATAAATTTATAAGTGGATCGACACCACCATTCATTTCCTCCGAGTACTTCAAATAATAGATGTATGAGAACACCGCATATGAATATTATGGCAAGATTTGACAGGTATTTAAGTCTATCTCTGAGTACAAAGAATAAGGCTACGTTCATGGATCCTATGACGAGACATTCAGTGGCGATCGTAACAGGATTTCTCATATACTGATGAATAATATTTTTTTTCTAATTACAATACAAGACACCGATGCTGGTATTTTTCCTCATCATCGGTGGATTGATATACCTTGCTACCGTGTATATCAAACAGAAACATGGTACGTTTGATGCCTTCATCGATGAAACTAAAAGGCAATTATCAGGCGAGGAGGATGAAGACGAAGAAACCGGTTTCATGGAAGATCAAGATTCTCCGCCCGACTCAACAAACCGTATAGCTCCCAGCCCAGAGGAGCCTGATACCGAGACGGTTCCACAGCCTACACAAGAACAACTCTCCAAGTGGAAAGAGCTTGAAGAGATGTGTAATCCAGGAGGATTGCGGTCTATGTATACAGGTTTTAAGGTTGACGAAGAAACTGGCGATTTCGTCCCCGCGTACGAGAATGTAGACTGCTGTTTCGAACAACCGTGGGAAAATGAAGGTGAGTGTACTAGTGGGCAACAAAAACAGATTCGAGGTATTCTTAACGAGGATCTATGTGACGTCGAACCGGAGAAGGAACAAATGGTAGACTGTTGTTCATACGGTGAATGGGAAAACGATGGTGAATGTGTTGATGGGGTACAAAAGCAGAACAGACAGATATTTAATCCGAACTTATGCGTCGATACCACAACTACCCGTGAAATAGATTGTTGCTCGTACGGTGAATGGGAATTTGATGGTGAATGTGTCGATGGAAACCAGAACTATACCAGAACTATCACTAACAGTCAACTATGTGAGGATACCAGCCTTATGAAAACCGAGAAATGTTGTTTACCTTTAGAATGGGCTAATGATGGTTTTTGTAAACCCACTGGTATGCAGATGCAGCAACGTGCACACTTAAACAGGGATTTGTGTACCGGAGATGATTATGAAGATGTTCGAGAAGTGCCTTGTTGTTACAGAGACGATTGGAAAGATGATGGACTCTGTAATTTCTCGGAAGGTAAACTCCAGCAGAGAAGAACTATAGAGAACGCGAATATATGTCGCGAAGAGGGTGATGCTGCAACGACACAAACAATCGATTGTTGTTACATAGGACCGTGGGAAAACGACGGCCCCGGTGATGAAGAATCAGGTGTACAGAAACAGGGACGTACTTTGAAAAATGAGGAAACGTGTCCCTTGGGTACAGAAGCTACACGTGAAGTTCCGGGATGTAAGAGGGCGCCGTGGTCCGCAGATCCTAATTGGAATTATGGACGCGGGTGCAATTCTGAGGGAGAAATTGGAATGCAACGTTCAATTACACTGATGGATAAGTGTGAAAATCCCGATCCCACATCGGAAGAAAACCTGACATCTAAGATAGATAATTGTTGTTTTAAGGAAGACTGGTTACTAGAGGGGGAATGTGTCGATGGAAAACAAAAATTAACAAGAAATATCGTTAATAAAGAATCGTGTGATGATAACGATGGTGACGTTGATGGTATAACTACTGAAAAGATAGTCGATTGTTGTGGATTTTCGGATTGGGAAGTTGATAAAAATGCATATGGGGTTGACGAAACCCAGAATTACTGTACACCTAGAGGTAAACGAACTGAAACTCGTGAACTATTTAATAGGAACTTATGTGATCGGGATGGTAAATCGTTTCTTTTAACTCAACCCACGTCACAAGAAATCGATTGTTGTTATATCGCCTCGCCTGAGATTCTCGACGATGATGCGAGATATGCTATAGATGATATGACTTATATGAATTTTTGGAAAACGTATATGGAAGGGAATAATGTTGATTCTACAATCACGACGGAAGATTGGGATAAGCACAAAGAAGAAAATATTACACCGTGTACACCCAGTGGCGAACTAAGAATGAAGAGAATTGTGGCCAATCCTGAACTGTGTAAAGCTGAGGCGGCGGCTGGAACTCGAGAAGATGATCCTCATTCTTTTAAATCAGAATATGGTGAAAAATGTTGTTCTTTACACGCAGGAGAAGAACCGCAAAACGGGACCTATTGTGATTGGGGCGATTCTTTCACGGGGGTGAGTTCGAATGGAATTGGTCAAATTGATATGAAACTCGAATCAAAAAATGACGACGTGTGTATGCAAGACGTGGGTGTGATGATGAAATTTCAAAAAGGTAAATTTGAGTATAAATCCTCTCGACGCGCACAAGCCGACCGATATGTGGCATGGACGGCGGCAATAAATGATGGAACGGCATATTGGTCCGATGGATATTGGGGTAAATCGCGTGATGATGACTCAATCTCCGTTAAACGTGCGTGTTATTCAAATGGTACAATAGAAGGTAGCGATATAAATTGGGGTAAATATGTTGATCCGGATCCTGAAGTTTCTACTAATGGGAAGTGTGGGGCGGATGCCGGTGGCAGAAGAAAACCAAAGAGGTGTCCGAACGACCAATGCTGTTCAGAGTACGGCTGGTGTGGTGGTAAAATAGGTACCAAATCTGACTACTGTTCCGCTCAAATAGGTGGAAAAGGTTGGGGCGGGGGGAAATATAAAGGTTATTACGATGGTATACATTATAATATGCCAAAAGATACAGATTGGAGTATAACTAAATAATCCGGATTAAAGAATAAAAAGTAATAATATAAAATGAGCGTTCTCACACCTCTTCGTGTACACGCTTTTTCAGTTCCTAACAATAATGACTATGATAAGTTGAAAACGCGACTTAAGAAATCAACCTTCGGGTACGGTTCCGCGATTTCACTTTCATATTTCATCACACAAGGTGCCGAAAAAGGAGTCTCTTCCACCATAGGATCTGTGGCATCGTATGTATACATGGATTTGTTGTCACAACACGTCGATAGTATCGAAAAATCATCGGTTCAGAAACAGATATTCGTACCTATATCTACGGCTATTTTTGAAACGATGTGGAATAATGCCCCGTTCGCGTTTGATTTCGATTACGGGGCTACATTTGTTGGGTTTTTGGCATATAAGTTTGGGCTTATATCCGTGTTATACGATACGGTAAAAGAGATGATGTTGGACGATGCTAGTAAAATTTATACAAAGTTACCGGTAAAGAGTGACAACGATGACGATTCAACCGATCAACACGGAGAAATTAATGTGCGTTCTTAGTTTATAGATAATTAAAATATGAATTCTATACATCTACTTCATTTATACTCGTGACTCCCTTCTTGATTATGTTTAGCACTTTCCAGCAGCTACGTACTCGTCGATCTTGGAACAGATAGATTTGCCAAAGCCCTTAAGGTTCTTGACATCCTTACCACATGTGACAGTGCGGTTCAACTTAAGAAGCTTCTTGGCTGCGTTCTCGTAGGCGTAAGCCTTGAACTCATTATTCGCAGAGTTGCTGAGCTTAAGAAAGCACTTGGCGAGCTTGTCATTGTTCTTGTGGGTACACTTGAGATATGCGTCAATCAGTTGAGCACACTTCTTACCGACACCGAAAACCTTTTGAGGTCCGTCGGCTAGGGCAGTGCCATTGGTCACGCGATACGCGAGATCATGGATACCATCCGCGGCGCGCTCGTAAATGAGAGCCTTGTGGCGGTTGGGTTCGTTATCCGCGTGCTCGATGAGCATATCGTAGATGTCCTTGTTTGGGGATTGGAACTTCTCCTCGTCATCAGAAACGAGTGACTCGTCGTCAGATTCGTATTCCTCGTCGTCGGAGACGAAGTAATCTGGATCTTGGTTCTCGATGAACTCATTGATCTTAGAAACAATACCCTTACCGATACCCTTCACGTCAAGAAGATCTTCGCCACCGAGAACCTCATAGGGTAGATCAGCGACAACCTCCGCGGCGCGGCGATAGGCGACACTCTTGTAGTGATTCGTCTCATTCACACTGAGATGATCGAGATAGTTCGCGAGATCAACATTGTTATCGTTAACAACCTCGACAGTTTTATCCGTGACACGTGCGGTTGAATCGTAGAGAGAATCGAGTTCCTTGAGTGCGGCGACCCTCTCGTTGTGTGCTTCGATGAACAGGGTCTTGAGTTGGTCAATTTTGAGTCGAGACTCGTCGTTGAGCTTCTCGAGCTTGAGAATGTAGTCGGCGACGGAAGAAGACTTCATGGTGGAAGAGGAGGGCATGGTTTTATAAAAAATACAATTACGGTCATCGACTTAGGTTCACTTTTTGATTTTACGGTCTTAAAGAAAAAGTGCACGAAAAATGCAGAATGTTGACAATCGCTCAGCCCATAACCAAACAATTCCCAAATGTTACACTTCCGAAGAGAAAGACTATTATTCGACGCCCGATTCGTTCGAAGCCTGTTCAAGCCGCTCTACCCGATCCAGATCTCGCAAATTACGCGGTCTTTCAACTCGCATCATGGGTATTACCCATGACGATCGCTGGCCGTCTTTTGAAGATGGAATATCCTGAGATCGCTGTGGGTCTTGTTATTTTGGGCGCGACAAAGACCGTGTTATCCGCGGGTGGTATTATTCATTTCTAAAGATAATATCTGTCCATAGTAAAATGTTTACACTAAAGCCTACTATCGTACGACCAAATGTCCGTGTCCAAGCCAAGAAGAATGATTTTGTAGAACCAGCTGAAGCTCCAGGTGAGGGGAGGCGTCGCCCACCAAACGAGGAAGAAAACAAGGCGGAAATGCACCCCCTAAAGAAGTTCATCATGGAAAAATTTAAGATTGTAGAGATTGATTATGAGAAATTTAACAAGGATAACAAGTGGGCCATTCGTCCGGATAAGGATAAGAAGTGATCACTTGGATCGAGCGGATTTAAGTTTATCACTTCGTTGTTTTGAACTTGTGGGTGTGGGTGTTTTTGTTCTTTGCTTCTTTATGGGTGTTCTACCTGTTTTTGGGCCTGATTTTTTCACGTTTTTCACGTTTAGTTTCCTTAACCTTGCTAACAAATCGTTCGTTGGTTGATACGGTCCGGACCTAGAATTCAAGGGTATCTGGTTCACCAGCGTTCTATAAACCCTCGCTCTCGGTGAATTGACACGTATTTGTCTGTTCACGGTGTTGCTTCTTGTGGGTGCCTTATATAAGAAACCTATCACCATATCACGAGATACACTTCCCAGATTTTTGTTATTTTGATACGCGACTTCATGGGGTGTATCGTGGGGTGTGAAGAATACGAGTTTTCCTTTCTTGGGAATTATCTTTTTCGGTAAGGTGTTATTAGCACCTTTAAGAAGTAAAATTCCACGATCGTTTATAGGTGCATTGCGTCCATTCCTCTTAGGAGTTTCTACAAAGTATATGAATTGTATGTAACCTTCTCCCAAAGATTGTGATGTTGAATAATCCGTGTGAAACCTCTGACGTTCACTGTAACTTTGAGCGTTGATATCATCTACTCTCCGTAAGTAAAGTCTGTAATTTTTTACATCTTGTTTAAATCTATCTGGTAAGTAACTAGTTAACACGCGGTATAAATTTTTTGATAGACCCTTGACATTCTGATTCGTGTTTGTGGATAAAATGTTAATTTCAGCCGCACCCCGCCTCATGGTACGTATCCTATCTGTGATACCCGTCGCTACGAGTTCGTCTATCTTGGATACCTGAAACTCGCGTATCATTTATTATACACTGAGAGTATTTCTGAGACGGCTGGGTGACGCATCACATCGTCGTTATCCATCTCTACATGACTCACGTAATCATACTCAAGTCCGTTTATTTTATTGATGATGTCCATGAGACCGTTTTCTTGTCCGAGATCACTCTGAGACGTGTCACCTGTGACCACGAGCTTTGTATTTTCTCCTACACGCGTGAGTAGCATCTTCATTTGGTTAGGGGTACTATTCTGCATTTCGTCGGCTATGATAAATGAATTGGTAAACGTTCTTCCTCTCATAAAGCCTAACGGTTCTATGTAGGTGCGCGCGTTAATTTGGTTATGTGTGAGGTAATTTTCCATGATTTCCATCATGGGTTTAGCCCATGGTTCCATTTTACGTTCCATTTCACCGGGTAAATATCCCATATCTTCATCTGCGGCGACGATTGGTCTCGTGAATATGATTTTACCCACCTGCCGAGATCGAATCATTCTAACAGCTTCTTGACATACGAGTAAAGTTTTCCCGGAACCAGCCGGTCCGGTTGCGATTAATATAGGTTTATTTGCTTGAATGTGACGAACATAGACGCATTGTCCATGAGTTTTCGGAAACTGCATATATAATACTTAAGGTTTTAATCCTTATATACAATAAGAAATATGGAATTTCATTTTGTTGGTATAAAAAATGGGGGTTTAGCTACAATTTTAGACAGTAACTCTAATCCAAGATTTATATGTTTTAAAGAAAGGGGTATAGCGAAAACGTACACTACATATCTTTGCGAACATAAATCTCGTTTTGGTATGTGGCCGACAGTAAATTTATCTACACCTCATGTAGAGTTACACGTTCGTGATACTAAAGAAACGATGTCGTCAGACGATTACATGGATCTTTTGGAGATCAAGGAAAAGGCGTTAACCGATATAGATAAATTGTCTATCATGACTGGAATTTCGTATTTCTATTGTCATACGTTTGGGTACGAAGATCTCATGTCTATATCTCTGAGTGGTCAGGATATGGATGGTGAAGCCGACGATTTCATGTACAGAGAGCATTTAGATTACAGTTTAAAGAATACGTAAATTATATTACAAAATGGCACACTTCGTAAGAAGTTTTGATTGTAACAATGAGGGCCACGTTTTATGGCTGAAGGAAGTGGGACAAACAATGGCTAAAACCATTGGTGGTGAAAAAATTGATATTATACAAGTTGTAAAAAATAACCCACTTCCCGGAAAGCCTAGTATTGACAACCCAATGGATTGGGCGTATGTACACTTTCAATTATGTATGAAATATACAAATGCTGTATTGAGTAACGATGCTTTTATTCCAAAGAAGTAAACTCTTGTAGGGTAAAATCTTTTGGTTCCGAGTTTTCGTCCATGCGTACTAATAGTATTTTTCCGTAGACTTCTTCCCCGTGAAACGGTGGTGGAAGTATGTTTTCGTTTAATTTTTTAGCTTGTACACTTTTTAATATAACAACATCTATATCAGGCCATTGACCTATGAATGTAGCTCGCCCAGATAGGATTTTATATATTTCGTTTTTTACAGGGTCTATATCTAGGTTTATTTCTTCCAGTTTACCCCCTTCTTCATGTATCAATACAGCGATCGTCATTTATGTAGATCTATAAAAAAAAGTTGGTATTAATATATGAAACACACGTTACGTTTATTTATCGCTATAGTTATAGTTATAATACTAGCCACCAAGTTTGATCTGTACTCTCCAGAGTTCTTAACTCGCCGCGACTTTCTGTCTACCGACTGGGGTTCTCGTAAGGAAGAGAAGCAACAGCGTGGCGCGCAGTCTGGGCATGTGAAGCCTGACATTTTTAACACATGCTCACCTGAATCTTTTGGTGATTGCGCCAAAGTTGCTATGCCGCACCTAAGTCGATATTAATTTAATAAAATAATATACAAATGGAACTTCGGAAGTATGTTATTTCACAATACGCTGAACTTCTTAGTTTGGAGGAAGACGATACCATTCCACGAAACCTAGAAATTGGGACAAATAATTGGGCTATAAATAAGAGTTTGAAGATGAGACAGACACCGGCATTTGATAATAGAAAACATGCAGAAAGATATAAACAAAAATTTCTGGAGTTGAAAAAATGTTTACAATTTTCTCCCGATCTGAAGAAGAAACTTTTAAACAAAGAAGTGAAGACATCTATGATATTTGACATGCAACCGAATCACATGTGGCCCGGGGGCCCCTATGACAAAAGACTTCAAGCGTCTATCGAAAGAGCTATGAAAAAGGAAGTTAGCATCGTCAATGAAAAGGACTACAAGGGTTTATTTAAGTGTGCTAAATGTAGAGAGTATAAGACCACCTACTACGAAATGCAAACGAGAAGCGCTGATGAACCTATGACCGTGTTCGTGACGTGTCATATATGCGACATTACATGGAAATCTTGATGGAGTATACACTATCCGTTAAATCTGTATCCATATCTCCGACTGAAAGTATATAATTATAATTGGAGTTGCGTTTGAACTTCCCCTTGTTTTCTGGTGGTGTGAAAACGAGTACATCGTATTGAACGTTTATTTCTCTGAGTTGTCGTTCTGTCCATTCTATATTTTCTTGAAATCCCGGTCTGGCTGTGATGATGACGATTTTATACCCTTTTTCTTTTACGGATTTGTAGATATTATATACAGGTTCGATCACTTTTTTATCCCGGGATGAAATGAGTGTATCGTCTATATCAAACATAACCGCGTCATTCTCCTTGACAGATCTATTGATATCCATTTATATACTTTAAGATTTTAGGTGAGGAATCT
>Ga0222718_10000527_pt1 | contig 39090 bp, 38 predicted proteins | sample C33_27DmetaG_FD_165045 | JGI IMG/M metagenome (GOLD analysis project Ga0222718, IMG submission 165045) | Estuarine water microbial communities from San Francisco Bay, California, United States - C33_27D | ecosystem: Environmental > Aquatic > Marine > Unclassified | place: USA: California...
ATGATGACCGGATGCTGTTAGATACGACCGCCGAGTTCCTCCACGAAACCGACTTCGACCCAGTCGTGATGCACGTGACAAGTCCAGGGTCCGCTCACCTGCTTGACCTGGCCCATCGCCAGCCCGGGGGATCAGACGTTCCGATGGAAAGTCTTACTGCGCAACACGCAGCACACGACCTTGAGGGATCGACGGACCGAGTCGCGATCGACTTCGACGTCTACCATGCCAAGAACCCCGCCCTGGCAATCGTTGAGCAAGCGAGTACACGCCGGGCAGGCGTCATCGTCATGGCGACACATGCCCGCCATGGGCTCGATCGGCTCACCCACGGCAGCGTGACTGCGGAGGTGGTGCGCGAAGCACCTTGCCCGGTGTTGGTCATCGGGTTGGGTTAGTCCTCAAGGTGCGGCCGCAGGTTCGTGGGGTCGTACCACGAGCGGATCGAGACCGAAAGCGGCACGCGACGACCACCAATGTTGGTCTCCCACTGGGCATCGTCGAGCCACGTCTTGGTGACTGCATCGCCGTTGGGGTGCTCGACGTACCCCATCGCACAACAGCGGTCCTGGGTAACCGACCACATCGATGATGAGGTGCGACCGACCACGACTCCATCGCGGTAGAGCGGCTCATCGTGGTACGTGAGGAGGTCGCGATCTTCGACTCGGAACTGGACGAGACGCTTACGTAGAGGCTGGTCTCGCTGAGCAACGAGGGCGTCGCGACCGATGAAATCGTCTTTTTCCCAATCGACCACGAACCCGAGCCCTGCCTCGAGTGGCGTGTCTTCATCGGTGATGTCGTGACCCCAGTGACGCATGCCTGCTTCGAGGCGCAGCGAGTTCATCGCGTGGTAGCCCGCCAGCACCAGTCCGTGCTTCTCTCCTGCGTCGACCACCGCGTCGTAGACGGTGCCCGCGTTGTCGTTGGGCACGTAGAGTTCCCAGCCGAGCTCGCCGACATAGCTCATCCGCAACGCAAGGCACCTTTGGCCAGCGAGCTCAATTCGCTTGCTCCAGCCGAACGGGAATCCTTCGTTCGACAGATCAGCCTGGGTGAGCTCGGTTAGCAACTTGCGGCTGTTGGGGCCCATCACCCCGAGCATCGCGAAGTCGTGTGTGACGTTGGTGAGCGTGACCTTCTTGCCTGCGGCGGCCCGTCGTAACCAGGTCCAGTCACGGTTCTCTGCGGCGGCGGCGGTGACGACGAGGAAGCCGTCCTCGCTCAGGCGAGTGACCGTCAGATCGGCTTCGATCCCACCCTTGTGATTACACCACTGGGTGTAGATCGCCTTGTGGATCGGGGCATCGATGTTCGCAACCGAGATTCGGTTGAGGACATCGAGGGCATCAGGCCCCTCGACCCGGAATTTCGCAAACGACGTCTGGTCGAACAAGCCGACCGCCTCTCGTGCACCCGTGCACTCACGAACCATGTTGTCATGCCAGTTTTGTTTGCCGTACGAGTACTCGTACTCGCGAGCCTGGCCTTCGTCGGCGAACCAGTTTGGGCGCTCCCAGCCTGCGGTCTCGCCGAAGACGGCATTTGCGGCATCGAGTCGCTCATGTAGCGGAGACAAGCGAATACCGCGCGCCGACTCGTACTGCCGGAACGGCCAGTGCATGGCGTAGAGAAGACCGAGACTCTCAGAGATCCGGCTCTTGAGGTACTCGACGTCTCCTTGGAACGGCTGAGCGCGTCGGATATCAACTGAGTTGAGGTCCATTGGTGGGTGCTTGTCAGCAATCCAATCAGCCAACGCCCACCCGACGCCGCCAGCCGACTGGATACCGACCGAGTTGAAGCCGGCCGCGACGTAGCAGTTGTCGACCTCGGGAGCCTCTCCCATGTAGTACACCCCGTCGGGGGTGAATGCTTCCGGGCCGTTGAAGAACAACTGCAGCCCGACCTCGCCGAGCACGGGCACGCGGTGCATGGCAGCCTCGAAGATCGGACCCACATGCTCCCAGTCCTCAGGAAGGCTGGCGAAGCTGAAGTCGCGAGGAACTTCGTCGGTGCGCCAGATCTTGCCGCGTGGCTCGAAGAAGCCAGCCATGATCTTGCCGGTCTCTTCCTTGAAGTAGGTGTAGTTGCCGGGGTCGCGCAGCGTCGGCGTGCCAGGATTGAGTCCCTCTACCGGCTCGGTGACGATGTAGAAGTGCTCACACGCCTGCAGCGGCACGTTCACGCCGATCTGGGCGGCGAGGTGCCGGGTCCACATACCGGTGGCGAGCACGACGATCTCGGCTTCGATCTCACCCTGCTCGGTAACGACCCCGGTTACCTTGCCATTGCTGGCGGTGAGCCGGGTCACGGCGACGTTCTCAATCACCTTCGCACCCCGCGCCTTCGCCCCCTTGGCGAGCGCCATCGTGGTGTCGACAGGCGAAGTCTGGCCATCCCTCGGGATGTACAGCGCACCAACAAGATCGTCGGTGCGCATGTGCGGCCACTTCGCCGATGCCTCCTCAAGGTCGAGAATGTGGGTCTCGACTCCAACGCCTTCGGCCATCGTCGCGCTGCGCAGAATCTCCTCCCACCGCTCGTCGTTGTCGGCAACGCTCAACGAGCCGGGCGTGCGGTAGCCCGTTGCCTGGCCAGTTTCGTCTTCGAGTTCTTCGAAGAGGCGGGCAGAATAGGTGGCCAGTTTGGTGAGTGAGTGAGTCGATTTGAGTTGGCTCACCAAACCTGCAGCGTGCCATGTCGTACCGGCCGTGAGCGTGTTCTGTTCGAGCACAACGACATCGGTGATGTCGCGACGGGTGAGGTGATAGGCGATGCTGCATCCGATGATCCCGCCGCCGATGACGACAACTTGAGCGCAATCCGGAACGCATGACATCCCGGGAGGGTAGTGCCTTGAACCCCCGGAGAAGACTGCGCAATGACTGGTTCCCGTGAGCGAAACCGACACCCGAAGTGATGAACGCGTCAGCCGTTCACGGCGGAAATAATCTCGGCGTAGCGATCGAGGAGCGGGATGATCGTTTCCGTGGGTGCCGGCGGCAGGCCAAAGATGAATCGCCTCACGCCGCCGTCCTCGTGCATCTTCGCCGAGTCGATGTCCGGCGGCGCCATGTAGAGCGACAGTTCGATCTCAGAGACATCCCGATCGTTCTTCTTGCACTCCTCGGCGAGCGTCGCAATGTCGTCGAGCATCGTCCCACCGCGTCCGCTGATCGGCATCCAACCGTTGCCATAGCGAGCGGCGCGACGAGGGCCATGCGGCGACGAACCACCGACGTGAATCGGCGGATGGGGTGCCTGCATCGGCTTTGGCTTCGAAAAGATCGGCCCGAAATCGACGAAGTCACCGCGATACTCGGCCGGATCGTCGGCCCAGATTGCTTTCATCGCTTCGACACGCTCTCGCATGAGTTTGAAGCGGGACCGGAAGTCCGTTCCGTGGTTCTCCATCTCCTCGGCATTCCAACCGCCACCGATACCGAAGAGGAAGCGGCCCCCGGAGATGTGGTCGATCGATGCGACCTCCTTGGCGGTGACGATCGGGTCGCGCTCGACCACGAGGCAGATGCCGGTCCCAACTTTGAGTTTCGTCGTCGCCGTGGCTGCTGCGGTCAACGCGACGAACGGATCCATCGTCTCGTAGTACATCTGCGGAAGCACGGCACCGCCCGGCCATGGACTGCGGCGATCAGCGGGAATGTGCGTGTGCTCGGCAACCCAATACGACTCGAAGCCGCGGTCTTCGAGCGCCATCGCAAGCTCGGCCGGGTGCATCGCATCCTCGGTCGGAAAGATACAAACCCCGAAGTCCACCCTGATCTCCTCAACGTGAGGCCACCCGCGGTCAGGCTGCGGGGGCGTTGGTTTCTGTCACCTTCTCACTCACGACCCGGCTGCTGCCACCCGGCTTCATCGAGACGCCGTAGAGAAAGTCAGCTGCCTCCATCGTGCGCTTCTGATGGCTGACGAGAAGCAGTTGCGCGTCGGCGCGAAACTCCTCGACGAGTGAGAGAAAGCGGTGCAGATTGACATCGTCAAGCGCAGCTTCAACCTCATCCATCACATAGAACGGCGAGGGTCGGCTTCGGAAGACGGCGAAGAGGAACGCCAGCGCGGTGAGCGTGCGCTCACCACCCGAGAGCAACGAGAGCTTCTTGACGTTCTTGCCCGACGGTTTGGCCGAGATCTCGATGCCGGTGTTGAGCAGATCGTCGAGCGACGTGAGCGAAAGGGAACCTTCGCCTCCAGGAAACAGCGTCTCGAACAACTGGGTGAAGTTGACCGACACATCAGCGAACGCTGAAGCGAACACGGTGACGATCTCTTCATCGATGCTGGTGATCACCTTGGACAGCTCGCGACGGGTCGAGCGAATGTCATCGAGCTGCCCCTGCAGGAATGTGTGCCGGTCCTGCAGCGCTTGGTACTCCTCAAGCGCCAACGGATTGACTGGGCCGATGATGTCGAGTTCGGTCTCGAGCATCTCGACCCGGCGACCGGCCCCCATCCCATCGGGAAGCTCCGGACACAGCGCCGAGACTGCGACGTCGGGAGCAAGTTCGTGATCGGTTCGCAGTCGATCGAGGGTGGCCTGCAGACGCGTTCGCAACTCGGCCTCTTCCACCTCAGCCTTCGCTAGCGACGAGCGCAACCCTTCGAGTCGATTCTGCGCTTCGCTGCGGCCCCGACGGAGATCATCGAGTCGCCGGGCGATCTCCTGCGCCGCCCGGGACTGAGCTTGTCGACGTTCGCGAACAACGGTGAGTCGGACATCGACGGCCGACGTGCGACCTTCGATCGCCACCACGAGCTTGGCGAGCACCTCGGCACGCCGGTCGAGAGCTACCCGCTGACCTTCCGCAGCAGACCGCTGCTCGACATCTCGTTCCAACCGCTCATCGAGTTCGACGAGACGAGCAACGAGCGATGCCCGTCGCTCATCGAGACCCGCCGAGCGGACGTCGACATCTGAGCGCAGCGCTCCGACCCTCGCCGAGCGCTCCTCAATCTCTGCTCGTGCCTCGGCCAGACGGCGACCTGCTTCGAGCGACGCCTCTTCTGCCGCCTCAAGAACCGGGAGCTCCGTTTCGAGTTCAAGGACACGGTTGGTCTCTCGTTCGAGTCGCAGTGCAAGCTCGTCGAATCGAGACTGAAGTGCGTCAGCCTCGGTGGTGACTTCGCGTCGATCGGCGTCAGTGCGCTGGAGCGCATCCGCAGCTGCGGTGAGGCCGGCCTCGATCCCATCGAGCCGGTCGGTCAATTCAGCAGCGCGAGTCACGCGTTCAGCCAGGTCGCGTCGCGCCTCCGAAGAAGCATCGGCGACCTCGACACAGCGAACCTGCAAGGCCTCCACCTGCTCCTCGGCTTCGGTGAGCGCCGCACCGGTGGCGCCGGTGCTTCCGGCGCCGATACGCCACCCGGAGGGCCCAAATCGGTCACCGCGGCGTGTGACAGTAACGGTGCCGGGGTTACTCAGGCTCATGTCGAGCGCTGCTTCCCACCCTCCGTCAACTGCGATTGCGTCGCCGATAAGCCGATCGAGCAGGCCGTCAAGCCCCTCGGTGGAGCTGCTGACATGCGAACGAACGAAGTGCCCACCCATCGGCCGATCGATTCGTGTCGCAGACCCCAGGGCGAGCACCGCACCAGCGACATTACCGTCGGCCAGGGCGGAGAGAGCAACGTGCGCCGTGTCGGTACCGTCGACGACCACCGCCCGCAGCCCATCACCAACCGCCGCTTCGAAGGCAGCTTCCCAGCCTTCGTCGACAACCACAAGGTCGAGCAGGGTGCCGAGGGCACCTGGGATATCGGCGAGATGCGCGGCGCCGCTGCTGGCACGGGCCTCGTCGAGGGCGAGTGTCAGGGCTTCCGCCCGCGCCACCCACCGATGGTGTTCGGACTCGGCGTCAGCCTGCACGGCCAGCGCTTGGGAGACCGCGTCTTCGGCAGCGGCCCGCGCCGAGGTGGCCGCTTCGAGCGCAGCCACGAGGGGCTCTTCCTCGTCATGAAGGGCGGCGAGATCAGAGCGCCGTTGTGCGGCTGATGCCTCGAGATCCTGACGCTTTTGCTCGAGCTCGGTGAGCCGAGCCTGCAGCCGGTTGGACTCGCTGGAGCCTCGTTCGATCGCGGCCCGCAGCACACCGAGTTCGCCCCGCATCTCGGCTGCCTGCCCACTTGGAACCGGCACACCATCGCCCCATTCTTCACGGAATGCGGCACGATCGGCAGCGAGCGTCGCTTCTTCGCTTGCGAGGCGATCGCGATCGGGCGCGAGTTTCACGAGTTCGGCGGTGACGCTGTCGAGATCGTTTCGACAGCGCGCTGCCTCGGCCTCCAGGTTGGCGATCACGGCCCGATCTGCGAACGCTGACCGGTCCCGCTCGACGCCACGCCTTCGTTCAACAAGAACGGCGCTGAGGCCTCGCGCCCGTTCCCGCATCGACTCGAGCCGCACGAGGGTGTCACCGAGATCATCACCACCGTGATCGGCAAGTGCCCGCTCATCGGCGGATACCGCGCTATCAAGTTCGCCGAGCTCATTACGGGTCGCTCGTTCCTGCTCGACCCGCGCACTCCGAAACTCGGCGTTGGTGTGGAGCTTGTCGCGCAGTTCAGCGATGTCGCGGCCTGCGAGATACACGCGCAACTCGTTGAGTTCTTGGATGAGATCACCATGACGCCGGGCTGCGTCAGCCTGCTTCTCAAGCGGACGTAGCTGGCGGCGGACCTCGCGCATCAGATCTTTCACGCGTGTCAGGTCGCCGTCGGTTGCGGTGAGCCGTCGCTCGGCTCGTTCCTTTCGCTTCCGGAATTTCAGGACGCCTGCAGCTTCCTCGATCACCGCACGACGGTCTTCAGGCCGCGCGTTGAGCACGCCGTCGATCTGCCCCTGACTGACGATCACATGCTGCTGGCGACCGACGCCACCATCGCTGAGCAGTTCGGTGATGTCGAGCAGCCGACACGGGACACCGTTGATTGAGTACTCGGAATCACCAGTTCGGAAAAGCGTGCGGGTGATCTTCACCTCGTTGAACTCGACCGGCAGCATGCGGCTGTGGTTGTCGATCGTGAGCGAGACCTCGGCACGGCCGAGTGCGGCCTTGCCTGCGCTGCCCGCAAAGATGACATCGTCCATCTTGCCGGATCGCACTGCGCTCGGTGCCTGTGCCCCGAGTACCCACGCAATCGCGTCGACGACATTGGACTTTCCACTTCCGTTCGGTCCGACGACGACCGTTACCCCCGGTTCGAGGTCGATCGATGCCTGATCGGCGAACGACTTGAAGCCCTTCAGCGTGAGGTTCTTCAGATGCATCGCCACGAACCTAACAACCCGAATTACATCCGTGTAGTCCGTGGCCTGTGGATTTCGTGTGGAAACACACAGACGAGCTTGATCCTGCCGGGTGCAACTCAGTGGTATCCGGGTGTACTCCCCTTCCCCGGGGGGTGGCCCCTACCGACACGCCCCCGGATCGGTCGGTACCGATTCGCGTGCCGATTCCTGCGGGCCTCACCGATAAGCAACACCTCGCCATCAAGTACCTCGTGGCAAGAACGACCGACGGCGAAGTGGCCGAGTTGGTCGGGAGAAGTCGTCAGACCGGCATGAGTGCCGGTTCAGACGCGGGTCGAGCCCAAGGATTCGCTGATCTGCGTCGTTAGATTCGGGGACCAGTGGCCCTCACAATCCTTGCGTTGATCTCGGGGATCTCGTTCCTGAAGTATGGACTCGACATTCTCTGTCGGGAGCGACTGTTCGTCGAATTCGAGCGCTACGACCTGACACGATTCCAGACGCTGGTGGGCAGCGCGGAGGTCGCTGGGGGGCTGGCCGTTCTGGTGGGCCTACAGATAGCGACGCTCGGCGTACTCGGATCTGCGGGACTTGCTGTCCTTATGGGGTTGGGGTTGATCGTCCGAATTCGTCTTCGCGATCCAATCCGACTTCTGCTACCCGCTGCGACGCTCGCGGTGATCAACGTCGCGCTCGTGGTTCTCTTCGCTAGTTCGTAGCCGTCTCCGTTGGCGACGGTGGTCCGTTAAGAATCGCCGAGACGGTGGACAGCGTAAAAACGGAGAGGGCCGGGAGGTAACGCTTTACGGGATCGCCAACTTTGATGTGCATTCCAATTGCGCCGGCCATAAAGGCTGCAAGCCCAATGGAGGCTGGCCGCACAAGTTGCGGTTTCGCGTGGCCGGCGAGCATCGCACTCGCAAGCCCGACCTTCGCAGCTCCCACGATGTACACGGAGCTTTCGGGCAACCCGTAGGTCGCAAACTCCTCTTTCATGTTGGTGGCGTCGCCACCCCGATAACCGGTGTCTTTGTTGAACCGGTTGAACCAGACGTTGAGTATCCATAATGCCGCCGAGGTCTGGGCGAGCTTGCCGATGGTCTGCACAATCAAAACACTTCCTGTAGAGGAACGTCGGGGCTGGCGCCTCGACCGATGCCGAGAGGAACAACAACTCTCACGCACTGGCGATGCTACTGAGGGCCGGAGTTGCCCCGGTTTCCTGGACACCGGTTTCTATCGAGCGATCTTCACCGTGTCGTAATCGGTGCTGGAGAGGCCTTCGACCGTGACGACCTCAACGATGATGCTGTCACCCGGGTTCATACTTGCGTCTAGCTGCAGAGGTGCCGAACATGTCCATGGTCGGTTGTGGGCTCGCACCTCAGGCGAAAGAAGCGCCCGAAAACCGTTGCCATAGCCGATCGTCGTGCTTCCAGGCCACACGGCCGGACACCCCCGCCCTTTCATCCCCCGAGACCCCCGAGGGGTGGGGTGACCACGACTGACGCAGCCCGGCCTGGTCGCTACCGTTTCGCGTGCCGATCCCGACGGACCTTACCGATGAGCAACACCTCGCCATCGAGTACCTCGTGGCAAGAACGACCGACGGCGAAGTGGCCGAGGAAGCGCGATCAGATCGCCAACTGCTCACACCTGACCGTCGCAGGATCTCGCTTCGCTCACACCTGACCGTCGCAGGATCTCGCTTCGCTCACACCTGTGTTTCGCAGAAGTACGTCCAGGCGCCGCCAAACTTCACTCGCTGGATCGGCAGTCGGCTACGACTGCTGAGCTGGCCTTGCTTGCCCCAGACGTTGAGATGGTCGGCGAAATCGCCCGAAACCCCGAACGGATCGACGAACGGGCGGTCGGGGGTGGACGTACCTCGGTATTTGATCGCATCGTGGAGCGTGCCCACGAGCGCACGGTGCAGTCGGCGAATCTCCTGGCTCGACAACGAATTGGACGGGCGGTCATACCTCAAACCGGCCTCGAAGAGGATCTCGTCGGCATAGATGTTGCCGATGCCGACCACAAACGACTCGTCGGTGAGCAGCGTCTTTAGCTTCACATTGCGCTGCAGGAGCGCACGACCGAACTCCGTCCATGAGATCGGCTCGTCGACAGGGTCAAGACCGAGGCCATCGAGTGACGGAACCTCGTCGATCAGCGCCTCGCTGTCAACCTCGAATATCTGGGCCGTGCCGCCGGCATCGATCAAACGCAGCTGCCCGTGTTGGGTGAACGTGATCACAACCTCGGTGTGATCCTCAATCGCGTCCCGGTTGGCGTTGCGGCGCAGCGAGCCCGACGAGCCGAGGTCGACAACCAGCGTCGATCCACCGTCGAGACCGATCGTGAGGTACAGCCCACGACGCTCCACTCCGAGGATCTTCATGTCGTCGAACCGACCCGTGAACGACTTGCGGTTCTTGTAGCGACCGAGCGTTTTCATGCTCATCGCCTCCACAGACCTCACCTTCTTCCCGACGAGGTCGCGATCGAGCTCGCGGCGGACCGTTTCGATTTCCGGCAGCTCAAACATCGGTTACTCCATCCCTGCCGAACGAGCCCCGTACGCGGCTTCTGCCGCTCGCTGCTCGGCTTCTTTTTTCGACGTGCCGTCACCGGCGCCCCGCGCCACGCCACCGATCAGAACGGTGGCGTGGAATCGTTTGTGGTGGTCAGGACCGCTCTCGGTCAGTCGATAAACGGGCGGCCCGTACCCGTCTTGGGCGGCTACTTCTTGCAGCCGCGTCTTGAAGTCGTCGGATCCAGGACGGCGCGCAGCGGTGTCGATGCGATCGGCGAGCATGCTCAAAACGAGGCGACGGGCCGGTTCGATCCCGCCGTCCAGATACGCGGCACCGATCACAGCTTCGACTGCGTCGGCGAGGATCGAACCCTTCTCGCGGCCACCAGATGCGTCTTCACCCTTTCCGAGTCGAAGGTCGGGGCCGATCCCAAGGTCGGTCCCGGCGGCTGCGAGCGCATCCGCCGATACGACTGCCGCGCGAGCCTTGGCCAGCTGGCCCTCAGGTAAGTCAGGAAACCGGCTGAAGAGGTGGTCGGTGACCACCAGCCCCAACACTGCATCGCCCAGGAACTCGAGGCGTTCATTCGACGGGTCGTCCGGGTGCTCGGCACACCAGGACCGGTGGGTGAGTGCGTGGGCCAGCAGGGTGGCGTCGGCGAATCGGTAACCGATCCGCTCCTCCAGCGAGGTCGAAGGCGCTACCGCAGGCAGAGCTCAGCCCAACTTCGCTACGACGTAGTCGACGGCGTCGCGGACGGTCCTCAGGTCTTCTAAGTCCTCGTCCTCGATACGGAAACCAACAGAGCGCTCGGCGAGCTCCTCTTCGATCGCCTCGACGAGTTCGATCAGTGCCAACGAGTCCGCATCGAGATCCTCGGCGAACGCATCACCTTCACCGATGGCCGACGGCTCGATCTCGAGGATCTCGGCCAAGCGGTCCTTGACCAGCGTGAGCACTTCGTCGCGTCCCATGGGTTCTCCCTCCACGTGTGTCTCGGCAGGCATACGCTCTCCATTTGCCCAAAAAGCCCCCGAAAGGGCGCAAACACTGCGCGCACCCTACAGGCAATCCGAGCTTGCGCGCTTGTGAATGTGCGCTGCTCAGCCCGGTGCAGCAGCCGAGGTGAGATGGTCGACCATCTCAACTTCAACCATTTCGTGGGCAACCCGGATGGCGTTGACCATCGCTGCGGCGGAACTCGAGCCGTGAGAGATGACGCACACACCCTTGACGCCGAGCAGCAACGCCCCACCCACCGAGTCGGGATGAAGCTCGGAGACCATCTGATCAAGAGCGGGACCTAGAGCCGCACCGGCGGCGCGGGTGTCGTCGTCGGTGTCGATGGCGACGAGAAGCCGGTTGATCAGGGCCTTCATAGCGCCTTCGAGCGTCTTGAGGGTGACGTTGCCGGTGAAGCCATCGGTCACGACAACGTCGACTTCATCGGTCATGACATCGCGTCCCTCGACGTTGCCGATCCACTCGCAGCCGGCCTTTGCAGCCCAAACAGGGTCGCTGAGATGTTCGAAGCACTCCTTGACGAACGGACTGCCCTTCCCGGCTTCCTCGCCGATCGAGAGCAGGCCGACCTTCGGGCGGTCGATCGCAAAACGGTCACGCGCATAGACCCCGCCCATCTGGGCAAACTCGACCAGCCATTCGGGACGGCACTCTGCGTTCGCTCCGGCGTCGAGCAGGGTGGTCGGGGTACCCCCGGGGACAGGAATGGGTGTGGCGATCGACGGACGATTGATTCCCTTGATGCGACCCATCCGCAGCAGAGCGGATGCCATCGTTGCACCGGTATTGCCAGCCGAGACCATTGCGGAAGCTGCGCCGTCGCGCACCGCCTCGGCGGCGCGAACCAGCGACGAGTCCTTCATTTTGCGAACACTTGACCCTGGCTCGGCATCCATCGCGATGACTTCGGACGCCTCGATGATCGAGAGGCCGTCGGTGTCGCCCATTTCGCCTGGGCGCCCGACAAGGACGATCGGAATCCCGAACTCGCGGTGTGCGCGCTTGGCTCCGTCGACGATGGCTGCAGGCGCGAAGTCGCCGCCCATGGCGTCGACTGCGATCGGCAGCATGGAGATCAGTCGACCTCGACGGCCTGACGGCCGGCATACCAACCGCAGTTGCCGCAGGCTCGGTGCGGTCGCTTGGCTGCGTCGCAGCGGGGGCAGGTAGAACGGGCCGTACGGCCGACCCGCCACGCAGAGGCCTTTCGGCTGCGACTCTTCGACTTGGACATCTTCCGCTTCGGGACAGCCATGATGCGATTCCTGTGTGCGATCGGGTGTCGGCGAGTACGGCCGACGAGAACACTGAATGTTAGCGACGAACCCGTCGTGCACCTACCGCTTCAGCAGTGATCCTCGCCGACCTCACTGGCGACGTCATCGAATGCGAGAGCGTCGAGCGCCGCCCATCGCGGATCGCGCTGCGGCTCGTCTGATTCCAGCCCGTCGGTTCCCTCAGCTGGACCGGTCGGGAAACGATCGGTGTCCGGTCCGGTGCAATCGTCTCGACACAGTGGGGCCAACGGAAGAGCAAGGAGGGCCAGTTCGCGGACGACGGGTACGAGGTCGATGCGTTCGTCTTCGATGGGCCATGTCTCGCCTTCGGTTGGATGCCGCTCAAAGATCTCGCGCAGCTCGATCTGGAACGGCTCGTCGACGTCGTCGAGGCAGCGGCGACAGGTCGCCCGCGAGACGCCGCTGACGTTACCGCTGACCACAATCCCCTCGGTAGCGGCCTCAACCACGATGTCGACGGCGAGCAAACCTCCCACGACCGACCTGTCCCCGACCTCGGTATCGGAAAGCGCAAGGTCTGCCCTGACCGGGCGCCGGGTCCCGGTTCGCCGCTGGAGTTCGACGATGTCGACGACGAGGGTCGACTGGACCATCAATCGTCCTGGTCGAAGAGGCCCTCGGAACGCTGAGGCTCCTCGGGTGTGACAGGCGCGGGCTCGGCTTGCGGCTCGGCGCCCTGCAGCCGGGCTCGGCCGGATGCGACCGTCTTCATGGTGCGTTCGAGCACGATCTCCATTGCGCCGAGCTTCTGATCGCACCAGTCCTCGGTCTCGAGTTTCAGCTCGCGGGCGTGGTCCTCGGCTGCGGCCACGATGCGCCGGGCCCGTTCCTCGGCAGCCTTCACCAGTTCGGTGCGGAGCACCCGCCTCTCGGCCTCAGCTCGAGCCGTCGCAATGAGTTGGTCGCCTTCGGCCTGCACCTTCGCGAGGAAGTCGTTGCGCTCCTTGAGCAGCCAACGAGCTGCGCGCAACTCGCCGGGAAGCCCTTGGGCAGCGGCCTGAAGCACGGCCAGAAGCTCTTCCTTGTTGATCATCGACGATGCCGAAAGTGGCATCGGACGCGCCTGCTCGACGAGCTCGATTGCCTGACGGATCAGTGCCTCCGCCTGGGGGCTGCGGTACTCGGGAGGGCCCCCGGCCGCACCCGACTCCGCCAACGGTGGCTGATCACTCACGCGTATCGTTCCTTGATCCGGCGATTGACGCCGTCGGGCACCATCTTGGATACGTCCCCGCCGAACTTTGCGATCTCACGAATGAACTTCGACGCAACGAACGAGGACTTCGACATCGACGGGATGAAGATGGTGTGCACGCCCGAAACGGCATTGTTCATCTGCGCCATCTGGAGTTCGTTCTCGAAGTCGGAGACGGCTCGCAGACCCTTGATGATGAACGACGCTCCGAGTTCGATGGCGAGATCAACGACCAGTGAGGAGAACATGGTGACCTCGACGTTGCCGAGGTGTTCGACGGCCTCTTCGATCATCGCCTGGCGTTCTCCGAGGTCGAAGGCACCGCCCCCTTTCTGCGGGTTGCGCATGGCGGCGACCACGACCTCGTCGAACAGTTCCGAGGCGGTGGAAATGATCTCAATATGGCCGTTGTGCACAGGATCGAAGGATCCGGGGTACAGAACACGGGTGGTCACTCTTCTTCTTCCCCTCGTGGGCCTGCCGTGGCGAGCGTCACCACGGTACCCCCGTATCTCTTCACCCTGTGAACAACCCATCCGAAAGGAGGGTTCACCTCGCGATCGGACTCGATGACGACGGTGCCTGATTCGATGCTCGACAGCAACGTATCCCACCCGTCGAAGCCGTACGGTGGGTCCAGCAAGATCAAGTCGTATTCGCCCACCGACTCCAGATGCCGGAGGCCATCGCCTGCGATCACCGTGCACTGCGATCCGATCATCAAGGTCTCGACGTTCTCCCGCAGCGCCGCCAAAGCCGCCCGGTCCTGTTCGATGAATGTTGCGTGCTTCGCGCTACGACTCAACGCTTCGATCCCGAGTGCTCCGGAGCCGGCGAAGAGGTCGAGCACACGCGCACCGTCGATCGCATCGAGCGAAAACAGCGAGTTGAACATTGCTTCCCGCACCCGCTCCGATGTCGGGCGGGTGTCCTCCCCCTCCGGGCAGACCAGCTTTCGGCCACCGAGCGCTCCGGCAACAACACGCATGGCCGCCAGTGTGCCGCAAGATCGGGCCGGTACGGTCAGGTTATGCCCGTGCCCCAAATGATCACCTGTGTCGATTGCGGTGGCGAGTGCTCGCTGATCAGCTACGAGCCGGACGAGGGATGGGAGTCCGGCGACATCGTCGCCTTCCGATGCCGCGACTGCCTCGACCGCTGGGACGTCGAGCTCACTGCCGACGACATCGACGACTAGCGCCGGTTCGACCCACGCGTCAGCGATCCAGAGCGGAGATTGCCTCGGTGACAGGATCGAGGTGCTGATGAATCTGAGCCTCGATCGCAGAAAGCCGGGCGTAACGCTCGGTGTTGTCGGCGATGGGCACGAAGGTCTCGTCCCGTTGCACGAGCAGGTCGACCGCCTCGGCCGGCGACGACCACACCTCGGCGTAGAGACCGGCATGCACGGCGCAACCGATCGCAGCCGATGAACGCAGACGGTTCCGGCTGACCGGGACACCTTGAACGTCGGCAAGGATCTGCATCATGACTTCGGAGTTGGCGCCCCCGCCGCTCACGACCAGTTCGTTGAAGGGTCGGGCGAGTTCGAGAGCCATCGGGTCCATGTGGGTCTTCAGTCGCAGCGCGATGCCCTCAAGAATCGACCGGTACACATGGGCTCGGTTGTGGCGGCCGTCGAAGCCGATCATCGCTCCTTTCCGAAACGGCGCATGGGGCGGGGCGGCCCAGTCGTGCACGGTCAGCAGACCTTCAGAACCTGGCAAGACTGCCGCTGCTTCGGTGTCGAGTTCGCGCTCGGACGCCCCCGCACCGAACTGATCACGGAACCAACTGACGCTCCACATACCGCGACGAACACCCCAGCACTCGTGGAGGTACTGGCCCGGAATCGCGGCCTGGAACGTCCAAAAGGATTCAGCATCAACGACGTGTGCTGCGCCGTGCGTCATGGCCGCGATGTAGGTGCCAAGCGAGATCAGACCAACACCAGGGTCTAGTGCCCCCGAACCGAGGGCCTCGACGGCCTTGTCGTGCGCCGTAGCGATGACCGGGAGCCCTTCGGGCAGCCCAAGCTCGGCAGCGACCGACGCAGTGAGTCCGCCGATTTTCTCCCCTGGTTTGACGAGGTCGAAGACCTGGTCACGTCGGAGCCGGCATGCATTCCATCGTTCAGGGTCTGTAGACCAGTCGAGCGCGAGATCGTCGATCGGCCACCATCCGATGAGGTTTGCGCACGTGTCGACGTGCGCTCCGGTCAGACGGAACCCGATGTAGCCGGAGCTCGTAGTGACGTGGCTGACCTCACCGTATTCGGACTCGTGAGCGTGAGGATGATCAAGGCGTTCGTCCATCCAGTTGATCACAGGGTGGGCGAGGGACCCATCGGCGCGAAGCAAGACCCGGCAGCAGCGGATGACACAGATCGCCATCGCGGCAACCGCGGCAGTGTCGTGCCCGGCCGCCGTGAACGCAGCGACGGCGTCGCGGAACGCTGCGATGGTGCCGTCCCACAGATCGTCGGCGGGGTGGACCGCTCGGTTGGGAGACGGAATCTCGAGTTCCCGGAGCGCTTGCCGACCCTGCGCAACGACCTCGCCCGACTCGGAGAAGATGAGTACTTTTGCGCTCTGGGTCCCGATGTCGACCCCGATCACGAACCGCTGCTCGGTCATAGCGGAGCAAACTAGCGGTGACGCTGCCCTGCCACCTTACGGTCGCCTCAAGCCCGGTCGATGAAATCACGGTACCGCTCGGGATGAACGTCGCTCAGCGGGAAATGAGTCGCCCTGGTTCGGGCGTGAGAGGCTCACCCCGATGCGTGACGGGGCCAGCGAAGCGATCCTGACCTTGAAGACACTGCCGTTCCTCGTCGGTGGCTTTCTCGGCCCGTTCGGCACGATGGTCGTGATCTCGATCTACCCAGAGTTGCGCGACGCATTCGATGCATCCAACGCTGCCGTCACGTGGTCGTTCTCGGGCTACCTCTTCGCGATGGCGGTGTGCCTGCTGGTCTCCGGAACGATCGGCGAACGCTACGGCCGAAAACGGGTCACGCGAATCACGTTCGTTGTCTATGCGGCGGCGTCGATCATCGCAGCGGTCACGCCCACGCTCGGCTTGTTCATTGCCGCCCGAGTCGTGATGGGTGCCGCCAACGCGTTCATCACGCCGCTCTTGATCGCCGGACTCTCCGAGATCATCGAGGAACACCGTCTCGGCCGTGCTGTCGGGGTCTACGCCGGTTTTCAGGCCGCTGGAGCGGCAGTCGCTCCGTTCGCCTCGGGACTGATGGCCGAATTCGATTGGCGGTGGACATTCGTCCTCGTCGCCGCCGTGTCGATCCTCCTCAGCCTCAGGCCCGCCCCGGGCGAGCCACGACATTCGCTGAACGCGCCACCGATCCACCCGCTCTTTCGGCTTCCAATGACGCGACTGTGGCTCGGCGCGTTCACTGCTGCAGCTGGCCCGATGGGCCTAGCCGTGCTGGTCGGGGTTCGGCTGCGCGATCAACTCGACGTCTCCTCGTCGGGTACGGGAACGATCCTGCTCGCGTCCGGGCTCCTCACCATGGCGACAAGTCCGCTGTGGGGCACAGCCATCGATCGCCTCGGCGGTCGACGGGCTTCAGCCCTGAGCCTCGGAGCGACTGCCACCATTGGATCCACACTCGGTTTCTTCGGCGATGTCGGTGCGTTCATCGTCGTGTGGCTGCTGCTGTCAACCGTCGTCGGCCTGATTCCGTTGAATCTGCAGCGCCTCGCAGCGATCGCAGTGCCCGAGAACCGCGGCGGTGCGCTCAGTTCCGTGCTCGCGTTCCGCTTCTTCGGTCACGCTGCTGGCCCGCTCGTGTTCATTCCTCTGCTCGAATGGTCGAGCTCAACGGCGCTGGCGGTCGCCTCGGGGCTAGGACTGATCACCCTTGCCGTGTACGTCGCTGCCGAGCACCCGCAGGGTCAGTCCTCGACCGGATAGATGCAGCCGAGGTTCATGATCCCGTTTGGGTCGAACTCACGCTTGAGGCCCTGCATGAGGCGATAGGCCGTGCCGTGCTCCTCGGCGGTCCATGCCGCCCGGTACTTACCGATCCCGTGGTGGTGACACATCGACCCGCCGGCTTTCAGCGCCTCTTCGACAAAGATCGCGTTGAGTGGGATGTGATACTTCTCACGCTCCTCCTCGACCGTGCAGTCGACGACGTCGTAGTCGTACACGAAGTACATGTTCGTGCCGGTCTGGTAGCTGTGTGACGAGTGCCCACCGAGCATCGTGACGTCCGCGATGTGGGGAAACTCCTTGCGCGCCCGCTGGATGCCGTTCTCGTAAATCTCATTGATGATCGACCAGTTGCCGGAGACCTCGGTCGTGTAACCCATTCGCATGTTCTCGCGAATGAACGCTCGCTCCTCCGCCAATTTCTCAGGACCCCAGTTGAGGTGCTCGAACCACGCCTTGATGATGGCGGTGTCGACCGGGGTGACCTCCGCACGAGCGTTGACGATCTCCGCGATTCCGTCCGCGGTCGCCGACGAGACCCCCGCCGGACCCTCGGTGGTGAAGATCAGCACGCACTGTCCGGGAGCGAAAGCATGAAAGCCGTGCTGCGCCCCGTCCTCGGCGTCGTAGAGGCGAGCGACCGACGGCTTGAAGCCGGCGGCCATCACGTCGCGCAAGATCTCGAACCCTGCCTTCATCTCGTCGAGACGCCACCCCAGGTACCGGTTGTGCTCGGGGTAGAAGCTGAAAAGCTTCACCGTGACTTCCGTGATGTAGCAGAGGGCGCCTTCGTTTCCGATGATGACGTGGCGGATGTCGGGGCCGCCCGCTCGACGCGGAACATCTTTGATCCGCACGACCTCACCCGACGGCAGCACAGCCTCGAGACCCATGACCATGTCCTCAATACCGCCGTAGAGCGTGGAGAACTGGCCGATCGAACGGGTGGCCACCAGGCCACCGAACATTGCGATCGGCTTCGACTGGGGCGAGTGTCCGGTGGTGAGCCCGAGCGCCCGGACGCGATCTTCAAGATCTTGCAGCTTCACCCCGCACTGGACGGTCGCCTGCATGTTGAACTCGTCGATCTTCACGATCCGATTCATTCGCTTGCCGTCGATCACGATCGAGTTCTCGACGATCGTCTCGAGGCCACCCTCGGTAGCGGTCCCGCCGGTTTTCGGCACGACGTTGATGCGGTGCTCGTTGCAGAACGCGAGCGTCGCCGCAACGTCGTCGGTGCCCTCGACCCGCACAACGGCGGCGGGGGTCGGAAGGTTGTAAATGCCGAAGATGTCCTCGAGTTTGCGGTAGCGATCGAGACTGTTCTCGTTGAGCGTCTGCTCATCGGTGTCGACCTTGCCAGCACCGAGGCGCGCACGGAGCCCATCGACGATCGCTTCACGGGTGAGGGTCATGGTTGAGAGTTCCCTGTGGTTGTCGGCGGGCATGAGTCAGCGGACGAGGTAACCGCCGTCGACTGCCAGAACGTGGCCGTTGACGTAGTCGGCAGCGCGGCTGGCGAGGAACACGCAGGCACCCATGAGGTCCTGCACCTGACCCCACTCGCCTGCAGGTACGTGATCGATCACGGCCTTGTCGTACTCGGGATTTGCGCGTGTCTCGCTCGTGAGTTCCGTTGCGAAGTAACCGGGCGCAATGCCGTTCACTTGGACACCGAACGGACCGAGTTCGTCGGCATAGGCCTTGGTGAGGCCGGCGATCCCGTGCTTCGTCGCTGCGTACGCCGGCGACCGGCGGCCGCCGAGGAACGAGAACATCGAGCAGACATTGATTATCTTGCCGCTTCCCTGCTCCATAAAGATCGGTGAGACGGCGTGGCTCATCTCGAACGCTGCCGTGAGGTTGACGGCGACCATCGGGTCCCATTTACTCCGGTCGAAGTTTCGGACATCGTCGACGTTGATACCGATTCCGGCGTTATTGACCAAGATGTCGATGCCGCCGAGGGTGTCGACACAAGCCTGCACGACTGCGGCAGGAGTCCCGCTGGCCGTCAGGTCGGCGTACTCGATCTCGCACCGACGGCCTTCAGCCTCAACGAGTTCACCTGTCGTACCGTCGTCGTCGACAATCGTCGGGATGTAGATGTCAGCCCCAGCTTTGGCCATCGCGATGACATACGCCTGCCCGAGACCGCGGTTGCCGCCCGTGACGATGGCTCGCTTGCCCTCGAGGGAGAAGAAGTCCAGTGAGAAGTCTCGAATAGGGCGTTCGGTCACAGTCACCCGAATCCTATGTCGCGCGATTTCCGGGCATCGCGGATCTTCGGCAAACAGGAACGTCAGAGCAGGTCGTCGAAGATGCCCCGGGAGGTGTCGTTGACGCAGACAACGAGCACCCGACGGACCGCCGAGTCGGCGCTGCGAACGATTCCGGTCGCATCTTGTGCTGCGGCGTCAGGCGGGTAGCGGTACAACCCGGTCGAGATGGCGGGAAAGGCAACGGTGTCGGCATCGCCGGTGTCACAACCCTTCAGCGTGCGGCAGAACTCGGCGAGGGCGGAGCCGGCTGCCTTGTGAATCGCCCCGTCGACACGTGCCCAACAAGAGGTTGCCGCTAATCCTTCATCAGGTATTCAGCATCGTCATCACCGAGGAGGAGATCGAGCTCGTCGGCCAAACCCGGGTGGGCGTCAAGCTCCTCGTCGACATCGACGATCTCGATCGCAACCTCTCGCGCAGCGGTCACCCACTCCTTGTCGCGGCGCAGCGATGCCAGCTTGAGATCGTTGCGGCCTTTTTGTCGGTCACCCATGATCGTGCCTTCGCCGCGGAGCTCGAGATCCACCTCCGCTAGCTCGAAGCCATCGGTCGAAGACACGATGGCCTCGAGTCTGGCCTCACCGTCGGCGGTGGCCGGATCACCGACCAGGAAGCAACGGCTTGCGTACTCGCCGCGGCCGACCCGACCACGAAGCTGGTGGAGCTGGGCGATCCCGAAGCGGTCGGCATCAAGAATCACCATGACCGTGGCATTCGCAACATCGACACCGACCTCGATGACCGTGGTGGCGACGAGGACGTCGAGCTCGCCTCGCCGGAAGGAACCCATGACCTCGTCCTTTTCGGCAGGCGTGACCCGGCCGTGGAGGAGACCGAGCCGCACGCCGGCAAGCTCGGAGGTCTGGAGCACACTGAATGTTTCCTCCGCAGACCGCACGTCGAGAGCCTCCGACTCATCGATGAGTGGACAGACGACATAGGCCTGGCGGCCATCGGCGACCGCCGCCCGGACCGCCGCCCAGACCGCCTCCTCGCCGGCATCATCGCGGGCCCACTCGGTCAGGATCGGGGTCCGACCTGGGGGCAACTCGTCGAGAGTGCTCACATCGAGGTCGCCGTAAACGGTCATCGCGGCAGTGCGCGGAATCGGTGTCGCAGTCATAACCAAGACATCGGGAGCGGTGACAGCATCGCCCTTGTCGCGCAGCGCCGCCCGCTGCTCGACGCCGAACCGATGCTGCTCGTCGATCACGACCGCGCCGAGCGCTGCAAACTCGACCTTGTCCTGGATCAGCGCGTGGGTACCGATGACGATGTCGACCTTGCCCTGAACGAGATCGGCGAGGATCTTGCGACGTTCCGCTACCCCGACGCGATTGGTCAGCAATTCGATCCTCAGCGGCCGATCGCCCATGAGTGTCGCCGGATCGGAAACCGACAGATCGCCGAGCATCGCCGCGACACCTGCATGATGCTGCTCTGCGAGCACCTCGGTTGGTGCCATCAGTGCGCCTTGGTGCCCACCCTGCACGGCGACGAGCAACAGATGCACGGCGACCAGGGTCTTCCCTGAGCCCACATCGCCCTGAAGGAGTCGATGCATCGGACGCCCGAGTACGAGATCACCGTTGATCTCGTCGATCGCCCGTTGTTGGGCGCGCGTCAGGGGAAACGGCAATCGCTCTACGAAACGGTTGGTCAGCTCACCCTCGGTTCGATGAACGATGCCGGCAGTCTCTCGTTCGATACGACGCTTCCGGCGCACGAGTTCAAGCTGCACGCGTAGTAGTTCGTCGAAAACGAGTCGTCGGCGAGCCTCGTCTTTCTCGGTCAACGTCTCGGGTTGGTGGATCCCATGGATGGCGGCAGCACGATCGACAAAGCCGAACCGTTCGAGCACGGCCGTTGGCACGGGGTCATCGAAGCCGCGGGACCGACAACGCGCAAGGGCTTCTTCCACGAAGGCTGCAAGGTCTCGGGTGAGTAGACCCGACTTCTCCGATTGCGGGTAGACGGGCACGATCCGTCCGGTCTGGTTGCCGACGAGGTCGACGATCGGCCCTGTCATCTGCCGCTGGCCGCGGTAGATCTCACACTTGCCGTGCACGAGCACCGTCATTCCCGGCGTCAGCTGCTTGTCACGCCAACGCTGGTTGAAGAACGTCAGCGTGAGTTGATTGCCGCCATCGCCGATGACGACGTTGGTGAGCGTGCGCTTTCCCTTCAGCTGTCGCGTCGACGAGCTACGGACCTCTCCGAAGACAGTTGCCTCGTCACCGGCCCTGAGCTCACCGATCGATGCTTCTCGCGTTCTGTCGAGGTGCCGGCGCGGGTAGTGGGTGAGCAGATCCAGAACGGTGGCAATCTCTGCCGAGGCGAGCGCCGAGCCCTTCTTCTCACCGACACCGCGTAATCGACTGACAGGGATCGCCTCAAGATCCCGGAGCGTCAAGGGCGGGTCGCCGGCCGGCACCCTCGGTCCTACTCCAGCCCGAAATAGTAGGGGTACAGGGGCTGCCCACCATCGTGGATCTCGACATCGACGTCGCTGTGATGCTCGTCGAGCCAGGCCTCGATCTGGGCGGTGCTGTCATCATCAGCATCCTCGCCGGCGATGATGGTGAGGAGCTCGTGATCGCGATCGAGAATCGCATCGAGCAGCTCGATTGCAGCCTCGGCCATCGTTGACTGCACTGCACAGATTCCCTCCGGGCGAATACCAAGCCAGTCGCCTTTGGCAATCGGACCCGCCTCGGACGTCGATTCCCGGACAGCCTGCGTCACCTCCCCTGCAACCACACCCGCAGCGGTTTCGGCCATGTTGGCTGCATTTGCCTCGGCCGTTGTCTGTGGGTCGTAGGCCATCAAACTGGCGATGCCTTCTGCGACGGTGCGGGTGGGCACGACATGAACGGTTCGGCTGGTTTGTGCGTCGACCTGCTCGGCGACCGGAATGATGTTCTTGTTGTTGGGCAGCACCACGACTTCGGAGGCCGGCACCGACTCAACAGCGGCGACAAGGTCGGCAGTGGATGGGTTCATCGACTGCCCGCCGGTGACCACGGCATGCACCCCCATCGATTTCAGGATCGACACGATGCCTTCACCGACCGCAACTGCGACAACCGCAGTGGGAACGGGGTCACCCTTCGCTTCGTGGTCGCCAATCTCGGCTGCGACCCAGTCCTCTTCTCGCTGGGCCTCGAGTTCTTCGAGGAGATCCGTGACCCGGATGTTGTGGGGCCGACCGACCTCGATACCGCATTCGATAGCGGCGCCGATGTCGTCGCAGTGAATGTGGCAATTGAAGATGCCGTCACCGCCGACCACCACGATCGAATCTCCGACCTTCGCCCACGCCGCCTTGAACCCGGCGATCGTGTCGTCGGGTGCATCAAGCAGAAACATGACCTCGTATCGCAGGTCAGCGATCGACCTCTCGTGATCGGCTCCTTCGAGGCGGCCGGGGTCGAACGTCGGCGGTGCTTGCACATCCGGTTCGGGAATCGGTCGACCATCAGCGACAAAGAGCGCGGCATCGAGGAAGAGCAGGAAGCCACTTCCACCGGCGTCGACCACACCTGCGTCGGCCAGCACCTTCAGCTGCGTCGGCGTGCGTTCGAGCGACGCTCCCCCCTCGCTCCGTGCGGCGTGGAGCACCGCCACCAGGTCGGCTCCACCATCGGCGACCGCCACAGCCGCCTCGCTCGCCTCACGAACAACGGTCAGGATCGTGCCCTCGACCGGATTACCAACCGCGCCGTACGCGCCATCGGCCGCTGCCGCAAGCGCGTCGGCGAATATCCGTCCGTCGATCTCGGTACCGGCGGAAACAACGCCGGAGAACCCTCGGAGGATCTGAGACATGATCACACCACTGTTGCCTCGTGCCCCCATGAGCGAACCGTGAGCAATCGCGCGACACACCGACGCCATGTCGGCATCGGCACCGGCATCGCTGAGCTCGCCACACACCGAACGGAGCGTCAGCGACATGTTTGTGCCGGTATCGCCATCGGGCACCGGATAGACGTTCAGATTGTTGATCGCCTCTCGGTGATCTGCGAGGGCGCGACTGAAAGCCTCGATGGTCGAGCGGAGGCCAGAGGCGTCGAAGGTGGAGGCGGGCACGGCGACCGATCGTAACGGCCCCGCGTCGCCGGTGTGACCTTCATGAGGCTACGCTGCGGCGCATGCAGGGAGTGATCAAGAGCTACGACCCCGGCACCGGCGACGGGGCGCTCATCAATGAGTCGGATTTTGCCGAGATTGACCTCGCCGCCGATGCTCTCGACGGCTCGCTTTTCCGGATGCTCCGTCAGGGTCAGCGGGTGAATTTCGAGCTCGATGCGCAAGGTCGCGCCACTGCGCTCAAGCTTGGCTCCGAAGCCGACATGAGCACCCCAGATCTGTAGCCACCTCAGCGCCCGCCGCCAGTTGCGAGCGTGCACTGTCGTCCGCAGCGAAGCTCAGCCCCAGATGGCGTTGGCGGCGTGCACGACCAGTTCGAGTTTGGCGCGCTGTTCGGCCTCGGTGAGCAGGTTGCCTTCCTCGGTCGATGCGAACCCGCATTGCGGCGCGATCCCGAGCTGATCGAGATCGACGTAGCGGTTCGCCTCTTCCACACGGCGCATCAAGTCGTCAAGTGATTCGAGATCGGCGGTCTTGGTGGTGATCAGACCCAGCATGATCCGCTTGTCGCCCGCAGGAAGCAACTGAAGCGGTTCGAGGCTGCCGGCTCGCTCGGTGTCGTACTCCAGGTAGTACACGTCAACGCTGGTCGCATTGAAGATGGCGTCGACTGCAGGGTCGTAACCACCGGTGGCGGCGTGGGTCGAGCGGAAATTGCCGCGACACAGATGCATCGCAATCGTCAGGTCGTCGGGCCGACCGGCGATGGCGGTGTCCACCATCGCCGCATAGCGGGTGATGAGGTCGTCAGGGTCAAACCCCTCGGCTTGTTTGGCGGCGCGCTGATCGGGGTCGCACAGGTATGCGAAAAAGATGTCGTCGATCTGAAGGTAGCGACATCCTGCCTCGTAGAAAGCGGCAATAGCCTTGGCGTACGCGGTGGCGATGTCGCCCAACAACACGTCGAGATCTCGATATTGGTGGGGGGCGATCGCAGAAGCTGCCGTTCGGAAGTGGACGGTGGATGGGCCCGGGATCGAAATCTTTGGCGTCGTCGAGCAGACCGCGGCGAGGGCTCGGAAATGCTCGAGCATCGGGTGATCGGTCGGGAAGTCGATCGGACCCGTTATCGCCGGATAGAAGGGCCGCAGTGTCGTTCCTGCAAACGGAAGGCCGTCTCTCGACGGGCGATACTCGACGGAGACGCCGTCGAGTAGGTCGAGAAAGTCGTAGTGCCAGAACGAGCGGCGGAACTCGCCGTCGGTCGCAAGCGGTAGTCCGACCTCTGCCTGCATCGCAACCGCATCTGCGATCAGTCGATCTTCCAGCGAGCGGAGCGCCACACCACTGTGGAGTTGATCAGGAGCGACATGTTCGGCCCGCGCTTCGACCAGTTGAGCAGGCCGCAGCAGGCTGCCGACATGATCGGCGCGGAAGAGGGGGCCGGTCAGAGGTTCACGATCGGGCAGAGCAGGGTCCGCTCGACGCCTGAAATGTTGCCGACAGCGTTCACGACGATGCCGCCGAGTCGGTCCATGTCCGCCGCTCCGGCCCGCGCGATCACGTCGTAGGGACCCATGGCGACCTCGGCGCTCACGATCTCCGTGATCTCGCGCGCCGCCCGCGCGACGTCGACAGCGGTGCCAACTTCGGCTTGGATGAGGATGTATGCATTCACGGTCATCGCCTGAAACGATAGGGGTTATCGTAAAAGACTGCGCTGGCTGCCTCTGTCGGTCGCTTGCGGGCCACGTACCGTGGCGTGTCCAAGGCTTTCGTTAGCCAACGGGCGAGCAAGAGCAGAGAAGGGCTCTCCCATGACCACCTCGACCACAGACGTCGCAACGCAACTGGAGTCCCGGTTCGGTATCGCAGGCGTCGAGCTTCGCACCAACCTCTCACAATCCGCACTGTTCGACGAAGCGATTGCGAACGATCGTGGCCGGGTCACGGTCGGTGGTCCGAACAACGCACAGAAGGCGTTCCCCACCTCATTAGGCAAGGAAGGTCCGCTCGTCTTTTTCTCCGATCCGGAGTGCACCGGGCGGCCGGTCGCCGACACATTCTGCGTCGACCGCCCCGACACCACCGACCGAGTGTGGTGGAAGAACGGCTTCAGCAGGTTCGATGCTGCCGCCTTCGACGCACTGCTCCCCCGCGTGGTCGACCACCTCAATCGGCGGGGCGAACACCTCTACGTCACTGACGTCTTCTGCGGATGGGATCCCGCCTTCGCTGAGCCGTACCGCTTCGTCGGCGAGTTCGCAACGCACGCATACTTCTGCAACATCATGTTCCCGAGCGAAGTTCGCGACGACTACGACCGCGCCGACTCGGGCTGGACGCTCATCAACGTGCCGTCGTTCGTGCCAGACCCGGAGCGTGACGGTACCCGCAGCAACCGAGCCGTCATCATCGACATCGAGAACCGGGTCGGACTCGTCCTCGGACCAGCCGACTACTGCGGTGTGAACAAAAAGACCATGTTCACGATCATGAACTTCGTGCTCCCCGACAAAGGACAGCTGTCGATGCACTGCTCGGCCAACGTTGGCCGACGCGGCGACACAGCGATCCTCTTCGGTCTCTCCGGAACCGGGAAGACGACCCTTTCGGCAGATCCGGCGCGCGAGCTGATCGGCGATGACGAGCACGTCTGGACCGACGCCGGTATCTCGAATTTCGAAGATGGCTGCTACGCGAAATTGATCGACCTCGACAAAGAAGCCGAGCCGATCATCGCAGCTGCGATGTCGATGCCCGGGACGCTGATCGAAAACGTTCCGCCGCTCCCCGGCAAAGCGATCGAAGACACCGACCCCCAGGAGTTCGATCTCACCGATGGTTCGATCACCGAGAACACGCGGTTCGCCTATCCGTTGCTCGCGAATCCAAACGTCCGTGAGGGTGCCGCAGGTCCACACCCCGAGACGATCGTCCTGCTCACCGCCGATGCGTTCGGTGTGCTGCCGCCGGTATCGATCCTCGACAAGAGCGAAACGATGTACCACTTCGTCATGGGCTTCACGTCAAAGCTCGCCGGCACCGAGGTCGGCATCACCGAACCAGAGCCGAACTTCTCATCGTGCTTCGGCGCGCCGTTCATGTCGCAGAAGCCGAGGGTCTACGCCGAACTGCTCGCCAAGCGCATGGCCGAGAACAACACTCGGTGCATCATGCTCAACACCGGCTGGACCGGCGGCCCGTACGGCGAGGGTAAGCGCATGTCGCTCGAGGACACCCGAGCACTGCTCAATGCAGCGCTCGAAGGCGAGTTCGACACTGCCGAGTTGGCGACCGAACCCATCCTCGGCGTGAAGATGCCCACCACATGTGCGACGGTCGACGACACGATCCTCAACCCGCGCGCCACGTGGGAAAATCCCGACGCCTATGACGAGGCGGCTACCCGTCTGCGAGACATGTTCCGAGCCAATTACGACAAACAGAACTACGCCGAACTCGGCATCGAGCCTGCGATGTGAGCGCGTCCGACGTCGTTCTCGGCGTTGACCGACCCACAACCAACTATCGGTGGGACACGCCGGCTCGCGTCTATCGGCGTTGAGTACCGGGCGGCCGGACACACAGACGCTCCAGTCAGGCGTCCGCCAACAAAATATCGACCGTCATCTCGAGGTGACCCAGATGTTGGGCGAGTTCCTCGTAGGCGTGAATCAACGCCGCTCCGACGGTCCAGTCCTGACCGAGCGGTTTCTCAGTGGGCGGTTGATGCACCGTGGCCGTCGCCGCTGCGAGGTCGGGAGCGAGATCGTCGAGCAGGTCGAGGAGTCGTTGGGCCGCGACGTGGAGGTCGGCTACAGCACCGGAGGAGACGAACTCGTCGTCTCGTACCCGGCCGCTCGGCCGCCCCAGGATCACGTGGGAGCACCACCACTCCGCTGCCGAGAAGGCGTGGGTGGCGAGTTGGAATGGCGAGTTCGCGCCGGTGAGGCCGGGACGACGATTGACGAGTTCGTCATCGAGTCGGTCGACGGCGGCCAGTATTCCGGTGATCGTGCGTCCACAGAAAAGTCGGAAGTCGTCGAGGGTGATCATCGGGTGCTCCTGACGAGACAGTCACTCACGAGAGGAACATCGCTCGGATGCCGAGGCCGGTCACCCAGAGGGTTCCTAAGCCGAAGAGGAGATAGGGGCGATCACGCATCTCGGTGCGTCCGGCGTAGATGATCGACAACGAGCCGAACGCGACGAACCCGTACGCCTGATGGGTGCCTGCATCGATCTCGCGCTGGATCTGCAGCGTTACTCCCAGCGCCGTCTGCACGACAACGATCCCCCAGGCCACACCGATGGCGATCCACACATGACGGCCGCGCAAGGACTCGAACGAGTGTGCAGTGAGCGCCAGCGCCGCAGCCGCACCGTTGACAATGACGAACAACCAGCTCACAAGGTCGTGGAGATCGGCGATCATTGGGTCCAGCCAACCGTTGCTGCCCAGCACTCGGCACTCCGATAGATGATGTCCATCACCGGGTCCTTGATGTCGTAGTACTTGCCGGGATCATCGGGGTACTCGCGAGCGAGTACTCGTTTGAGCTCGGCATATCCGTCACGCAGTGCCTCGTTGGTGCAGAGGTGATCGCGAAACAGCAGGGCGTACCGCTGGTTCAGACATCCGGCCATCCGAACGTGGATGTTGGCCCGGCGGTCGCCGGGACGCTCGTTGAAGTAGAGCTTTCGCAGCTCGTCGGGCCGATCGCACCCCGTCAAGCGATCGGCGTCGATGTCGGAACGATGGACAAATCCAGCACCGGCCATTGCGTCGATGATGGCCGAACCCAACACCGCTACCGTGACCTGTACGTCGATGATGTCCTTGGCGGCGAGTCCCGGCACCGAGGTCGATCCGATGTGGTCGATCCGCAGCGCGATGGACCCGACGACTGCCTCGAGATCGCGTTCGATCTCGGCGAACTGGTCGGGCCACGTCGGGTCGGGGGCAACGATCTCGATCAGCGGCACGCCGGAATTCTCACAGACATTCGGCATCACGTCGCGAGTTGATCAACAAAGCCGCTCGAAGATGTCACGCTGATACGGCTCGCCGGATCGCAGCGCGCCGACCTCGACGAACCACTCGACGCCAAACGCCTGCAGGAAGGCATCACCAGAAAGGCGGAGAAACACCGAGTCGTCGGTGATCTGCGACCGATGAGCAGCCATCGCCGTTCGCTTGACATCGATGACGGACGAGACATCGATCGCGTGGGTGATCTCAGCGGCCGGCGTTCCGAGATCAGCGTCAAGCAGATCGCTTCGTTGTGCTGCGCTCTCCTCGATGGACACGTCATCGGTGTTCGCCATCTCCGCCCATGCCGGATCATCGGCGAAACCCTTCATCTGCTCACGGTTCATGGTCGATTCGAAACAGTGGGGAACCCCCACCAGTTCGGCTGCTCGCTTGCCGACCCGATGCACCTGGATGTGGTCGGGGTGGTTGTAGCCACCGATCGGGTCGTAGAAGGTGATCAGCTGTGCATCCTCTTCGCGCAGGATCGTCGCGAGTCGTTCTGCTGCCTCGTCGACGTCGGCTTGCCAGAAGCAGCCCGGATCATCGTTGGTCACCTCGCCTTCCATACCGGAGTCCCGGTAGCCGAGGAACTCAAGCCGACTAACGCCGAGCACGTCGCCGGCTGCTCGCAGTTCCCGGGCCCGCACGTCGGCGAGTGTCTCCCCCGTGGGGATCATCTCGGGTGCTGCTTCACCCCTGCCACCGTCGGTAGCGCAGACCAGCACGATGCGGTGGCCGCGTTGGGCTCCGATCAGCATCGTGCCACCGGTGGCAATCGCCTCGTCGTCGGGATGGGCGTGGAAAAAGACAGCGGTCGCCATCAGGCGATTGCGCCGGTGTCTCGAAGAGACGCGATCTCGTCGGCCCCGAACCCGTAGTCGGCGAGAACCTCGTCGGTGTGCTGACCTGCATGAGCCGGGGGGCGCTGGATCTCGGAGTCGGTGCGGCTGAAACGGGGGGCCGGACGCGGCTGCGTGACGCCCTCGTACTCAATGAAGGTGCCGCGGTGCACGTTGTGCGGATGCTGGGGCGCCTCGGCAAGCGAGAGGACCGGAGCGAAACAGATGTCTGTGTGCTCCATCAGGTCGCACCACGCGTCACGCGTGCGGGTCTTGAAGATCGCTTGGAGCTCCTCCTTGAGTTCCGGCCAGACGCTGCGGCTCATCTGCTGATCCCACTTCGGATCGTGGAGCGCGAGCTTCTCGCGCAACTCAGCGTAGAACTGCGGCTCGATCGAACCGATCGACACATACTTACCATCGCTGGTCTCGTAGACGTCGTAGAAGTGTGAACCGGTGTCGAGCATGTTGGTACCGCGCTCGTCGTTCCAGATACCCATCGCTCGGAAACCGTGAATAAACGACATGAGCGACGCCGCGCCGTCAACCATCGCGGCATCGACCACCTGGCCTTGACCGCTTCCGCGGGCCTCGAGAATCGCGCAAACCATGCCGAACGCCAGATACATGCCACCGCCCCCGAAGTCGCCGACCATGTTGATCGGCGGGACCGGGGCCTGACCCCGGCGGCCGTAACTGTCGAGTGCACCGGCGAGCGAGATGTAGTTGATGTCGTGGCCGGCCGCCTGCGCGTACGGGCCTTCCTGCCCCCATCCGGTCATGCGTCCGTAAACCAGCGACGGGTTACGAGCCAGGCAGTCGCCGGGGCCGAGGCCGAGACGTTCAGTGACACCGGGGCGAAAGCCTTCCATCAAGGCGTCAGCCGACTCGACCAGGCGCATAACGGTCTCGATGCCTTCCGGAGACTTGAGATCGACACCGATCGAACGGCGGCCTCGGTTCATCACATCGGCCGGCGGGGTGCTGGGGTCACCGCCCCGAACCGAGCCGGCCCGGTCGACGCGGATCACGTCGGCGCCCATATCTGCCAACATCATGGCGCAGAAGGGGCCGGGGCCGATGCCGGCGAGTTCGATGATGCGGACTCCAGAGAGTGGACCCATGGCGTGCTCCTGAGGGGTTTTTAGGACGAGACTTGACGATTTTAGTTCGCCGCTCCGAGACGGACGCAGCTCAGGCAAACGTGCGGGCGGTGAGCGCGGTGGTTGCCTCGATCAGCGGCGGCCACATCTGATACACGAAATCATGTGCGAAGCCGTCGATCTCGAGGTAGTCCGCTCCCGGAATGAGTTCGGCTGTGCGGCGACCGTGTTCGGGCAGCACCAGAGTGTCGTTCTCGCCGTGCACGATGAGCGTTGGGACATCGAGCTCTTGAAGGGATGCCAACCGGCTCGGCGTGCGCATCACGGCGGCGAACTGGCGAAGTCCCCCACCGCTCTCGGAGTTCCGAGCGTAGACGGCGCCGAAGAACACACGGAGGGCATCAGCGTCGAACCAATCGGGATTGGACCAGAGCCGGCGAGACTCGATGTCGGATTCGACCTGCGCCTCGATCGTCGCTTCCCCTGGTTTGAGCAGCGCAGCGACAACCTCCGGAGCAGCGCTCGGAAGGGTGGGGTCGCCGCACGATGAGGCAACCGAGACCAGCGCACGCAGTCGTTCAGGATGCTCGACCGCGGTCTGCTGGGCGACCATTCCACCGAGTGACATGCCGAGTACCACAACCTTGTGCACGCCCGCTGCATCGAGTACCGCTATCACGTCAGCCGCCATGTCCGAGAGGGTGTATTCGAGCGACACGTGGGTCTTGGTCGACAGGCCGACGTCGCGGTTGTCCATGCGGAGAACGAAGAAGCCTCGATCGACGAGTGCGTGGCAGAACTCATCGGCGAAGATGACACACTGGCTTCCCAGCCCCGGGATACAGATGATCGCCGGGTCTTCGGATCCGTCGACGGGAAGCCCGAACGTGTCGAAATAGAGCTCGATGTCACCGTTGTGTGCCGTCGCCATGCGTCGACACTAGTTTCGGTCGCTGCGCCACCGGCGCCGGCGCTGCACCGAGTGCACGCCTGATGACGGCCAGTCTCAGTCGAACCGGAGCACGCGAGCAGGATCGATGCTGAACCGAACGTCGTTCCCGGCCGCCGGTGGGTCGTCGAGCAGGAACCGCAGCATCCGGCCATCGTGGGTGCGCAGCCGAACGTCATGATCGACACCACGGAAGTGCACGCGATCCACCATCGCCTGGTGGGGCCCCGACGGATCGATGGTCATTGCATCTGCGCGCCACACGACTTTCGTGACACCGTCGATGATCTCGTTGGTGTGGCCGAGCACACGCGCAACAGTGATCGACGTTGGGGCGGCCCACACCTCACCTGGCGACCCGACCTGAAGTACCTTCCCGGCGTGCATCACCGCCAGTCGATCGCCGATTGCGAACGCCTCGTCGTGATCGTGCGTCACGTGGATCGCTGCGGTGCCGGTGGCTCCGAGCACGTCAGGGAGTTCGTCGATCAGTCGCTCTCGAAGGTAACGGTCGAGCGAACCGAGCGGCTCGTCGAGGAGCAACACCTTCGGTGCCGGAGCCAACGCCCGGGCGAGCGCCACACGCTGGGCTTCGCCCCCCGAAAGTGTTGCGATCTCTCGCTCGCCAAAACCCTCCAGTCCGACGAGTGCCAGCATCTCGCGCACCCGTCGGGTGCGCGCGCTTTCTTTTTTGCCGGCCATACGAAGACCGAATGCCACGTTCTGTTCCACCGTGCGGTGCGGGAATAACGCATGGTCTTGAAACATCAAGCCGATGGGTCGTCGGTCTGGTGCGGTGTGGGTCAGGTCAGCGCCATCAACTGACACCGTGCCGTCACCGGCTTCGAGTCCTGCGATCGCTCGAAGGAGCGTCGATTTGCCGCACCCACTCGAACCGAGCACTGCGAGGCGCTCACCTGCGGCCAACTCGAGCGAGACGTCGTCGACCGCCGTGACGTCTCCGAACCGAACGGTCAAGGCATCGACTCGCAACATTAGAGGGACCCTTCCGCCGTTCCTCGCGACGATTCGATCACGAACACCGAGACGGTGACGAACACCATGAGCACCACGGCAAGTGCCATCGCCTGGCCGCGCAGGAGGTCGCCAGGCGTCGACAGGAGCCGGAAGAGTGCGACGGGTGCAGTCAAGTCCTCAGGGCGTCGGGGGAGGAACGACGTGGCTCCGAACTCGCCGAGCGATACGGCGAAGGCGAACCCGCCTCCCACGAGCGCTCCACGGGCGCCAATCATGAGGTCGATCTCGCGGCGAACACGAGACGGAGACGCGCCGAGCACAGCGGCAGCTTCGCGAATGGACGGATCGATCGACCGCAAGAGCGGAACCATCGTGCGAACGACGAAGGGCACACCGACCAGCGCGTGAGCGACCGGAATGATCCACCACCGGGTTCGGAAGTCGACCGGTGGCTCGTCCAGGGCGATGAGAATGCCGAAACCGATGGTGACAGCAGAAGTCCCGAGGGGCAGGGTCAGGCCAAGGTCAAAGAGCCGCCTCGAACCCGATCGTCCGTGGACCACCACCACAGATGCGACCACACCGATCAGCACTGCGAGCACAGTCGCCAGCGCGGCGTAGTGCAACGAGTTCCACAGTGCAGTGGTGGCCGGTGCCGGAAGCTGACGGACCCGCGTGCCGAGCGCTTGGTAGTGCGAGAGCCCGTAGCCGGTGCCGGTCGAAAACGAGCGTTCGATGAGGACGGCGAGCGGAGCACCAAGCAGAGCGGTGGCCATGCCGACGTTCAGCCATCGGCCCGGACGCGATCCCAGTGTTCGGGTCGGGCGCGCCATTCGGGTCGTCGCAGGACGGCGCCGTTCGAGCCAGGTCGACACCGCCACCAGCGCAAGCACCGCTACGAGCTGCACCACCGCCAACGCGGCTGCTCTGGTCAGATCGGTGCGGCTGACGGCATACCGGTAGATTTCCGTCTCCAGGGTCGCTCGTTTGGGTCCACCCAGGATCAGCACTGCACCGAACGACGTGAACGAGAAAAGGAAGACGATCGCCGAGGCTGAGGCAATCGCCGGCCGAAGCCGCGGCAGCGTCACCGCCCGCCACGCCTGCCAGCGAGTTGCGCCGAGCACTCTCGCAGCCTCCGCTTGACGACCGTCGAGTCCGGCGCACGCAGTGCCCACGACCCGCACAACGACCGCATAGTTGAAGAAGACGTGGGCGATCAGGATCGCCCAGACGGTGTGCCGGAGCCGGAAGTCACCGGTATCGAGCCCCGTCGCAAAGAACAGTTCGTCGAACGCGCCTGCGACCACCACGGTGGGGAGGACGAACGGCACGGTCACGAGCGACCGCACGAAGCGGCGAGCCCGGTCGCTCAGTCCGCCGACCGTGGCAGCCGCCGGAAGAGCGACGGCGACAGTGAGCGCAGTAGAGACAGCGGCTTGCCAGAACGTGAACCAGAGAACGTCGCGCTGCCGCGGTGACTTCGCGAGATCGAAGACTGCATCGAGTCCCTCGCCGCCCAGACCCCTCCACAAAACCGTGCCGACCGGAAACAGGAAGAACAGGCCGATGAAAAGAGCAGGCAGGAGCATCAAGGCGTCACCGACACCGATGCGCTCCCGAGTCCGCATCAGCCGAGAACGATCTCGACCCAGCGGTCGACCCAGCGGTCCCGGTTCGCCTCGATCTCTGCTGGATCCATGATGTGGGGCTCGACCGGGACCGTGGTGTGCTCGACGAATTCCGGGGGTAGCCCAGCCGACTGCGACGCCGGGAAGACGAACATGTTGAGCGGCACGTCCTCCTGAAAGGTGTTCGTGAGCATGAAGTCGATCAGAGCGGCCGCACCGGCAGGATTATCGGTGCCGGCGAGTATGCCCGCGAACTCGATCTGGCGGAAGCAGGAGTCAAGGAGGACCCCAGTGGGGGCCGTGTCGATCGGAGGGTCAGCAAAGATCACTTCCGCCGGAGGGCTCGACGCGTACGAGACGACGATCGACCGATCACCGCCGCCGGCGATGAACTCGCCGTAATAGGCATCCTCCCAGCCGGCGGTGATGCTGACGTCGTTGGCCACCAGGTCAGCCCAGTACTGCTCCCAGTCGTCGGTACCGCTGATCGTGGCCAGCAGGAACGCCAGCCCCGGTGACGACGTCTCCGGTGACTGCACGACAAGCTGACTTGCGTATCGGGCGTCGGTGAGGTCTTCGAGTGTCGCCGGCGCAACGGTCCCCGGAAGGGCATCGATCCAGTAATTGATGCACACATCGCCAAAGCTGATCGGCGTGACACGGTTGTTGTCGTCGAGCTTCAAGTGGTCAAACACAACGTCGAGGTTGCGCGACTCGTACGGTGCGAAGATGTCGGCGTCGAGCCCGCGCTGTAGGAAGGTGTTGTCGACTCCGAAGACCACATCGGCGATCGGGGCGTCTTTGGTGAGGATCGCCTCACTCACCATCGTCCCGGCATCGCCCACCTGTAAAAGCTGAACGGTCACGCCCGTCTCTGCCGTGAACGCTTCCCACACCGAGCCGGAGATCGCGAACGAATCGTGGGTCATCAGCGTGACGGTCGTACCAGCTGGATCACCTCCGACAACGCTTGCTCCCTCGTCCTCGCCACACGCCACAGCGACCAGCAAGACGGTCACCAACGAAAGCAACAGCTTTTTCATGACTTCCTCCGCTGGCATTACCCAGATCAGGTTCTGTCGGGTCGTCGACGGCTGTCGACCTCTCAGCCCGGCGTTGCGAGCTCCCCGGTTGGTTGTTGACAGTCGAGTGTAGGCAACGCGTCGCAACAACGCAGCCCTTCAGTCACTAGGCGGGGGGCGTTGATTGCGATGCCTCTTCGAGAGCGATACTCGGCGGGCCAGAGGCGGTGCGGATCAGCGGGCGGCTGCAGCCGCAGCATCGACGAGCTGGTCGACCTGTGCCTCCGTGCTGACAAGCGGCGGACAGAACCCAATCGAATCAGCCATGGGCCGCACGATCACACCCTGGTCGAGAGCCCGCCATCGCACATCAATGGGTGCCTGGTCGTCATGGGTGACCAACGCATAGACGAAGCCGTCGCCTCTCAGCTCAGCGTAGAGACCGTCGTCGGCCAAGGTCTGGAGCCCCTCGCGGAGCCGGGCACCAAGCACCGTGGCTCGCTGCAGAAGCCCTTCTTCCTCGGTCACCTCGATGCAGGCCAGCGCTGCCGCGCAAGCGGTCTGGTGGCCCGAGTAGGTGAAGCCGTGATTGAGCTTCCATTCCGGGTTGTTCTCGAGCATGCCGAGAGCCCGCTCCCCGACGATCACGCCGCTGAGCGGTACGTACCCCGAAGTCACCGCCTTCGCGAATGTGACCAGGTCGGGTTCGATGCCGTAGTGCTTCGCGCCGAACCATTGACCCAGCCGACCAAAGCCACAGATGACCTCATCGCTGATGTAGAGCGCACCGTGCTCGGAGCAGAGCCGTCGAATGGCTTCGAGGTATCCCGGAGCAGGCGGGATGACACCCCCAGCGCCCTGCAGCGGTTCGGCGATGACAGCGGCGACACGAGCGCCGTGCTCGGCAAAGACCGTGGCGAGCGCCTCGATGTCGTTGCCGGGCACATGAACGTGGTCGGGCACCAGTCCACCCCAGCCCTCTCGGTATGCGTCGAACCCCTGAGCCGAGGTGCCGCCGTAGTTTGTGCCGTGATAGCCGTTCGAGCGAGAGATCACGATCGTCTTCTCCGGGTGGCCGGCCTGCACCTGGGCGGCGCGTGCCAATTTGAGTGCAGTGTCGACCGCCTCGGAGCCTGACTGACCGAAGAACACCTTGCCACCCGGCATCGGTGCCCGTTCGACAATGGCAGCAGCCGCCGCCTCCGCGATGTCGTTGGTGAACGGATCGAAGATGTGATGGGCGTGGATGGAGCCGAGTTGACCGATGATCGCCTCATTGACCTTCGGGTGGCCGTAGCCGACGTTGCAGTACCAAAGCGAGGCCATGCCGTCGAGAACCTGACGACCGTCCGACAGTGTCAGAACGGCGCCCTTTCCAGAAACGATTCTGACGAAGTCAGAAGTGTCCTTCGCCGGGATGGTGAACGGATGGAGGAGGTGGCTCATCCCCGAAAGCATCTCACATTTAGCGGCCGAGGAACCGGGGAAAACGCTTCTCGACGAAGGCAGTCATCGCCTCGGCGGTGTCCTTCGTGGTGAACTGGTATGCCTGCCCGATGCCTTCGGCCTCGAGTGCCTCTTCGAGGGTCGAGGAGAACGACTGGTTCAGCAGCTTTTTGCTGGTGGCGAGTGCGATCGGCGGGCCGGTTCGGAGCTTGTCGACGAACTCCCCGACCATTGCGTCGAGGTCCGCCCGGGGTACGACCCGGTTGACGAGGCCCATCTCATAGGCGCGAGACGCGTCGATCACCTCGGCCAACAACACCAGTTCCTTGGCTCGCTGCATGCCCACGATGCGAGGCAAAATGAACGATCCGCCGAAGTCGATGTTGAGCCCTCGCCGGGCGAAGATCTCACTGAACCGGCTTCGATCGCTGGCCAGAACGAAGTCACACGCCAAGGCCATGTTGAGCCCAGCCCCGACTGCGACGCCGTCGACTCGGGCGATGGTCGGCTTCGGAAGCGTGTGCAGGGTCTGACAGGCACGGCCGACCGACCGCATGCTGTCGAGTGGATGAGGCTGGTGCTCGGCCCGGTCACCACCGACATCGGCACCTGAGCAGAAATCATCGCCTGCGCCGGTCAGCACGAGCACGCGGACCTCGTCATCGCGCGCGACGTCGTCGAAAAGGTCGTGGAGAGCGTCCCAGCCGCCACCGGGCACGGCGTTGCGGACCTCGGGTCGGTCGATCGTAAGCGTCGCCACACCATCGACCTTGTCGAGATGCAAGTACTCAGCCATCACGCTTTCCTGCGTTCGACGCCAGGGAGAACGCACAACATCTCGTAGACGAGATCGGAGGCGACCCGGCTGGTCATGCCCGAGACGTCGTAGATCGGTGCAACTTCGACGAGGTCACACCCGACGATGTCCAACCCCCAACAACCCCGAATGATCTCGATGGCTTGTGCACTGGTGAGGCCACCCGTCTCGAGCGTGCCGGTTCCTGGGGCGTACGCAGGGTCGAGGCCATCGATGTCGAAGCTGAGGTACACGGGACCGCCCGAGACCTTCTGGCGCACCTCTTCCATCAGTGGGGTCAGGCTCTTGTGCCAGCACTCTTCGATCTGCACGACACGGAATCCTTGCTCTCGACTCCAGTCGAAGTCATCGGCGGCATACCCCGTGCCGCGCACTCCGATCTGTACGACTCGATCGCCGTCGAGCAGGCCCTCCTCAACGGCGCGCCGAAACGGGGTACCGTGCGCGATCTTCTCGCCGAACATGTCGTCGTTGATGTCGGTGTGGGCGTCGACGTGGACGAGTCCGAGTGGACCATGCTTCTTCGTAAGCGCTCGCAGAACGGGAAGGACGATCGTGTGATCGCCCCCCAACGCCACCGTCGTGAGACCGTAAGCCATCAACTCATCGACGTAGGCCTCGATGCGAGCGACCGAGTCGTCCTTGTTGAACGCGTTGGTGGCGATGTCACCGAGGTCATCGATGCGCAGACTGTCGAAGGGAGCAGCCCGCGTCGCCATGTTGTACGGCCGAATCATCACCGACTCTTCGCGAATACCGCGAGGGCCGAATCGAGCGCCCGGCCGGTTGGACGTACCCAAATCGAACGGCACACCGAACACGGCAACGTCGAGGTCGGCCCGATCGCTCGTGCCCGGCAGGCGCATGAAGGTGGTGATGCCCGCGAAGCGAGGCATCTCGTTGCCTCCGAGTGGTTGAGGGTTACCCGAAGCACGAACCGGAGGCCCACCCGGCATTACATCACCCCACCGAGCGAAGCGGCGAGCTCCCAGGTCGCCTCGAGCGATTCGCCCGTACCGAGCACGTTCATTGCAATCTCATCGACGCCGGCCGCTTTGTAGGCCTCAAGGCCGGACCGAACAGTCTCCAGATCGCCAGCCAGCACCATGTCGGCGGGTCCGTCCATCCCTTCACGATCAAGCATGGCGCGATACGACGGAAGTTGGCCGTAGATCGCAAGTGTCCTGCCAGCGAATTCCCGGGCAGCCGGTACGTCGTCGGTGATGAAGATCGGCACGCCTGCTGCGATGTGACCGTTGCCGATGCCGGGTCGGATGTGCGACTCGATCGTCTTCGGGCCGGTCATCCAGGTGATAGTGCCGGCTGTGCGCTCCGATGCGAGCGTGAGCATCTTCGGCCCGAGCGCGGCGAGCATGACATCGGGGGTGGGGCCCGGCACGTTGAGTGAGGTGTGATGGGTAACAAATTCGCCCGTGGTCGATACCTGCTGGTCTTCGAGCAGCGGCAGCAGCGCATCGAGATACTCGACCATGTAGGTGTAGGGCTTGGTCCATGGGATGCCGAACGCCATCTCCATGGCGGGCTGGTGGCTGGCGCCGAGGCCAAGGGTGAAGCGGCCACCACTCGCTTGGGCGATTGTGCGGGCC
>Ga0222718_10000530_pt1 | contig 38963 bp, 22 predicted proteins | sample C33_27DmetaG_FD_165045 | JGI IMG/M metagenome (GOLD analysis project Ga0222718, IMG submission 165045) | Estuarine water microbial communities from San Francisco Bay, California, United States - C33_27D | ecosystem: Environmental > Aquatic > Marine > Unclassified | place: USA: California...
TAATCGCACTATAACCACCTCTTGTATTCATTAAGTGTTCATAGATTGGTGTAGGGTAAGCACCCGGCGCACTTGGTTGTGCTACCACATCAACTGTGATAATTTCAAATCCGTTAACTTCTCCAGTGGATTCATTAACTTCACCTGCTCCTCGTGAACTGACTCCCAGTTTCACACCTGACTGTAACATGGTTTTGACAAGATTGCCCATCGGGGTAGGTAAAATTTTCATCTTACCAAACCCGTTTGGGCCATCCATCCACATATCAGTAATCATATGTGATACACGATCTAAATTGACCTTTAAATCATCTGGGTGATCAACTTCACCTAGAACTGAATAACCGCCGTCGATCTGATCCTTGAGTGTTTTAACAGCGTTGCCTATCTCGGAGACAGGGTAGATTCGCTGGTTAGCGTTTTTAACACCACCCTGAATACAGATGCCTTTTAAGTAAAGGTCTTTTGAATCCCCTTCACCTTTAGACTCAAGGGTGACTTGCGCCTGATCGAACGTAAGATGTTCTCTTAAGTATGCCATATTGGCTAACTCCTAATTACTCAGCACTCTTTGGTGCAGATGTCTTCTTGAAAGTGTCTCCGGCTTTAGCACCTGGTTCATTCTCGAAAGATTTTCCCATGTCCTTTGGCTTTTGAGCACTACCGCCCTTTTCTTCACCACCACCAATTGCATGTGCTTTAGCATCGTTAGGTGCTTTAGCATTACTTGCTACTGGACTAGTAGTGTTATCAGAACCTTCGGAATTTGATGGAGCAGAAACTTTTTCTACGTATTCACGCATAGTTTCGCCAGCGGATTTTGCTTGTTTTGCTTCATCTACAACTTCTGCTTCTTCGTCTTTCGACTCAATAGCAGGTTCAAATGCTTCCTCTTCGGCTTCTTCTGATTCTTCTTCGTCACCTTCTTCGCTTTCGTCCTCATCACCTTCTTCTTTGTCGCCCATCATGGCTTCAAATTCTGATTTAAGGTCGTCTAATGCGTCTTCAAGGTCTACAACACGGTCTTCGATGTCATCATGTGATTCTTCATGATCATCCATTTCACCGTCTTTGTCGAAATCCATTTCGTCGTCTGCTGGCTCGTCTGCGATATCTTTCATCATCATATCTGTTGCATCACCGCCAACTTCTTCAACTGACTCTTCTTCAAAGTTTTCATCAACTTTGTCTTCTTTTTCTGATTCTTCAGTTGCTTCTTCAACTTCGTCTTCTTTAGACTCTTCAGTTGCTTCTTCAACTTCTTCATCTTTTTCCTCAGACTCAATTAGTCCTTGGTAAATTTCTTTTGATTTCTCAACCACGATATCGTGGAAAAGTTCTTCTGCTTTCGCTTTGTCTTCGTTTACGAGAAGATCAAGCAGTTGTTCAAATTTGCTTGTATCTGACATTGTATTATCTCCTTTATTTAAATTGTTAGGCAAGGCTGTCCACTGTATTTACGAAAAAACCACTTTTACCAGTGGAAATAGGTGTATTTTCTGCATTTTTGAAAAAATGCTTATTTTTTGAGGTCATTTTCGAACTCATCATATGTAATTGTTTTAAAATTATCATAATTATTTAACTGAGCAGGGCAAAAATCCCCACTATTAGTTACTCTTTTGAACTGTATTTTCGGATTAGATGTGATTGACTTTTCAGTTTGCCGTAGCCAATTACCATAATATGTTGCAGGTTCTGCACTTTTTTTATAATTTTTTGTATCTGCATATATGTTATTAAACCGTTTGCCGCCGTTTAATCCCATAAAATCAAAACCTAAAATATAGATTGTTTTGTGATTGTCTTCAGTTGCTTTGAATAAAGCAGTAGGCCCACTACTCCATCCTAAACTAGGTTGAAAGTAATTTAGATTTGTATACTGTTTATAACCGTTATTGTAGTTGGTCCATACTACATGATTGTGATGATATCCGTCTGCTACAATTTCGTGTACCATTTTAGGATCAACAGCGATCAACACATCCGGTTCAAAGTGTCGATACACGGCATTACATGCATAGATTGTTCCTTTTCCACGCAGTTTTTCTAGATCTAAATGTTGTCTGGAGGTACCATTACCCATTACAAACGCTGTGTTCATATGGGTATTTAAAAAGTTTTATTAAAGTGCTTGCTCTTCTTGAGCAGGTTGACCATACATCATCTGAACAAACTCTAATTCTTTGGCTTGTTCAATTTCTCTTGCTTCAGATGTGCGTCTAATTTGATTTAACTGTTCAAGTGTTAGTCTTGTTTTTCTAGTATCGGTTGGTTTGATAACAGAGATATCTCTTTGAGCATTGTAACGCTTATCGTCCTCAAAGTCTCCACCGTTTTTATCAAAATAAAAAAATTCTTTTAACAACATAATCTTATTTACCTTAAACTGTCTCGCCGCCTGGCTCTGCTCCGCCTGTATCAGGTGTGCTTACATCTGCTTCTGGTTCAGGTGAATCTGCATCTGGCTCTGTACTACCTAGTGTGTCTAGGTCTGATTGTATACCGCTAGGTGTTACACCAGCACCACGCATTTCTGTGCCTGCACTTGTATTATTAATATTTTCATTTGTGTTTTCTTCACGCCACATTGCTTCGTTTTCTGCAACTTCTTCTTGTGAAAGACCTAAGAATCTCTTAAGTGCAAAGCGTTTACTCATGTAAGGTACTTCTTGTAGTGAAGCAAACGTGTTTACTCTTGCATTATCCATTTCACTTTGTCTGTATGAAGCAAAGTTTTGTGGTGGATTCATGCGTAAGTCAAATAAATTGTTGTCTATATTAACACCTTTAGCGTTCATATACATCTTAAACTCTTTATCAAAGATATATGCAACTAGGTTTTGCAATCTTACACAATATTTGTTAAATCTTAACTCTTGAATATAAGCAGTGCCTACCCTACCGTCGTTATACTGAGCGGCAGAATCGTCTGCACCGGTAGGTAAGTAAGAACTTGGAATACGTAAGCCACGGAATAACTTATTAGTAAAGTACTTGAGGTCATCAATTTCACCTAAGTTAGTACCGCCAGGTAGTGTTTCTACCTTAGAACCACGTCCTTCTGCTGTTTGTGGAAAGAAATAGTCCTCATTAATTGATAGTGGATTAAAACTAGCGTCAATAACGTTAGTACCACCGCCTGTTGCTGACGGAATTCTACGCTGATGAATTTCATTTTTAATTCTTTCAACAAATCCCATAGCAAGGTGAGTAGGCATATTACCTACGTCGATGTAAAATACTCTTCTTTCCGGTGCTCTTTGCACACGGTAGATAATAATTGCATCTTCAAGTAATTCTTTCTGCTTATAAACCTTGAAAACACTTTCTAATAAACTGTTACCAAACGGGAAATTTCTATCTAAGCCTTCTGATAGTGATAAATGTACCACATGTTCTGCTTCAATAGCGGCTTGATTTTGTGCTTTTTCAAATCTAGTACCTGCTTGTTGTGGTACTGTACCAACAAAACCTCTACCCATTGCACCTCCGGTAGTTGTATAGTCAACTTGACCTGTGCTGGCGTTTGGATTCTTTTGTGAAACTGTTAAATTTTGAAAATTTACATTAATGTCACTGATAACATACTGCTCAGGTGTTTTACCTTCGCTTTCATTTACAATAACTTTGTTTACTTTTGCAGGATCAATATGAAATAGTTTAAAGTTTTCTGGATCTCTAATAAAAAATGCATCACCATACTTGAATACATTACGCATCACTCTAAAAATACGTCTGTCAAATTGGTTTAAATCAACCCACTGTTGCAAATACTGTTTTAGAATCTTAGTTTCAGTGCCTGTGGCTTGTTGTTTGAAGAAAAGTTGGAATGGTGTTTTGTTTTCCATGTTTTCTTGTGTACAAAATTCTGCTAGAATATCAAGTGCGGCATTTACTTCACTGTCCGTATCCATTGTTTCATATTGACCATAACGTTCGATACGATTTGGGTGTCCTGAATAAACATCTGGAAGGAAACTAGAATAATTCGTCCTTGCGGGTCCTGCTTGTCCTACACCAGAGATTGGACTAGTTTGTCCTGAATTATCTACCGGTTTGTATTCTTGAAAGTATTTTTTCCAACTCATCCTATTTTCCTAACTGTATTGTTCAACAGTTGATATAACCTGTCTTGTTAAACTATTTTGTGTTTCCATTTTACCTGCTAACATATTTAACGCTTCTATTAATTTTACATTACCTTCACGGTTGCTGTCAACCATTCTATTTGCCATATTGCCTATTCCATCCGAAAATGCACCGGTATTTGGAGTATTTTGTGACATAACACTGTTTGCTCCTTGTGCTATTGCTCCAGAAACTAGGTTATTAAGTTGACTTTCGTTAAGAACTGCTTCTCTACCATGCAACGTTGCAAGTGTGCCGCGGCCAAAATCATTCAGCACACTACCATAGCGGCCAAATGTTCCAACGTTTAGTTGTTCGTTATCTTCTAGTGTTTGTCTGTACTGTTGTAATTCCTGTACCATTTGGGCTATTATTTGTTCATAGTTTTCGCCAAACATTTCAATTAACTCTTCTTCGTCTTTACCTCTAAGTTGATTACTTAGATTTTGATACATCTGCTGATCACCTATTTCACTCCCAAAGAAATTTGTTCTGCCAGAGTAATCTTGAGATAGGTATTTGTTCATAATATCTATTGCACCTAATATAGGTGCATTAGGATCACCGGCGGCTTTACCAAATAGCGGAACACCGCCTGTAGTAAGACGTTCTAGATCTGCTGTTCTTTCGGCCTCTGTTCTATTATCTACTGTATCATCATCTTGGTTAAGCACTCGGTTTGCTTGTGTGTTAGCAATATCTCCTGAACTAATACCAAATGCAATACGCATTAATCTACTATTACTCATCATGATAAACATTTCATCTAACAATTGATTAAACTTACGTGTTATGTAAGGAATGAATCCTTCTGCTTCAATATCGGCATTAACTTCTCTAATAAAATCACCAAAAGAATTTAATCCAGCAATAAATGTAGGATCAGTTAATATGCTTACAAATGTTTGGTCTAGTGAATCTCTAAGAGTTTGTATTATTGAATTTAATGAATTAAATGCTTTTTGTAACGGACTTTCGACTCCTAGGTTACTAGCAACTTCTGTAATTCTACCGCTGAACAGGTTAATACCGTAGATTAATTGACTGCCGGCAAACCCTCCTTCAGTCATTGTAATTGCGGAAAATAATCCACTATTTGCATCAGCATATGCTCTGTTTGCGTTAGCAAAGCCTACCATTTGGCTGTTTACTTCGTTGCCAAACATTTCAAGATTGCCGTTGAACGAACGTGCAGAACTGTTTAGATTGTTTAATAATGAGCCAAAGTCTCTGTTAAGACTCAACATGTTTGCGGCTTCATCTGTTACAGGAGCAATACCTAATATACTTGCCATCATTGCTTCGCGGCCAGCGTCACCAAAACCTGATTGTACAGTGTCAAGGATAATGCCAAACCTATTTCTAACATCTGCTGGCATTTTAGCAAGTTCGTTTTGAAATGCTCTGTTCATGTTAGCACGATCAACACCTTCTTGTAATTGATCTGCTTGCTTACCAGTAAGTTCTGATAAACGTCTCATAGCCTTAGCATAGTTTCCACTCATTACTGTGAGTTGATCTCTACTCATAGTTTCTCTTGCAAGTCCTAGTGCGTTAAGAGAAAAGAATCTCATAAATGATTCTGTTTGTTCTTCAAAACTTAAACCAAATCTTTGTAGCATTGAACTGTTAGCGGCAAATGCTTGTGCGTTTGCTTCAACTGCCATACTAGCACCACGTGTGGCAGTTCCTAAAAACGCAAAACTCTCACTGTTTGCAGTAAGTTGACCAGCAATCATGTCTAATGACACACCTGCTCTAGTACCAAAACGTGTCATTATTTCTAGTCTATCGCCAAATGCAATACCACTAGTTGTTAATTGTTGAAATGTAGTATAGTTTTTGTATAGTAATTGTGTTACAGCATGTACAGCACTACCAAGATCGCCAAAAATCCATGGAAGACCTTCTAGAGACTTTGTTAAATCTGTGACTGCCGGTTGTGCCGCAATAAAACTTGTCCCTAGTTTTGCCGCACCGGCTATTCCACTTGAAAATAATTTTAAACTGCCTGTTGCAAAACCTATACCAGCACTAAGTGCTTTAAATCCTACATTTACTAGGTTAAGATTTTTACCCATAGAAAGCATACCAGCCGCGGTTCCTGCCGCTCCGCCAGCGGCCGCACCAGTAGCACTGCCTGGCTGATCTTGGATAGCCTCTAGAATCTTTTTCATTGTGGCTTCTTCAGCCGCACCAGTTAGTTCTATTCTTTCTCCGTTAAAATCAGCATATACTGCCATATTCTAAAAATCCCCATTATATACGTATATAAATACTTTTGCTAAATTATAGCATAACGTTATTTATAGAGGATAGCAACCATGGAAAATCAAAGCGTTTTAAGCAAGTATAAACGCCAACCAAAAATATACTTGAAACTGCCAAGCGGCGGCAAATGGTATCCTAAAAACCCTATGGAAAAATCGGGTTCGGGAGAACTACCAATTTACTCAATGACTGCAAAAGACGAACTAATGATCAAAACGCCAGATGCACTAATGAGCGGCGAAGCAACTGTGGAAGTTATCAAAAGTTGTTGTCCTCTAATTGATGATCCATGGAGTATGCCTGCAATTGACTTAGACGCTGTGCTTATTGCTATTCGTATTGCTACATACGGTGAAAAAATGGAAATGACTGTTCCAATTAGATATAAAGAAGACGGAAAAGAACAGGTTGGCAGTGAAACTATTGAAATTGACCTACGCGAACTGCTAGATAAAATGCAAGGTAAAATTTGGAATGACAGTTTAACAGTTGGTGATTTAACGTTTACACTGCACCCGCTAACCTATAAAGAAAGCACAGGATTCTTTATGAGCACGTTTGAAAATCAACGTCTTGCACAAATGATGCAAAACGACAAACTCAACGACTCACAAAAAATGGAAGCGTTCAAAGAAGGTTTTAAGAAACTAAGTCAAATGACACTGGACATGATTGTAACGCACATCACTCAAATTGAAACACCAGAAGGTACAGAAACAAATAAAAATGCAATTAAAGACTTTTTTAATCAAACTGACAAAGACACATTCAGTGCTGTGCAAGAGCATTTAGATAAAGTCAAAAAAGAGTGGGAAACACCTGCAACAATATTTAAAGTTCCAGACGAATATGTAGAGAAGGGAGCACCGGAAACTATTAACGTGCCAATGGTGTTTGATAACTCAAATTTTTTCGTATAAAAGTAGTCACACTCTCGCTTTCTGAGATTGATGCCTACGTTAAAGATTTAGAAAAACAAACCGAAACTATTATTGACGATCTAGTTAAATTGTGTTGGTATATGCGTGGTGGTTTACAACTTAAAGATGCTTATAGTACTACCTATGAAGAAAGAAAAGCAATAGGCAAAATGGTAGAAGCAAATCTCAAAACAACCAAAGAATCACACCTTCCGTTCTTTTAATTTACTTAACTGATTTAAAAAGAGTTTTTAATCTTGTACGACCGTTTTGGTCTTGCAGACTTTTTACTACAGCGTTAATAATTGGTGCTACTGCTTCACGTTCTTTAGTATTGGTTATTGGATCACCTTTTACTAGTTTTTGTAATCCTTTTACTGCCATGTTAGGACTTTCTATACCAAGTTCACTTTTCATAAAGTTAATACCTTGCTTGGTCATTTTTTCATCATCATTACCATCGGCGCCGCCTGCTAATTTGTTAAATTTGTCACTGACTGCTTTACCAACAGTTCCTAGCGGATCGCTACCTGCCTTATAACCCGTTTTCAAACCTTTAGCAATATTTCCTGAAATGTTAGTTGGTTCTTTTTCACTGCCTGCTTCTGGTTCTTGTTGCGTATTTTTAACGCCAAACTTTTGTTTAGCCGCTTTAATTTCAGCCGGTGTTGGTGAATTACCTTTGATGTCTACTTTAATAATGTTTCCATCGCCCGGATCAAAATTCATAAATCCTTCAGTAACACTGTCGGCTTTTGATGTTGCTGTGCTTTCAATTGGTACCCATGCTTTTTTTACAGGATCATATTTGTATCCAAGTTCAGCAAATTCTTTTTCTTGTTGGTCTTTAGCCTGTTGTGTTCTTGCTTTGTTTGTAAATGCGCCAGGTTTAAGATCTTTAATAGTGTCAGTAGCAAAACTGTGTCTTACTACAAACTCTATTATTTTTTTAACTATATTATCATCTAATGGTGTATCCGCTTTGATATCAACTGCTTCGTACATACCTTGTTTGAAAATTTGATCGTAACCGGCTCTGTAATTTTGTTCAGGTGAATTTTGTTTTACTTTATTAAAATCTATTGTATTATCTGGTTGATTGGAATTATCTTGCTCTGGTTCTGCTTCAGGCTCTGCCTGTTGCGGTTTAGCATTTTTTAGTTTTTCTGCTTCTTCTGCCGCATTAGCAACATCGGTTAGTGTTTTAAATCCTGTTTTTGGAGCCTTTGGTCCAATCGGATATCCACTGCCTTTTAAGAAATCTAGTAAATTTTGGCCTGTGGCTCTTTGTGCAGGAGTTGCAGTATAGTATGTTTTATATTCTTTGTACAGTGAATTAACAGCACTTTGTACTTTGCTTTCCTGTGCTTGACTAGCACTAAACATACCTTTAAGTGCAGTTCCCATTCTTTTAAGTAAACCAATTGGGGCTTCTTCTAGTTCCTGAGACTCTGTGATTACAGCAATTTCATTAATTTTCATACTTCTTCTCCTACTGTTATTTATATTATCACCGAACTAGACATCAAAAACCAAATAGCGTAGTTTAATACTCATAACTACTTACCTAAATATTCACACTATGATAACCAAATACGTTGTGTACGAAAATCAAAAGGAGTTTACAGTGGCTAATTCACAAGAAGAAGCCAATACCTGTATAGAATGTTTGCGTATGCAAAATCCAAATAACGAATACGAAATAAAGGAGATTCAAATAAGTGCAGTTAAACCGGGATTCGGAAGAGATCCTGATTTACATTGATGATCCTTGTGACGATGTAACTCATTGGATTGGTAACTTATAGAAGTGAACTGCGTTCACTTGTGTTTATCGCTATCGCTCAAACACCACTTTCTTTTTTAAATGATTTATATGATACAGTAATTGCGAAGCAATTTAGCATCATGTAGATTGTTTCAGTCAGACGGAACCTGTTTAATGGTTCCATCTAATCTTGAACATCATGTGAGTTCGTCACAGCCAAGACTTGGAAGTAGGTTATTTGTTTATACACCTGTTTGTGGGGCTCTGACCTTTCCCCTACCTACGTCGACATCACGTAAAATTCTGCTTTACAAATTGCTTTGCTACCGCAAGCCGCTTCGCGGCCTCTTACGCTACCTCCCGCCTCGTTCCGTTGCGTGGAGTTTTTTCAAACACAGTGTTTTCGACTGACAGCATTCAATCTACGTCAACCAGTGGCCCCAATTCTTTTGATGGGTTCCTCACAGTGGTGGTCGATCAACGTGTACGAGTGTCCTTCTCAGGGGACCCTTTTCTCAGCGGAATTTGCAAACTGGCCCGCCAACCTTATGTGCTGTTATATTGCCTTTAAATTTTGAAGTGCTTCTTTGAGAATTTTTGAACTGCCAACTCTAACATTAATAATTCCATTGTAATATTCATCCGATTCTAACACACGGCGTTCAAATTGTTCTCTAGCCTCAAGATAACTCATTAAGCCTCTACTGTTGCAATAATATAAAATTTCTCTTGTAAATTTGTCAGGGCCTAATTCTTTAACGTCAGCATTTAGATGATCTGAAGATCCCCAATAGTCTCTCCAATCAGATTCTTTTGTGCCTCGTCGTTTGTTTTTCTTGCCTTTGAGTGGTGGCTTTGTGGTTTTAAATTTTGCGAGTTTTTTGCCTACGTACTTGCGATTGTTGGTAGTGTTCGTAATCAGGTATACAAATCCTTCGCAATCTGCAGGAAGTTGTTGTACTATTTTGCCCTGATAAGTCCACTCCATGCAGATACTTACCGTGCCTTAATCTTCTAGGTCTTGATTCTGGTTTTCAGCCTTGTTTTGTCGTTTTTCTGCTTTGAGTGCCTTGCGTTTTGCCTGTATTTCGTTGCGCCTTTCAGTGGCTAATTTTCTAATATCGCTTAGTATTGATCGTGCCTTGCGGCCGGTTTCGTCGAAGCCTTTGGCTTCAAAACGTTCTTGTGTATTATAGTAATCCATCATTGCTTGAACAAGCAATTCATGTGTGGACTTAGGCACTGTTCACCTCTGTATCATTACTGTAAGAAGTAAACCCGTTATCCTTAATTACCTTCAATATGTTATTCACCCTGGAAGACAGTTCATCTTTGTGCGAAATTAGATAGATGTTTTTGTGACGTTCACGTGACATCTTTTTCAGAACACTCAATGCACTTTCTACACCAGCCGCATCAAGTCCATTATCTACAAGTTCGTCAATAAACAGCAAATTAATGCTTTGATATAGACTTTCCCAAACATCACGGAATGCCCAACTCATTGATAATATGAGTCTATTTCGTTCACCTCTACTGAGGTTATCAAAGTCTAAGTCACGTCCAAGTTCTGTAATTTCAACTGTTAAATCGTTCTGAAATACTACTTGGTGCGGTAATCCTGTGCGATCTAAATAGAATTGTAGTCGCTTGTTGAGGAACGCTAAGTTTTGATCAATAATACGTTTACGGATAAAACTGTCTTTGCTTGTAAGCAGTTTATACAAGAAATCCATATGATCTTTCATCTCTGTAAGCGAATTAATATTGTCCCAATTAATTTCTTGCAGTGCTTGGTCTCGCAGTTCGTCCATTTGTTCTGTGTAAGGATTTATTTCTGCTTCTTTTTCAACTTTACGTTCTTCAAGACTTGCCAAATTATTTTTATGATTGTAGGCCTCTTCACTGCTATCATAAAAAGTTTTAGGACAGCCATTAATGTCGCCAATAGCATCTAGTTTATCTTGTACTTCTTTAAGTTGTAGTGTGATACCGTCAATATATGTTTGACTTTCTGTTACGTCATTTTGTTTTTCAGCAAGGATTTTTTCATGTGCTTCGTCGTGTAATTCTTGACCACATGTAAAACATTTTTTACTTGCAATATCTTTTAGTTCTTGTTCATACTTTGAATGTGTGCGATCAGCACGTAACATACTGCTTTCTAAACTTGCTTTTTCTTTGTTTAGATTTGTTTGCTCTGTATCCTGCGTTTGCCATTCTTTCTTATCTTTGTGTGCTTGGATTTCTGCTTCAATGTCAACAGTGATCAAATGACTAATTGCTTTTGTAGTTCTAGCAATTTCTTCTGCTTGACTTGCGTCCCAAGCCTTTGATTTAATTTCTAAGTTGTCAATTGATTCCTGCACTTTTTTATTTGCAGTTTCAATACCTTTAATTGTGGCTTCTTCTTCGCTAATAGCATCACGTACTTTTTTCTGTTCTTCTTTTAGACGTTCTGCTTTTTCAGATAAGATGGTGATGCCCAACAACTGCTCAATAATCTCTCGTTGATCATTGGCTTTGAGTGAAAGGAAAGGCTCTGTGTAGGTATTGAGCGCCACCAAATGCTTGAACATGGTGTGACTCATGTTCAGTAACCGTTGAATATCTTCTTGTGTTTTGCGACTGTCGCCTTGACTTTCGTCGACATCGTCAGCAGTCACATCAATGTCTTCTCTATAAAATTTAAGAACGTTAGGTTTGCGTCCACGTTCAATTCTGTAGTTTTGTCCGTTAGTTTCAAACTCGACAGTAACCAACATGCCTTTGCCGTTGGTTTTGTTAATTAGATTTTCTCTGCGAATTTTAGTAAGTGCTTCGCCGTACAATGCATAACTTAGTGCGTTAATAATTGTGGTCTTACCTGTACCGTTACGTGATCCAGCATCATCACCTCCTAAATCTAAGTTTTCGCCTAGTACAAGTGTCAGTAGATTTTTATCAAAATCAACAGCCTGGGTTTGATTGCCCACGCTCATAAAGTTTTTTACTGTTAGCGTCTTAATTTTAAACATTACAATCCTCTATAGATATCTAACAACAAGTTTGGCTTGTATGTTTCTGTATCTATTTTTGTTATTTGATCTGTTACAATTTGATCCACTGATTCAAAATCAATTTCACCGGGTTCTAGTTTGTTCATTTCATCATCAACACTAGTGTCTGGTAGTAGAGCAATTTCTCTAATGTCATACTGTGCTGAAAAGTTTTCTTTAATAAAGTTTGCTTCTTCGTAACTGATATCAATGTCTAATGTTACTCGCAAATACAAGTTTTTAGGAGCAAGAATTTCTTCTGTTTTATCTAACAGTCTGCTTAATGGAATAGTTCTGTATTTTGGACAGTCAGACCAATCAATAAACACAGGCTCACCTCCCCATTCTAACACCATCATACCGCGTTCATCGTCCCAAGCATCAGCATAGTTGTGTGGAAAGGCATTGCCGATATAGTAGATGTTTTTGCGTTGTTGACGTTTGTGGAAGTGGCCTGTGAATACTAATTCTTGGTATTGGAAGTCGTCTGCTTTAATTTCGCCTGTGTCAGGCATTTCAACCATAGCATTCATTTTGAAGTTAGGAAGTTCAAAGTGTCCAAACATATATTTGCACTTCATCTTTGCAACTTGTTTCCATTCTTCTCCTACCAACCAAGGGACCAAAGCAACATCATCAATTACTTGTGGTTCGGTCACCACAGTAACACCTGGTACATGTTTACCAAATACTACACTGTGGATATCTCTTTTATCTTTATAATATAAATCGTGATTACCTGGAAAAAAGTAAAACTTATCAAATGCTTTACCTAGTTTTTCCAGTGAACGTAGACTAGCATCCATAGTGGTTAGATTTAACGCACTTCTGTTGTGATGCCAATCTCCTGTAAAGATACCAACGTCACACCCGTTTGCTTTGGCTTGTTCAATATACCAATCTACAAATCGTTCGCAATCGTCGTTGTGAATTTTACTGTTTGACTTTAAGCCAAAGTGAATATCAGTAAACACTGCGGCCTTTTTAAATAATTGTGTCATGCCTTTCCTTATACTAATCTAATACATTATACGAGAAAACTGTAGTGTTTGTCAACCTTAATAGTCTGCTTTTGGACGTCTAATACTCTTATAGAATTCTGCAAGTTTTTCTTTATCTTCTTTAAACACATTTTCATTCTGTCTAGTAAACGAAGGATTAAGATTATTTTCCTGTAGAATGTCGTCTCTAATGTTTTGATTTTTCTTTTCTATGTTTAGTACTCTTGTAAAACTGTTTGTAACTGCGGCAGTATAGTAAGCAAAAGGATTTTCACTTTTACTTTCGTCAAACTGTAGTCCAATCTGTGAAAGTTGTAATACTGCTTGGGCTCGCATTTCGTCGTTGTATGTGTAACCACGCCAGTTTGAACGTGTACCATACCTGTCAGCAAGTTTTAGGAACATACGTCCTAGTTCTTCACTAACTCTACCATGCGTTTTGCTAAAGTGTCCGTTGTTCATTCCGCCAACCCAATGACTTTTACCAACACAGATCAAGTTATCATTTTCATCAAATTTCCAATGTTGAAAAGGAGGAAAGTTAACTTTGGTGTGTTTGTCTGCTACTGTTTTTGTTTTGCGTTTACGTCCAGGTTCTTCCGGAATATGATCAAATGTCATAATCCTAAAAATTAAATCTGTTTTTGCAACTTTCCGCCAATCTGGCAGTACATCTGCTTGTTTTGTTTTTTTATCGCCTGCTTCTCTAGCCGCTTCATATGCGGCCTTACCAATACGATCAGCACGATTGCGTTTTGCTTCTGCAATGGTTAATCGATTGACTTTGTCTAAACTAGGTAATATGATATCAAATCTCGCATACACATCATCTGTATACGAACTAAAACTGTTTTTGCTTATATGGATCTGTTTAAGTAGATCTCTATTGTTTAAATATTTTACTTTTCTCATAAGAATCTCCGTATGTAAGTCTTATTATAAACTACGTAGTTAATAAATGCAATAAATATTATTACCAAAAGGAACCAAAATGATATGACAACAGAAAGCGATACACAACAGCAAGGTGGAAAAGAACAAGGAACCGGCAATGACGGTTTGACGTCTTTCGGTACTAGACTTGTTGAAAACCTAAAAGATGCTACAGGATTAACTGGAGCAATTGATAGATTGCAAGGGTTAACGGCTGAAAAACTAGGACCACCGCCTGTCAAAAAACAAGTATTTTCACTAACTGGTCGTATCGAAGAAGATCCTAGAATCAAAATTAAAATTCCTGGTAGTTATTTGAAAGGTCCTGCAGGACGTTTAAGCGAAGACGGCGGAGTAGTATTTCCGTACACGCCTCAAATTGTAGTTCAAACACGAGCCAATTATAATGCTTTAAGTCCCACACATAGTAATTATGCTTTCTATGCTTACCAAAACTCACAAATGGATGCAATATCAATTGTAGGAACTTTTACTGCACAGAATATAGATGATGCAAGATATATGCTCGGAGCAATCCATGCCTTGAGAGCAGTTACTAAAATGAACTTTGGTAGTGGTGAGAATATCGGTGCACCACCGCCTGTTTGTCAACTATCAGGTTATGGAACCTATCAGTTTAATAATTTACCTGTTGTAATATCAAGTTTCTTTTACACACTAAACGAAGACGTTGACTATATTGCATCAGACTCAAATGGTAATGACGATGACATCACAGCAATGCCAAGCAGAGCAGAATTTACTATAGAATGCTTACCAGCATTTTCAAGAAGAGATCAAGCGGCATTTAATATTGACGAATTTATTCAAGGTAATCTTACAAAAGATAAAGGAATGGTATAATGGCAAGTTACAAAAAAACTAGTTTATATGGAACAACGCCAAATAGAACTCCAGGCATTTTGGATGTTTTAGATTATAGACCAATGCCTTTTTTAATTGACGATGTAAAATATGAAATCAAACCTCAATATAATTATCGACCAGATCTTTTAGCAAGTGACCTGTATAATGATCCAGAGTTATGGTGGGTTTTTAAGTCAAGAAATCCTTCAGTACTAGATGATCCTATATTTGATTTTGTAGCAGGAGTAGAAATTTATATTCCGTCAAAAAACACAATTGGTAGAATAATTGGAGGCGCATAATGTCTGAATCAGGCGCAACTCCTAGTCTCGATATTCAAAGACTCAGAACCGACGGAGCATATTGGTCTGAGCAGATGGAGGCTGGTAACATACCTACGCAGTTAATGAAAGATGGGGTTGTTCCAGTTGGATATTCTGGAGTAGACTTATCTCGTGCCACATATATGGCTAACGGACCAAATCCTATTCCTGTTACAGGAGTAAACAGGCCTGGCACAAGTACAATTGACCCTAGTTTAAATAGATTTCCTGTAATGAATTCTGATGGCACAGTGCGAGGACCAGGCCAACGACCTAGGCCTAGGCCAAGTATAGACAGTGAAGAAATAGATATTAATAATATAACTGTTGATATAGATAGTATACTTTATGACGTTGACTATGTTGCCGACACCACCGACCAAATTTCTGAAAACTTTGAAGCACCTGATACACCAAGAACCGAACCTTCAGCATCGGACAGCGACCCTGCTTGGCAACGATTGTACGGCGAAGTAGACGGAAGACACAATCTATTACACGATTACAATTCCTACAACTACATTATTACACTGGTTGCTATATCAGATGATCAAGTCAAAGATGCAAGTTCTTACAAAGGTAGAATTGTATCTGGCGGCAATATAGAAAGCAATGACTTTTACGTTATTGCAAAATCAGGTGGATTTAGAAGAGATAAATCAAGTGTATGGATGTCTAGTTTTACCACAGATGCAAACGGTAATCCAGAAACACAAAGCGTGTCTCCAGGAAATTACAAGGATCTAGGTTATGAAAATATAGGTGTTAGTGCAATGGGAGAAGGTGACAGAGATAAAGATCTTTTTATTGATGACTTAATCTTTGATACTCGTCCTGGCATTAATGATATGGGACATTCTAATTTAACCACAGGTCGATTTAATGTAACAGAACCACACGGAGTGGGCGGGTTTTACAAAGAATTATGGGCCGGTGCAAGACATGCAGGACATCTTGATTACCTAGGAGCACCTTTTTTATTAGTAATAAGTTTTGTTGGAAGAAAGGTTGGAGAAGACGGAGCAGAAGTTCCAGATAGGACCACACGTTATATTCCTATTTTGTTAAAAGGCAGTCAAATGAGTGTTGATGCTTCCGGAGCAAAGTACAGTGTAGAATTTATGGGATATAATTCAGGAGGAGCAAGTGCAAGTGCGGCTTCTACGTGGGACGTAATTGAACCAAGAATTAATACTATTGAAACAGTAGAAAGTATTGCTTGCAGTGTATTTCATGCTAACACACTAGCACATCAAAAAATCATGGACGAAATGCAAGCAAGTTCAGACGATGAAACAAAAACAGAAATTGCTCGAAGAATGCAAGACCAAGATGCAATACAAGCATCAATGTCTCAAAGCGGTTTAGGAGCAAATACTCCTGTGGTAAAATATCAAGGACACAAATACTACTGCTGGTTTCCTGAGGACTTTAGTGGAGCGTTTGCTTCGCAACCAGGAAACTTTCAAAGCAGTCTTTGGGAAACACAAGTAGAAGCGATGTTAGCCCAAGGAGAAAGTTTTAGAGGCGAGGTAGTTAATATAAATGGTAATCCTAATCAAATATCCAAAGCAGGCCTTAATGACGAAATTAGTCCAGTATCAGGTATAGCCATTGCTGACCATGAAAGAAAAGTTCAAGCAAACCAAGATGAAAAAAATAGATTAAACACAGAGTTAGCCGGAGCCCAATCAAACTTTAACACACAAGTGGAAACTTTCAATCGAAAACGTGAAGAACTTGCTAATGTAATCAAAAACTCACAAGGTGTTAGAGAAGACGATCTTGAAGCATCATTACGTTCAGACTTGCTAATCCAACCAAACACTGCTGAAGCCGAAGTAAAAAGCACTGTAGATGAAGCACAAGATCAAGCAATTAATTTTGCTGTGCAATTTGCTGGAGTTCCAGACGGTCCTCCAAGTGGAAGAACACCACCACAACAGCCCGGATTAACAGAAGCAGAAATAACACAGGTTATTACACTTAGAGATCAAATTAATAACGCCGCACAACTAATCAATTCATTAAGAGGTACGATTGCTAGAACAGAAAAGAAAATAGAAGATCTTGAAGCAGAAGCATCAACATATCCAAACCTTACATATAATATACAAAGAGGCGGATCTGCATGGTCGTTTAAAAAAGGTGTAAACCTAAAAACAGTTCTAGATATACTAGTTACTAATAGTCAATACATGCAGATATTCCAACAAGACGCTATTTTAAATCAAATTGAACAAAGTGAATATATTCCGTGGTACAATATTACAATTCACACAGTACCGATTGCATTTGACGTTTCTACAATGAGGCCAGTATATGAAATACATTATGTATTATCACCGTATAGTATACACTACAGCAAAATGCCTGGAGTTAACATAATTTTTAGCACTAAAAAATTAAGAAAACGTGCTGTTAGAGAATACAATTATATTTTTACAGGTAAAAATATTGATGTTTTAAATTTTGATATCAAGTATAATAATCTATTCACTATGCCTTTGCTATTGAGGCCACCTAATCCTGAAGCATTAGGAGCAACAACCCGCAGAGAAGAAATTGTTAATACATATCTTAGTGCTCAAGAGCAAGCCATAGAACGAATTAGTACTAGGATTTCAAGTAAACTAGGTGAAACTGGTTTTACACCAGCACAGGCGGCTAGAGAAAAAGTAAACTATAGAGATATAGAAATAACAAATAGAAATAATATAGGTGTAGCACTAAAAGAATTTTTATATAATCCTCCGTTTGAACAAGCGTTGATTAGAGCACAAATAGAAATTGTTGGCGACCCGGTATATGTTATTGGTAGCGGAATTACAGAAAGACCAATTGTAGCAATAGATGACATTATTACTCGTGACGGTGAAATGAATACTTTTACTAGAGAAGCAGACATAATTTTTAAATTTCGTAATGGAGCAGATACACCAACAGCAAGCGAATTAAAAAATGGCCGATATCTACAGCAACTTCAGCCTGGCGATTATGATGGTCTTTATCAAGTTATAAAAATTGAAAATAAATTTAGTGAAGGTGTTTTCACACAAACTCTTTCTACAATTAGACGTAAGAATCAAGAGCAAGATTATGAAGTAACAGAACAAGAACGAGCCGCACAAGGAGGATAAAAATGAGTTTTTATAATACAGAACCAATTGAAGCAAGTAAACCTGCTGGAGAAGAAAATTTATCTAAACATACCCAACCTAATATTTGTGCAATTCCCTCTAATGCTGATCAGTTTGTGGATCAATCAGACTCGTCAAGAGCAACAGGAACAACTTCGGTTGGAAATGGTTTTATAAGTGCAGGCAAAGCCACAGTTAAAGGTGTGACAGAGTTTGCTAGTGATGTAGGAGATGCAGTTGGTAAAGTGCAGAGTGGTATCGCTCAAGCACAAGCAATAGCATCAGATCCTGTAAGTTTTGTTGCCGGACTAGCAGAAGAAGCCACAGGATATAGTATACCTTCTAGTCCACAAGGTGTTTTAGATTTATTATCAAAGTTTTCTAAACCGCCCGTTTCCAGTGACGGTAGAACAGATATATCAAAAGAAAAATCAGAAGGGGAAGGCATTATAGATGAGATTGGTGATGTTGCATCTCTAACTGCTGACGAATTAACAGGCGCTATCAGCAGTGTTGGAACTGCTATTTCACAAGTAACCAGTGCAGTAGGCGAAGTTGTTAGTCCTATAACTGAACTAGCAAGTTTAGGTGGAGTACCAGTTGATAATGTAATCAGCCAATCTGTAAATAAAGTAACATCGCCTGTACAAAGTACATTAACAAAAGTACAAAATGTAACAGACGGAACACAAGGAATAATAACATAATGTCAATGTTTTCAAGTCAACTAAAAAATGCAAGGCCGTTACGTCAACGAGAAATGGATGTCATTGCGGCAGAATCTTTTCAAAGTATTATAGTTGCAGAAGTAAGAGAAACAGGCGGCGCAGGAACATTTAGAGTTAGAGAATATGGAACTACTACAGATACAAATTTAATAACTGTTAGACCTTTAACACCGCACGGTTCTTACAAACCTGCTACTGCTGGTGGCGATGATATAGAAAATTTTGAAGATAGCCAAACTGCAAGTGGTATGGTTGCTCCAACTCCTCAAGTAGGTACAATGGGAGTTGTAATTAGAGCCAACCAAAGTTCCACACAAGGATATTGGCTAGGAGCAATTATTCAACCTGGATTAGGACAAACAATACCTGAACCAGCAAGAAGTGATAATGCTATAGGTAGTGATGCAGATGATTTAGCAAGTCCAGTTGGGTTACCTGCAGGAGAATTAAATCGTAGTGCATACGATGGTCGAGTTCCAGAAGATAGAGCAAGACGTGCAATTCATCCTTTTGCAAAAGTTTTACAAAGACAAGGACTACTAGTTGACACAATTAGAGGACAAACTACTAGTAGCATGTTACGTGATACAGATAGTAGAATACTTGGTTTTAATACACCCGGCGGTGTAGGCACATCACAAGATTTAACATCCAACCCTAACGCAGTTGGAGTAAATGAAAGACAACCTGTAGCATTGACTAGATTAGGCGGTCATTCATTTACAATGGATGATGGTGATAGAGAAGGAGCAAACAATCTTGTAAGAATACGTTCAAGCAAAGGTGCACAAATACTGTTTCATGACAGCGAAGAATTAGTTTATATTGCTAACCAAAACGGAACAGCATGGATAGAAATGACTGCTGATGGAAAAATTGATATGTATGCTAAAGACAGTGTAAGCATACACAGCGAAACAGATTTTAATTTCCGTGCAGACAGAGATATTAATTTTGAAGCAGGCAGAAATCTAAACCTTAAAGGAGTGAAAAGAACACAACTTGAAGGTGATAATTTAAGAGTTGTTGCAAAACTTGACGGAATTATAGATATTAGAGGAAGTCTTGATGTAACAGCAACACAAACTAGAGTTGCAGGAAATGACGTAAGTTTAAACGCTGATAACTTAAACATTGCAACCAAGTTGAATACTGAAATACGTTCAGGAGAGTTAGATTTAGTTTCACAGTTTGGACAGAGATACAGTGCAGGTACAGGAGTTGAAATAAAAACAAATATATTAGAAAACCAGTTATGGAATGCACAAACATATAATCCTGAAAAAGTTTATTATAAAGATAACACTGTTATTTTTGGAACAGTTTTTTACAAAGCATTACAGCAAACACTTGCTCCAAACACACCAGGAGTTCCTATTCCTCCTGCTCCAGGACCGTATTGGGAAATAATGCCTCCAGTAACACCGTTAACTCAGCATGGTGATTTTAAAATAGATACAAATGTTGCAGGACCTTTACCGGGCAATGTCGATGTACATGCTAAAGGTAAGATTAATCTAACAAGCATAGAAAAATCTATCAATTTACAAACCTTTGCGGATAATATTAGTATTCAAACACCACAAACGGTTTACATTGACGGAACTGGCGCAGTACACTTAAATCTACCAGGTCCTGTACAGCCGCCAGCAGACCCTATTTTACTGTCAGCACTTGCTACAAACATACCATTCCCTTTCCATCCAAGTGCAGAAGGTACAGCCAATGTTGGAGAACTAGGTGTATTTGAAAATCCTACAACAGATACTTCTAGACCTTGGAATGAATCATACTATGCAGGGGAAAATCCTGTTTATAGTATTATGTTGAGAATTCCGCAACACGAACCGTGGGCTAAACACGAAGGTGCTGATAAACAAGAGACAAATACTGCCGCAACAGACAGAGAAACTGCTGGTAGGTAAAGGAGTTAAATAACAGTATGGGACAGTATAAACAAATAACACTTAAATCACAAAACAGTAATAATCCTGCTAAACAAACACGATCGCAGTTATATAGAGGCACAAGTACTGTAAACGAAAACAGTAAAAGTTTTGCTTTATACGATCAAGAACTTATCAAACAGGATATACTGAACCATTTTAACATTAAAAAAGGTGAAAAGATTTATAATCCTAACTTTGGAAGTGTAATTTGGAATACTTTATATGAACCATTAGATCGAAAAACTAGAGAGATTTTGCTTGCTGATGTTGAACAGGTAATTGCATCAGATCCTAGGGTACAGGCCAGAACCATTGACATCATCGAACGAGAGTACGGAATACAACTAAACATAGAATTAGAGTTTGTAGCCTATTCTCAGATAGAAAAAATAGTCTATACATTTGATAGAGAAAATGGTCTTAGTACTGTATAAAATAAAATACGCAGTTTATAATTTAAGGTAAATACTTGCATGGCAACTTATGACAGACAAAATTCGCTTTTAGTAAATCAAGATTGGACTAAGATCTATAGATCTTTTACTGATGCTGACTTTACATCCTATGATTTTCCTACTATTCGTAGGACTATGATTAACTATCTACGCAAAAATTATCCAGAAGATTTTAACGATTATATTGAAAGTAGTGAATATTTGGCGCTGATTGATGTTATTGCATATCTTGGACAAAGTTTGTCATTTAGAGCAGATCTAAACGCTAGAGAAAATTTTATTGAAACTGCTCAAAAGAAAGAAAGTGTTTTAAGATTAGCAAGATTAGTTGGATACAACAACAAAAGAAATATCTGTGCAAGTGGAAATCTTAAAATTACAGGAGTTCAAACAACTGAAAACTTAAGAGACAGTTCAGGCGTAACATTAAGAAATAGATTTATTCTATGGAACGATGACTCTAATGCTAATTGGTTAGAGCAAATTATTACGATTATGAATAATACGTTTTCAGGAACAACTACATACGGAAAACCCACTGCGTCAGACACTGTAGGCGGAATTAAAACTGATGTTTATAGAATAAACACACGAACTAGCGATGTGCCTTCATTTAAATTTTCTAAATCTATTTCTGGAATTAATACACAATTTAATGTTGTCAGTGCAACACTGTTTAATCAAAACATTAGAGAAGAAACACCCCTTCCAGGTAACAACTTAGGAATTTTATATAGAAATGATAAAAGAGGCAACAGTTCAGAAAACACTGGATTTTTCTTACACTTTAAACAAGGGGAACTTTTTACTTCAGGATTTCAAATAAATGATCCAAGTGCAAACGAAGTTATTAATTTAGATACAAATAATATTAACAATACAGATGTTTGGTTATGGCAACTAGATGCTAACGGTAACTTTGTTAGACAGTGGACTAAATTAGATAACACTATTGGTAGTAATGCAGTTTACAACTCGGTTGCTAGAGACAATAGATCTATATACACTGTAATTTCAAGAGATAATGATCAAGTTAGTTTAAATTTTGCTGATGGCAGTTTTGGAGATCTTCCAAGAGGTAATTTTAGAACTTACTATAGAGTTTCAAATGGTTTGTCATATAGTATTAAACCAGCAGAATTGCAAAATATTGTAATTGATATTCCTTATATTAGTAAAAGTGGACAACAAAATACATTGACTATTCAGTGTGCATTACAAAGCACAGTCACAAATGCTTCTGCTACTGAAACAACACGTTCAATTAGACAAAATGCACCACAAGCCTATTACACACAAAATAGAATGGTAACTGGTGAAGATTACAATACTTTTCCATTAACTTCAAATCCACAAATTGTAAAAACAAAAGCAGTAAACAGAGCAAGCAGTGGAATTAGCAGACAGTACGAAATTAAAGATCCAACTGGAAAGTATTCAAGCACAAACATTATTGCTGATGATGGAATACTTTACAAAAACGATTATGAAATAGATTTTAGTTTTACTTTTAATACTAGAAATGATATTTTAGGTGCTGTACGTAATCAAATAGAACCTATTATATCAGGCATAGGAACAAAGAGTTTTTATTATGATCAGTTTCCAAGAATTCAGACTGCTGGATTAAACATTGATTGGGTGCAGTCAACTAGTGCAAGCACAAATAGCACAGGTTATTTTAGAAATACTGTTAACGGTGCACCAATTACAGTTGGTGAATTTACAGGCAATAACTTTAGATTTATTGCTGTAGATTCTATGATTAAATTTGTTCCACCTAGTGGCAGATATTTCTTACCTAATGGTGAACTTACAACAACAAAAACTAAAACAACTAGAGATTATATATGGACAAAAGTATTAAATGTAGTTGGTGATGGATCAAACGGAGGTGTTGGCGCATTAGATGACGGAACAGGTCCTGTTATATTAAGTGAAAAGATTCCTAATCTTTCAATACCAAGCGAAATTGTTCCAAATATTGTAACAGATTTACCTAGTGATATTGAAACAGAGATTGTTGATCTAGTTTTTAATTACAAGAGTTTTGGAATTCGATATGATCAGCAAACGCTTACATGGAAGATTATTGCAAATGCAAATGTAAACACTGTTGATTCTTTTAGTTTAGACAGACAAGGCGACTTATCAGGTACTAAGTCCGATAAAAGTTGGTTTGTACTATTTGAAACAGACGGCGAAACATACACTGTTACTTACAGAGGATTAGATTACAGATTTGAAAGTGAAAACCTTGTACAGTTTTATGTTGATGCAAGAGGAAAAACAATCGACACAAAAACTGGGTTGGTAATTAAAGACCAAATTAAAGTTCTTAAAGTTAACGAAGATCCTGTAACAGATACAATTTTAGATAAAGACTATCAATGGGAAATTACAGGAACAATAAGAAATCCAGACGGCTATGAAGATGTTAACAGAGTAGAAGTTAATTTGTATGATAGTGACGATGATGGCATGGTTGACGACCCTGATAGTTTTATCAATTTGGTTGGTCCTGAATCTATTGATGCAAGGGGTTATAGAGATAAGTTTGTATTCTTTCAAAACACAGTTGTTGGAAACACCACAGTTGCTAAAAAAGTAGATGCAAGTAGTTTTGTTATATTTGATAGTGAGACTAGTATTCCTGCATTAAGTGATTACACTAATGGTCAGTTATTTTATTTTTACGGGTCAACTGAAAATATAATCAAAAGTTATAATTCTACAACAGGAGCACTTGATTTAGAAAACTCATACTTTGCAAAACCGGGTAGAGATAACATCAAATTCCAATATATTCATAATGCAGAAAATGATCGTAGATTAGATCCTAGTAAAACAAACATTATTGATTTATATGTGTTAACACAAAACTATGATAATTCATATAGACAAGCAATTTATAACGGTAGTGAACTACCAGAAGCACCCAGTTCTGAACAACTAAGAAGTCAGTTTGAACCTGCATTACAAAATGTTAAATCTATTAGTGATACAATGATTTTCGATAGTGTAAAATATAGACCATTGTTTGGTCCTGAAGCAGACACAGATTTACAAGCACAATTTAAACTTGTAAGAACTGCTCAAAGTGTTATAAGTGATAATCAATTAAAAAGCGGTGTGATTAACGCAATTAACAGTTTCTTTACTTTAAGGAATTGGGATTTTGGTGATACTTTTTTCTTTACAGAATTAGCAACATTTATTCATAATTTTATGGCACCAGATTTGGCTAACATTGTAATTGTTCCTAGAAGTAATAACCAATCATTTGGAAGTCTTTTCCAAATTATTAGCAAGTCTGATGAAATTTTCATTAGCAGTGCAACAGTTGACAACGTAGAAATTATTGATAGTATAACAGCCTCTAATCTACAAGCAAGCGGCAATGTTATTAGTAGCGTTGAATCAGTAGGTACTGTTTCCGTTACATCAAGTTCAAGTAATACTTCAAGTAACGGAGGTTCTATCTACTAATGGCATTTAGTGATAACAATAATGTTCCTGTAAATTCAGTGAATAAAGACAAGTATAGAAATAGTGCAACACTATTACCTTTGTTCTTTAGAACAGAAGCAAATAAAAAGTTCTTAGGCTCTACTTTAGATACTTTAATATCTAAAGGACAGTTAGAAAAAATTAACGGTTACGTAGGTAGCAGATATGCTAAAACTGTAAAACCTAATGATAGATATATAACAGAACCAACTTCTAATAGAAGAAGATACAATCTATTACCGAGTGTTGTTATTAGAGATGAGTTTGATGATAGAACAGAATGGTTAGCAACTTATGATGATCTAATTAATCAACTAGATTTTTTTAACGGAAATACAGAAAATCACAATAAACTATTTTCTAGTAAGTATTATGCTTGGAATCCGCATATTGATTTTGATAAAATTTCTAACTACAGACAGTATTATTGGTTACCTCAAGGACCAAGTCCTGTTACAATTACAGGTCTTGCAGAAGGCAGTGTAAGTTCGTTCAATGTTACAAATCAAAACAGTAGTGCTTGGGTATTCACTCCAGACGGAAGCAGTTCTAATCCTGTTATCAAATTATATAGAGGTGCAACTTATAAGTTTGAAGTAAATGCACCCGGGCATCCTTTTTATATTAAACTTGCTAGAACTACAGGCGATCTAGATCAGTACGAAGATGGTATTACTAATAATGGTACAGAAAACGGAGCAGTTGTTTTTACTATTCCAAAAGGTGCTCCAGACATACTTTATTATACTTGCGGCAATCATCAAGAAATGCAAGGTATTTTTGAAATTAGAGATGCTGTTGACGAACTTAATATTGACATTCCAACAGAAATTTTAGGTAAAAAAGAATATACAAGTTCTAATGGTGTTGTTTTTACTAATGGATTAAAAGTAAACTTTACAGGTGATGTTACTCCAAGTAGATACAAAAATAAAAACTATTACGTTGAAGGCGTAGGAAAAGAAATAGTATTATTACCTGTAAGTGAATTTGATACGCCAGAAGGTTACAGTCAAAATTTTGATTATGAGTTTGACATTGAAAGTTTTGACGAAACACCTTATGATGACGCAGAAAGTTCTGCAGAAACTCCTGAGTATGTTACAATTAACAGAGCCAGTATAGATAAAAACCCTTGGAGTAGATATAATCGTTGGTTCCATAAAGAAGTTATCGAAGTAACAGCAAAGTATAATAATACAAATGCTGTATTTGATGAAGACAGTAGAGCAAAGCGTCCCATTATTGAGTTTTTACCTAATATACAACTTTATGATTTTGCTACACAAGCATTAGGTAATATAGATCTTATTGATACAGTTACTACTGATGCCTTTAGCGAAATAGAAGGACATATTGGTTATTATATTGATGAAGTAGATCTTGTAAAAGGTATGAGAGTTACTTTTAATGCAGATCCTGATATAACTGTGCGTGGAAAAATATACGAAGTTGATTTTGTTAATCACAACGGCCAATCAAGAATCCATTTAAAAGAAGTAGAAACAGCAACACAAGGACACGGGTTAGTTGTAACTAATGGTGCAAACAATAAAGGCACAAGTTGGTATTACAACGGCAGTGATTGGTTAAAAGGACAGCAAAAAACAGAGTTAAACCAAGCACCTAAATTTGATTTATTTGATGATAGTGGCGTAAGTTTTACTGACACAAAATACGGAGTGCAAAATTTTCAAGGTAATGAACTTGTAAGTTACAAAATAGGCACAGGAGAAAATGATCCTGTATTAGGTTTTCCAATTGAATATCAAAACGTAGCAAACATTGGCGATATAACATTTGAATTTGATTGGGACGATAAAAGTTTTACATATACTGAAAATGGTGTTTCGTATGTGCAAGACACTGCGGCAGGCGTAATTAAAGTAAACAAAAGTTTAACTGAAAGCGTTTTTGAGTCGGGATGGAGTTTAGTTGAAAATAAACTAAATCAAAGAATTATTCAATTAAATGATACTGTAAATCCTACAACAATTTTAGAAATTACTGCAATCAAAGATCCTGGATTATATCTTACTGAAGATGATATTATTGTGGAATATTCTGGCAACATCTTAAAACCACAAACGGGTTTTACATTATCACGTAGTAATAATAACAAAAAATTATTTTTAAATTTTAACGAAACAATTCTAGCAGATAATAGACTTGTTACTAAAATAAAAACAGATAGATTACCTACACAGTTTGGTTTTTATGAACCACCTGTTAATTTGCTTAACAACAGTGAGAATAACGATTTACAAACTTTTACTTTAGGAAGTGTAAGTAGTCATGTTCAAACTATATTTGAAAATGATATTAGGGTTGAAGGTAAATTTAATAATACGTCTAATGCTAGAGATGTAAGCGATCTTTATAAATTTGGAAACAGATACGTTAAACATCAAGGAAGTTTACTGCCTGCTATTTTTGGACTAGTTGATGCAGAATCTAATGTTATTAAATCTATTAGAAAGAATGCATTAGATTACAGTGTATTCAAACAACAGTTTTTACAAGTTTTTGAAGCAACAGAAGTTACAGGAAATCCTGCAGATGATGTAGATGCAATGCTGTACAGTATGTCTTTAAATAAAAATACCGAAAGTGCTTACTATTACAGTGATATGGCAGGATTTGGCCGCAGTTTAACAAAAACTGAATATACAGTAAATGCATTTGAACAACAGATTTTTGGAATACAAAGTAATTACAATTTAACTGAGATTTCAAACAGAAGTGTTTATGTTTATTTTAATGGTGAACATTTAATTAATAATGTTGATTATGAATTTGATGCTACTGACAACACAGTACTATTAAAAAGAGAAACAGCCATAGGTGATGTTGTAAAGATTTATGACTATAACACTGTTGGTAATATTATTCCTAGCACTCCAACTAAATTAGGACTCTATCCAAAGTTTACGCCTGTAATATATACAGATGATACTTATGTAACCCCTACAAAAATAATTCAAGGACACGACGGTAGTAAAACAGTTGCATATGATGACTATAGAGACGAGTTAATTCTTGAATTAGAAAAAAGAATATACAACAACATCAAGGTAGAATACAAAAGAAATGTGTTTGATAATAACGAATTTTTACCTGGTGCATTTAGAAAAACAGAATTTAATGTAGATCAAGTTACAAAAATTTTAACAGATGATTTTAACTATTGGGCAAACTTATATGGTGTAGATTATCTTAATAACTTAACATCAGTCGAAGGCGAAGTTTTTTCTTATAATCTTAGCAGTGCAATTGATACTGTAAACAGTGAAAAACTACCAGGATACTGGAAAGGAATTTATAAAAAATTCTTTGATACTGATAGACCGCATACTGCTCCGTGGGAAATGTTGGGGTATAGTGAAAAACCGACTTGGTGGGAAGATCGTTATGGTCCTGCACCATACACAAAAGGAAATAATATTCTATGGCAAGACCTTGAAAAAGGGTTTGATTATGGTCTAGGCAAAGTAAATCCGATTTACACAAGGGAAGGATTAAGTAAGAATATTCCTGTAAATGACTATGGAGAATTATTAAGTCCTATCCAAACAAACTTAGTATCAGGATTTATTACAACTAATTTAAACAATAACTGGGTATTTGGAGATTATGGTCCAGCAGAATATGCATGGAGATCTAGCAGTTGGTATCCATATGTGCAACAAATATTACTTGCACTATTAAAGCCTGCTAATTATCTTACCATACAGTATGATACAAGTCAAAATTTAAAATCATTAAGTGATAATGTAATTTACAAAGATACAGGAAAAATAATAGACTTTACTGATACAAAAGTTCATAATTTATTTTATAACAACGAAAGATATTTTGGTGCAGGGTATCATGTATTTGTAGTAGATTACTTAAAATCTAAAGATCAAAATGTGCTAGAAGCCTATGCAGATAGACTTAGTAAAACTAGTATGAATGTAACTTATAAAACTGGTGCGTTTGTTAATAAAGAAAGACTTAAAGTATTATTAGAAAGCAGTAATCCAAATACACCAGATAAAAGTATATTCTTACCAGATGAAAATTTTGAGATAACGTTTAGAAAATCTAATCCTGTGTTTACTGCAAATATTTCTGGTATTATTGTTGAAAAGGTAGATAATGGATATCTAGTAAAAGGTTATGATAGATATTCTCCGTCATTTAAAATTTACAAGCCAATTTTATCACAACAAAATCAAGCAGTAAATGTAGGCGGTGTAAGTGCTAACTTTGTAATTTGGCAAGAAGAAAAGTTTTATGGAACTGCACAGATTGTTCAATACGAAGATTTTTATTATAGAGTAAAAGAAGATCACACTACTAATCAGACGTTTGATCCTACACTTTATACTAGATTGCAGGAACTGCCATTAACTGGCGGAGCAAGTGTTCAAAAGCCTACAATGTTTGAAGAAACTGTTTCTGAAATCCCTTATCAAACAGTTTTACCTAACAAACAAGAAGTTTATAATTTACTTTTAGGATATGAAAAATATCTTACTAGCATTGGTTTTGAATTTAACAATGTAATAAATGAACTTGGCGAAGTTAGTGATTGGAGTTTAAGTGGTAAAGAATTTTTATATTGGACCACACAAAATTTTGCTAAAGGTAGTGTAATTACACTTGCACCGTTTGCTCGTAAGGTTGAATTTAAATTCCAAAATGGTCAGGTAGATAATCTTTTAGATAGTTTTTATGAGTACAGCATTTATAATGCAGGCGGCAATCCTATATCTAGAAATTATATTAGTACTATTAGAGAAAGTGGTAAATTCCAATTACTACCTAAAGAAACACAAGAAGGTATATTTAATGCACAACTTAATCTTGTACAAAAAGAACATGTAATTGTGTTTGATGATAAAAGTGTTTTTGGTGATATCATTTATGATCAAGAAGCAGGTTATAGACAAGAACGTATAAAATTTATTGGATTTAAAACTACAGAATGGGATGGCGACATATATTCTCCAGGGTTTGTTTATGATGAAGCAAAGATTGCTCCATGGGCATCTTTTAAAGATTATAACTTAGGGGATGTTGTAAAATATAAATCTAAATATTATAGTGCAAAACAGTTTCTTCCAGGAGAAGAAACGTTTGATTATAACAAGTGGTTATATCTACAAAACGACCCAACAGCAGAACTTCTACCTAACTTAGATTTTAAAATTAGTAGTTTTCAAGATTTTTATAATTTAGATACAGAAGTATTTGACGAAGCATCATCTAAATTATCACAACATTTAGTTGGGTATCAAAAACGTTTTTATCTTGATAATTTAATTCAAGATAATATTGCACAATACAAGTTCTATCAAGGGTATATAAAAGAAAAAGGAACTAAAAATGCAATAGATGCTATTAGTAGATTAAAAATCGATGATGTACAAACAGATATTACATTTGATGAAGAATGGGCATTTAACGTAGGAAGTTTAGGAAGTAGTGCTACAGTTAAAGAATTAGAATTTGCATTAGATGAAAGATTAAATATTGAAAATCCACAAGCATATGATTTTGCAAGCAGTATCACTGCAAATACAACGCCAGGAAATAATATTCAGTTATTAGCAAATGCTATCGCTGTTAAACCTGCAGACTATGACAATAATCCTTGGCCAGTAACAACACTAGATTCTACCGCAGGCATTACTAGTGATTATGTAAATGTTTTGCCAGTAGCAGGATACCCTAGAATTGATGATATTCCTACAACAGCATTTAGTTTTAATGATATGATAGGAAGTAATATTATTAATCAGTTAGATGATAGTGATCTAGTTTGGGTAGCAAAAGATAAAGATAACGACTGGAATGTATATCAACTTCAAACTATTCCTGCTAGGGTAATACAAACAGATGATGTAAAAACAGAATTTTCAGATAATGAAATTATTCTTAATACAGATATTGTGCATAATCTTACCCAAGGACAGATTATAAGCATTAAGGGTTTTAGTGAAGATGTAGACAATGTTTACATTGTTAAGAGAGTAACAAGTACAACGCAATTTGTTGTAGATGGTCCAGATGCAAGTGTTACTATTGAAGACAGTACCTCAGGAGAAATATTAGAATTCATTAGTAATAGAATTAATCAACCTGATGATATTAACAACATTAAAAACGTAACAAAAATTGAAAATGATTCACTTGTTTATGCAGACGATGACGGTACTGGTAAATGGGCAGTATATCAAAAAACACGAGCATGGAAAGAAAACAAGTGGGGTGCTCCAAACTTAATTGAACAACAAAAGTTTGGATACAATATAACAACAGCAAATCAAGGAAGAACTATTGTTGTAGCGGCTCCTACACTTGGTGATGAAGGCCAGATTTATGTTTTAAATAGAGAGTTTAACACAGGTATTGAAACCCTACAAACAACCCAAGGTTTTGCAATTTCTTTTAATCCTAGTGATAACATTGTAAGTGATGCTGGAAATCCGGCGTTAGGAAGCAGTTTAGCAATTAGCAACGACGGTACTGTATTAGTTGCTGGAGCATCAGAATCTAGTAATTTCAAAGGTGCAGACGATAGCACATACGGTAATGGATTTAGAGTAAGTGTAGGTGACTTTACTGTAGAACCTAGTCCTTATTCAAGAGAAGGTGTAGTTACTTTACACACTTATGACACAGAAGAAAACTTATTCAAGTTAAACTATGTTATTGGTTCTAGCGAGCCTGAAGACGATTTACATTTTGGCGCAAGTGTTCTAGTTTCAAATACAAAATTACTAGTAGGTGCTCCGGGTAAAACAAATTATCAAGGTAAGGTTTATATTTACGATAAAACAACTCGACCTGACGGTAGTACACTTGATTGGGATCTAAGTGATCATCATATACTGTCTATTCCTAACAGCAGAGATGGTGATAAATTTGGTTCAGTAATGACAGCAACATCAGATTTAAGTATAATTGCAGTAAGTGCTCCGGGATACGAAGAACAAAGCGACGATAGCACAGCAAATAAAGGTGCAGTATTCATTTACAGTTTGAATAGTAATAATGAATATCAATTACTACAAACTATTAGCAGTGCTACATTTAATGAAATTGATTCTGGAGATAGTTTTGGATACGCTATGGATATGAGCGATAACGGTAATACTCTTATTGTTAGTGCGCCATACGACGATGCTAATGCTATTAATAGTGGCGCTGTTTACTACTTTAAGAAAACAGGCGATGATAGCAGTCAAAATTTATACACATATCAACAAACAATTTTCAGTCCATTAAAAGCAGTCCAAGAACAGTTTGGAGCCAATGTAAAACTTAATGAAACTGGCACAAGTTTTGCTGTTTGGAGTCAGCACGGCAAAAACAGACTAGAAACATCATTTGATAAATTTACTAGGTTAGACGATAGTTCATTAGAAGAAACTACAACCGAAACTACGTTTGATTCTAACAGCATGTACATTATTGATGAGAATTATGCAAGCGGAACTGTTTATACTTACACATTGGTTAATACAAAGTTTGTTTATGGTCAACAACTTAGCAGTGATACAACAAACGAATTTGATGAATTTGGTAGAGGTTTAGCATTTATTGGTAATTCGTTAATGGTGGGTGCACCAAACTCTAAAGTTAGTGCTACTAACCTAACACCAATTGGTAGTTTGTTTGTATATCAAAAAACTGGTTCAGGAGGCTGGAATAAATTACGTTCACAGACGCAACCAACTAATCCTTACAGTGTTAAAAAAGCATTTACTTACAATACTTTAAAAAATGAAGTAAAAGACTTTTTAGAAACGTTAGATCCTGTAAAAGGAAAAATACCAGGTTTAGCAGAAGCAGAAATAAGTTATAAATCTTCAATTGATCCTGCTTCATACACACAAGGAAGCGGAACTGTTACAGTAAAACCAACAACAGCATGGACAGAAAATCATGTTGGTGAAGTTTGGTGGGATCTTTCAACTGTTGCATATGTTTGGTATGAACAGGGTGATACAGAATATAGAAAAGCAAACTGGGGAACATTATTTCCTGGATCTACAATAGATGTGTATGAGTGGGTAGAATCTACACTTAAACCTAGTCAGTGGGCCGAACTATCAGCAACTGGTCAAGGGTTTGCAAGTGGTATTAGTGGAACACCTAAATACGGTGATGACACAGTTGTTATTAAAAATATATATAACAGGACTACAAGTAGTTTTGAAAGACGATATTACTTTTGGGTAAAAAACAAAGTAGATGTACCAAATTTAGAAAACAGAAACTTGCCTGTTGTTGAAGTAGCAAACATAATAACTGATCCTCAGGCTTATGGAATTAAAAGTATTCAGTTACTTAATAAAAATTCACTAAGTTTAAGTAATATTAAAACTACTTTAGACGATAAAAATATATTCATTAATATACAATACAGAGAAGTAGAAACAGACTTACCTGAACATAATGAATGGCAAATTATTGGTGAAAATCAATACAAAAAAATTGATAATGAATTACTAGTTAAAAAATTAATTGATAGTGCTGTTGGATACGATAGCCAAGGTAATCCTGTGCCAGATACAGCGTTACCGGTTCAACGAAAGTATGGTTTACAGATAAGACCAAGACAGAGTATTTTTGTAAATAGACTTTCGGCGTTAAAAGAATTAATAACATATGTTAACAATATAATGATAAAAAACAGAATTGTTGACACAAAAAATATAGATGCATTGTTTGAAAAAGATCCTCTACCTGCCGCAGGAAGTGGAAAATGGGATATTCAGATTGATGACCATGCAGACCTTTCACAAGTAGGTACTGAAGAACTTAAAACAGCAACAGCAACAGCAGTGTTGAAAAATGGAAAAATACAGTCAATCAATATTACTAATCCTGGATTTGGTTATAAAAATGCTCCTGAAATTTTAATTACAGGTGACGGGTCAGGTGCTAAATTAAAAACAAATATTGATAGTGACGGAAAAGTTACTAGTGTAGAAGTACTCAAAAAAGGTCAAAATTATAAAACTGTTAACTTAGAGTTTAGAAGATTCCGTGTATTAGTTACTTTAGATGAAACTGCTAACAATAACTGGGCAATATATGAGTGGCAAGCAGAAACCAAAATTTGGAATAGAACAAACACACAAACATTTGATTTATCACGTTTTTGGTCCTACAAAGATTATATTGTAGACGGTTTTGATATTGATAGCATAATAAATTATAAAGTTTCTGCAACATACGAACTTAATACTATTAGTCCTAATGAAGGAGAATTAGTACAAGTTGATAATGCTGGCGACGGTAATAAAATAATTTTACAAAAAGTAATACAAAACGGATCGTTTTCAGATGAATACGATTTAATGTATAAAGCAAAATCAACAATACAGATAAACACTAACATTTACAATTATGAAGAATTAAATTTTGGTTTCGCAGGATTTGAAAATTATGATGTAAATCTATTTGATAGTGAGCCTATCACAGAAACACGCAGAATCTTAGAAATAATTAGAGATGATATATTTGTTGACGATCTTAAAGATAATTGGAATAAACTTTTCTTTATAGCAATTCGTTATATATTTGCAGAACAAAACTTTGTAGATTGGGCATTCAAAACAAGTTTCATTACAGTAGACAATAAATTAGGTGGATTTAGTAAAAAACTAAATTACAAAGTAACAGACCCTGGCTATATTGAAAGATATGTTGAAGAAGTAAAACCATACAAAACAGTAATAAGAAACTTCTATAATAGTTTTAATGAATTAGAAACTAGTAATATAGGAAATACTGACTTTGACTTACCAAGTTATTGGGACAATACAAATAAAAAGTTTGTTGTACCTAAAATTACAAGTGATGTTATTACGCAGGAACCTTATGTAAACTGGTTTGATAATTACAAGTTTAAAATTGGAAAAATTAATGTAACAGACGACGGTGCAGGATATACAGAACCACCAATTGTTGTTATTAGTGGCGGTAGAACTAACAAGCCTGCAATTACCGAAACACAGCAGTTTAGACCACTTGTAACTACAGATTATACTGATAGTAGATTCTTTGTTAAAACAACAAGTATTCCTGATCACGGTTTTGCTAGAAATCCAGGAGTTAATACTGTAACAGCACAAGACTTTACTTTTGAAATTACAAGAACTCCAGTTGAGGCATTAGACAAAGTTGAAACACCGCTTGGTACTATTGGTGTTGCTGTTAATGGAGTTGTTATTTTCAATCCAAAAGCGGCTTTAACAGAACAACGTGGTAATGTTGATTATCAAATTAATGCAGTTTACAGCCACGACGAATTAGGAATTGATGACGGTAGCGGCCACCCCCAAGAAGATGGCATTTATCACTATCACAGCGATCCTCGTTTAATGTACGAAAAAGATCCTAACAATCATTCACCTTTACTAGGTTATGCACTTGACGGATATCCAATTTATGGACCTTATGGTTGGGATACTACAACAGGTAGAAGTAATCCAAGGGTAATGAAATCAAGTTACAGATTAAAGACTACACCTAGAACTGATGGCAGTGATCCAGATGGAAGATACATTGAAGATTTTGAATATGTTGCAGGTCTAGGAGATTTAGATCAACATAATGGTAGAACCTGTAACACACCAGAATATCCAAATGGAATATATGCATATTTTGTTACAGTAGATCCTACTGATACAGATGTTGCTGTATATCCATACATTATTGGACCAACTTATTATGGTGCACCTATATTGCCTAATGGTAATAAAACATTGCCTGGAGAAGAATTTGAAGATGCATCAGCAGTAGCATATACTTCTAGAGGAATTGTAAGAGAAGTTGTTGTTACTAAACAAGGTAGTGGTTATGTAAGTGCTCCTACAGTAACACTTGCAGGCGGCGGTGGTGCCAACACAGTTACTAGTGAGGCAAAAGCATATGCAATACTAGAAAACAAAAAAGTACGTATTAATACTGTTAATATGAAGTTTGATAGAATTGCAACTAAGAAAGTAATTCAAACACAAACACAGACTGATACATTTACTGCAACAGCAGGACAGATTAAATTTAAATTAACTTATCTACCTACTCTTGACAAACGTAAAATTAATATCAACATTGAAAATGAAACAGTTTATATTGAAAATTATGAAGTTAGTATAGTAACTGTTAAAGACAGAACGTACAAAAAGCAAGAAGGTTATATAATTTTAAATACACCTCCAGGAAAAAATGCTAGTGTTAGCATTACTTACGAAAAATCAATCAGTCTTATGCAGGCAACTGATAGAATTGATTACTATTATGAACCTACATCAGGCATGGCAGGTAAAGATCCTGCACAGTTAATGACTGGTGTTGAATATGATGGCGTTCAAGTACAAGGATTAGAGTTTGATATTAGTGTTGGCTGGGACGGCTTACCGTGGTTTAGTCATGGTTGGGACACATTCTCAGGTACAAATACTGATTATGCTTTCCGTGCAGACGGAACTACTACAACATTTACATTACCGTATGTTCCGGAACAAGATCAAGAAATAAATGTTTACTTTGATAGTGTTAGACAGGATCCTACAAATACTGAAACTATAGTTGGTGACGGTGCAACAGACACATTCACACTGAATATTGCCGCACAAGACGGAACACTAGTAGTGTTTAGGCAAACAGAATCGGATGGTAGTTTAGTACCAACAGACGTAAACAACCTAGATGCTATTATACAAGGTGGCAACTTTAGTTACTCAACTGCAACAGGTACTAGACCTGAAGATGTTGACATTGACGGCGACGGATTTGTAACACCAGACACTAGTCATGCACCAGAAGAAGTAGTTCCGGGTCAGGCATTTGACAGTTTAAGTATTAGCATTTACAATGCACCAGCAGATGGTTCACCGCTAATTGTTACAAATAGATATTTTGGTAATAGTTTGTTAAGACGTTACAGTTTTGATTTGTATCCAGGTACAGAAGACAGTGTGTTTGTAACTGTAGCAGGAGAATATTTAGAAAACGGAACAGATTACACAATTGATTTCCAAAATAAAGAAATTGTTTTTGTTGATGCACCTGAAATAGATGAATTAGTAACAATTCAAACTCTAAATGTTGGTGGTGCAAATATTCTTGAAAGAAAACAGTTTACAGGCGACGGAAGCACAACTGAGTTTGAATTAACAGCCAAGTACGAAGATGTAGGAAGTGCATTTGTAACAGTTGATGGCGTTAGCAAAGGATATGTTATTAGAGAAAGCGATACAGGAAGTGCGTTAATTGATGTTAATAATCCTCCTCCAATAAGCAACAGTGTGATACAAATTACAGGGTTAAGCACAACAGAAAAAACTTACAGTGAAATTGTAAAAGAATCAATTGCCGATGACGGTAGTAGCACAGCATACACTATGGCAAACATTCCTGGTAACATTGCTCCGTATCATAATATGGTAATTGCAGAAGTAAAAGATCTAGACACAGGAATTATTACTAGACTGTTACCACCTGACACGGTTTACTATGTAAGTAATGGAGTAACACAACAATACACTGTTAGCCAAGATCCAGAATATCCTGTATTCCAACTTGCACTAGGAGAAATTGAAGTTTATCTAAATGGTGCAAAACTTGTTCCAATTAGAGACTTTAACTTTGACACACAAACTAATCTTGTAACATTTAATCAAAATGTATTAACAAGTGGTGATGTAATTGCAATTACAATTCTTAAAAATCACGAATATGAAATAAATGTTACTGGCGATAGTGCAGGTGATACAGAATCTAATTTAATTATTGTTAAAGATAGAGCAGAATTACCTACAAATGCTGAATACCATGTTACTACATTTACAAATCATGACAGTAACTTGATTAGAAAAGAAGTGTTTAGTGGAAAACTTGGTGGAACCTACAAATTAAGTCGTCCTGCTATTGATTCAAATTATGTTTGGGTTGAAATAGACGGAACACCATTAGTTGCAGAACGTGATTATAAAATTTTAGATAATAATGTTACTGTTGAAATTGATAATAAGTTCACAGTGTTACCAACTTCACGAATTACAGTAACTACATTTAGCGAAGAATTAAGTTTCAACTCAATTGGGTATAAAGTGTTTAATGATATGTTAAACAGAACACACTTTAAACGTATTAGTGAACAAGACAGCACAGAATTAGCACAAGATTTGAATATAAGTGACACAGAAATTGTAGTCAACGATGCTAGTTTCTTTGATACACCTTCACCTAGCGATAAAACACCTGGTGTTGTGTGGATTGATAGAGAAAGAATTGAATTTTACACAATTTCAAACAATACCTTAGGACAAATAACACGTGGTACACTTGGTACTGGTATAAAAACAGTGCATACAGCAGGTACTAAAGTGTTTGATTCTGGTCCAGACCAAACAGTTCCATATAAAGAAACTGTAAATGTATACGAAAGTATTATACGCCCTGGATTACCAAATGGTAAGAAAGAACATGTTCTTGAAACAGTTAATATTTCAAGCAGTGCTAATGCACATGATCAAGTTGAAGTGTACTTAGGTGGTAGAAAACTGCAAAAACCAACAGTATCTACTAATCCAATTAAAGTACATGACATCGAAATTGCTTATGATAGCAACGAAGTAGACAGTGACGGTGTATCAAGCGATGTTACGCAAGTACCAGAGTTTACTATTGACCCAGTAGCAGATTCAAGTGGTAAAAATTACTATAAATTAACATTGAGGGATGAGCCTCAAGATGGTTTAGAACTAAAAGTAGTTCAAAGACAAGGTAGAGTATGGTACGAGCAAAGCGTTAATACAGCGTCTAACGGCGCTACTTTACAACGTGCAGAGACTGCACAGGCTAAGTTCTTGCTTGAAAGAACCAGTGGCTTACCTGTAATAAATATTAGAGAATAACCAA
>Ga0222718_10000531_pt1 | contig 38939 bp, 59 predicted proteins | sample C33_27DmetaG_FD_165045 | JGI IMG/M metagenome (GOLD analysis project Ga0222718, IMG submission 165045) | Estuarine water microbial communities from San Francisco Bay, California, United States - C33_27D | ecosystem: Environmental > Aquatic > Marine > Unclassified | place: USA: California...
AGAAGGATTCTTCTGACAAGTACCTCATGAAGCGCCGTAAGGCAATTGGTAAGGCAATTGCCAAAACCAAAAAAGAAGAGTTCTCTAATTGGAAGGCAGAACTTGGTCTTGAAGAAGAGACCATGGTCGAAGTTGCTGGAGAAGAGAAGTCAAAAAAGATCACTGAGAAGAACGTAAAGAACAAGATTGAGATTCATCCTGATCTCAAAGAAGGCATCGCTAAACTCGGCGGCGAAGTTCTTGAGGTTGAAGAAGTTGATCAGATTGATGAAATCACTGCCATGGCAAAGCGTGGTCATGATGAGACTGCAATCCGCAATAAGATTGCCAAGTCAACTGGTGGCGGTAAGTCTGCCGATAGGGCAACTGCACTTGCAGATAAACCCACCTACGGTAATGACAAAGCTGCTAAGCAGAGATCTGATCTTGCTAGAAAGCAAAGAGGTGACTTCCGTAAGACTGCTTCTTCTTCTCCTGGTCTTCATGGTTATGGACACAAGTCTGATGACCCTAAGGTAAAGGCAAAGCAAGCAGCACGAGGTGCTCAACGTGGTGCTCTGACACCTAACGAGAAGAAGTCTCTGAATAGAGAAGAAGTTGAGCAGATTGGTGAAGAGAGACCTGTAGATAGACTTGATCGTTTAAACAGGGAAAGAATCGCTAAGCAGAAGGCAGCAAAAGATGCTGAGACTGCAAAGAGAGATCAACGTATTTCTGATTTCAAAAGTTTTAGAGCAGGTGAACGTGCTAAGGGAACTCGTCACGATCACATCCTTGACAAGTGGCAACAGAAGAAGATTGCTGCTGACAAAGCAAAAAAGCAGTAGGCGAGGCGGCACAACCTAGTGCTTCCTCGCTAAGAGCAAAACAGCAGGATACCGAGCGTCAGCAAATGCAGAATGCAAGAGCTGAATTGGAGACCTCCAGAGCATCTTCTGGTCAGGCAAAGATCCAAGCAAGGAAGGATGAGAAGGCACTTAACGATAAAATTCGTTCTATTGCCAGAGAGGAAGCCGAACTAGATGAGCGTACTCGTTACGCTAAAGAGACTGGTAAGGATCCTCAGACAGGTAAACCATCAGTAAAAGGTGGAAAAAAACCAGACGCAGCATTTGCTAAAGTCTCTGCTGAACTGCGTAAAACTGGTGGAATGATGTCCTCCAGAAGAAAACCTATTCAACCGCAAGGTAAGAAAAAGGAAAAGGGTAAGAAGGGTTACCAAGGAGTAACTCCTGTTGATAGAATCAAAGGAGAACTTGCAAGGAAGAGAGCACCCAAACCTGATATTGGGTCTCGCTTTGATTAATTAAAAAATCCTTAAGTCTGCTATATAGTCTGTACGGCAGACTGAGGACACTATGCTTGCATTCCTTCTTCCATTAGCACAAAAAATCATTGTAGATGCAGTTGCTAAGATCCCCGATAACGAGGAACTGGGCGAAAAACTGATTGAAATTTGCCTGATCATCCTGGGCAAAGCGGTTAAATTGACCAAGACAGACATGGATGATAGGTTACTTGCGAAGGTAACTGAGGCGATGAAAGCTCGCTGATAATTGATCCCAGGGGAGCGTTGCTCCCCTCTCTTGTACGGGATGGTTTTTATAAATAAAAAAAGGTAACTGAATTTTACGGACAGTAAGACATGGCACTCTGGGGAAATAGTGATAACGTAACCTCTGCAGGAACAGTAACCCTGAACTACGCGACTGGTATCTGTACTGGATCCAATACTGCATTTGGCGATGCAGGTAGTGCTCAGGAAGGTGATGTGATCAGATTCGGTGATCGCAGTGGTACTTATTTTGGTGATGCTGTAATCGTTAGCATCGCAAGCACAACTCAATTGACTATTGGTTCTACCGCAGGACTCAGTGGCGTAGCAATTGCTGCTACCTCGTTCACCGTCTCGCAGTGCCCTGTCAGCTCTATTGGTGATGTCACCTTCAGTGAAGGTGCTTCTGGTACACAGGACAAGGTTGTATACGGTGTTGCTGCTGAAGGCGTAGACGCTACAACTACAAGTAAGTATGCGGTAGATCATGGTGGTTGGGTTGGTGTTACAACCTACGTTGATCAGCATGGGGAATTGAGAGTCAAGAAGGAAGTTCTTGTTGCGATGTCTGGCATCACAACTGGTAACGCTCCTGTATATGACGCTGATCCACTAGGTTGATATATGATATAGATTATGCAATTTAATGAGTTGAATGAAGATAACTTCCTTCTCTTTGCAATAAAAAATTATGAGAATCCTCAAGCGGTAACAAAAGAGGATTTTGATAAAGACTTAAATCATTTTAAGTATATAAAGAGATTGTTGAAGAGGTATCGCAATACGGGTCAATTAAAGACTCATTTGCTTATAAACCATTTTATAGTTCTGTATAATATATTTGGAGAAGCAGCAACGCCAATGCTCTTCTACAAAATAGAGAGAGATCTGTGGGATGTTATGAAGACGTTCATAATTTTTTTGAATCGTTTCCCAGAGTACCCAAAGACATATATTCATGACATCCCAGTTGATATTAACTGTCTGTCCGAGTTAAGAAAGGTCTATACTAATGCAGATTGACAAAATCATTCAAATGATTCGTGAATCCATGGTCGCTAATGCTCCTGGCACTGGCGGCGGATTTAGCAACTCTTCTGATTCTGCGGGACCTACTGCTGGATACGATGCTCCTCTGAGCACCTTAAAAGTATTCAAGCGTAACAAAAAATATATTTACCAGAAAAATACTCGTAAAAATTGGAAGCAGTAAGATGGCTTTTGGTCTTCAAAAGTTAGCGGTCCTTGAATCCAAACTCGATATTTATGAAGACCTAAGTAAAGAAATGCTCGACAAATTAGAACGAGCTGTAGGAACTATTTCTGAAAATAGTAATAAGATTGCTATAATTTTGGAGCGTCATGAAGGACGCTTAGAAGAGAGTGAACGAACAGATAAACTCATCATCAAAATGATTGAGGATCTGAAAATCAAGGTGGATAAAGACCACGAAGCAATGCACAAGAGAGTGTCTGGTCTTCAGAAGAAAGTAGATACCAATGCCAAGTTTGTCATTGGTGCTGGTGCAGTATTGGCTACTCTTGTTGCAGTTCTACAAGTAGTTCCGCCAGTAATAGAAGTATTAACAGCAACACCAACTCAAGTTAGCATTCAAAAATAAATAATCATGGTTTAAAAACAAACCATGGAACGACATAAAGATTCGCTGTACTACTTCCAAAAACTATCTAACTCGGTCTACATGTGGACCAGTATGATGACTGTCTGCTTGTGGGACCTGGAGGTTGACAGTAGGTTTTGGGAGTGTTAGGATCCCAGCATAGACACTTACAACATGGATTTCGTTGACGTTAGGTTCATCAACCTAATATCCACCAGACTGCCAAAATTTAAGAGGGTCAAACCTGATCTCTACAACTTCAGGTGCCCTATCTGCGGAGATTCCGAGAAGACAAAAAATAAAGCGCGTGGATACCTTTACAGGATAAAGACCAATACAAATTACAAATGTCATAACTGTGGTATCAGTTTGTCATTTAATAATTTCTTGAAGCAAGTAGATCCTTCTCTTCACAAAGAGTACACTCTTGAGAAGTTTAAAGAGGGTCACACTGGTAAGAACTTTGTTGCCAAAGAACCTAAGTTTGAGTTTGAGAAACCAAAGTTTAAGAAGACACTAAAGATCGGGTTACCTAAAGCATCCTCAAATGAGGATGCCAAGAAATATCTTGAAAATAGAAAACTTGATCCTGATAAATTTTATTATACGGATAAGTTCAAAGAGTGGACTAATTCTAAAGTTCATACTTTTGATGATCTCACCTATGATGAACCAAGGATTATCATTCCTTTGATTTATAAAGATGAGTTTATTGGATACCAAGGAAGATCCCTAGGTCCAAGCAAGGTTAAATACATTACCGTAATGTTGAATGATGACGCACCAAAAATCTATGGACTTGATACAATCAGAGGAGATGCTCCAGTCTTCGTTACAGAAGGACCTTTCGACAGCACGCTCATACGGAATTCGATTGCTATGTGCGGAGCTGATGCTGATGTTAGTCGTTGGGGGGTTGACAATCCTATCTATATCTACGATAACGAACCTAGAAATAAAGAAATTGTCAACAGAATCAGTAAAACCATCGACAGAGGTTATCAAGTAGTTATTTGGCCAGATCACATCAATGTAAAAGATATAAATGATATGGTAATGTCTGGACTTGATGTGCAAAACCTGGTAGAATCTAATATCTATAGCGGACTACAAGCAAAGCTAAAGTTTACAAACTGGAAAAAAATATGAGCAACGGTATTAAGGTAGTTAAGCGTTCAGGTCAAATTGAACCCATTGACCTAGAGAAGATGCACAAGATGGTTGACGCCGCTTGTGAGGGTCTTGCAGGGGTCTCTGCGAGTCAAGTTGAGATCCAGTCTGGTATTCAGTTTTATGATGGTATTACAACGGGTGAGATTCAAGAGATCTTGATTCGCTCTGCAAGTGATCTTATTGATTTGGATCATCCTAATTATCAGTTTGTAGCAGCACGTCTTTTGCTTTTTTCTATACGCAAATCTGTGTATGGTAAGATGCGCGATCTTCCAGATCTTCTTTCCCACATCAAAGAGTGCATCAATCGCGGTATCTACGATGCAGAAGTCCTAGATAAGTATGGTGAGGATGAACTTGAAAAAACTAATTCCTATATTGATCATCATCGTGACTTCCTGTTCACTTATGCAGGTCTACGTCAGGTCGTTGACAAGTACCTCGTGCAAGATCGCAGCACTGGAAAGGTTTACGAGTCGCCACAATTTATGTACATGATGATCGCCCTGACGATCTTCCAGGATTACCCCAAAGAGACGAGACTCAATTATGTCCGAAGATACTACGACGCAATCAGCAAGCACAAAATCAACATTCCCACACCTATCATGGCGGGAGTGCGAACTCCACTTCGACAATTTGCTAGCTGTGTGCTTGTTGACGTTGATGACACCCTCGATTCTATCTTTAGCTCTGATATGGCTATTGGCAGATACGTTGCACAAAGGGCGGGAATCGGTATCAACGCAGGCAGAATCCGTGGCATCAACGCTAAAATCAGAGGCGGAGAAGTTCAACACACAGGTGTTGTACCATTCCTCAAAAAATTTGAGAGCACTGTCCGATGCTGCACTCAAAATGGCATTCGAGGCGGAAGCGCGACTGTCCACTTCCCAATCTGGCACCAAGAAATCGAAGACATCATCGTCCTAAAAAATAATAAAGGAACTGAGGATAACCGAGTTCGTAAACTAGACTACAGTATTCAAATTAGCAAACTGTTCTATGAGCGGTTCATTAAAGATGGGGAAATCACTCTCTTCTCTCCACACGACGTTCCTGGTCTTTATGATGCTTTTGGTACTGATCGATTTGACGATCTATATGTGGGTTATGAACGAGATCAATCTGTTCCTCGCAAGACTATCGGAGCTCAAAAACTGATCATGGATCTCCTGAAGGAGAGAGCAGAGACTGGTCGTATTTACATCATGAATATTGATCACTGCAACAGTCACTCTTCCTTCAAGGATAAGGTGAACATGAGTAATCTATGCCAGGAAATTACTCTACCTACAGACCCCCTTCAGCATATCGATGGTGAGGGCGAGATTGCTCTTTGTATCTTGTCTGCGGTTAATGTTGGTAAAGTTAAGTCTGATCATGAACTAGAAGAACTTTGTGATCTGTCTGTTCGTGGACTTGAAGAACTGATTGATTATCAGAAGTATCCCATCCTTGCAGCAGAACTTGCTACAAAGGCACGTAGATCGCTTGGAGTAGGTTTTATTGGACTGGCACACTATCTTGCCAAGTTGGGATATAATTACGCTGATCAAGAGGCATGGGACGCTGTTCATGGTCTGGCAGAATCCTTCCAGTATTACTTGCTGAAGTCTTCTAATCAGATTGCAAAAGAGAAGGGTGCATGTAGTGCATTCCCCCGTACTAAGTACGCCGATGGAATTCTTCCTATCGATACATACAAAAAGGACGTAGACGAGATCACCAGCATTAAGTATGAGCATGATTGGGAGGGTCTTAGGAAGTCTATCCTGGAACACGGACTGCGACACAGCACATTGTCCGCACAAATGCCTTCAGAGAGCAGTTCCGTTGTGTCAAACGCAACCAATGGAATCGAACCACCTAGAGGATACCTGTCCATTAAAAAGAGTAAAAAAGGACCCCTTAAGCAGATTGTTCCGTCTTATTCGACGTTGAAGAACAACTATACTTTGCTTTGGGATATGCCAGACAACACTGGTTATATCAACGTTGTGTCTGTGATGCAAAAGTTCTTCGACCAAGCAATTAGTGGAAACTGGAGTTATAATCCAGAGAACTATCCTGATAGCGAGATTCCAGTATCTGTTATGGCGGGTGATCTACTTAAAACTTATAAGTATGGTTGGAAGACTTCATACTATCAAAACACATATGATCTGAAGACTGATGAAGTCTCTGATGATAAAATTGATAAGTTGGAATCGTTACTAGCTGAACTGGATACTGCGGACGAAGAGGACTGTGAGTCCTGTAAAATTTAAATCTTATAAATTAATTTACCTGGAGTAAGGAAGAAATGCATCAATACGACTTTGTTGAATCAAAATCGATGAACTCTTCAACAGTACAAAAAAAACTTGAAGGCATGACAGTCTTCAATACCGAACAAGTTAATACTAAAAAGCAACCGATGTTCTTCGGTAAACCCCTAGGGGTTCAAAGATATGATTCGTACAAATACCCCGTATTTGACAAACTGACTACTCAACAACTTGGATACTTCTGGAGACCAGAAGAAGTCTCTTTACAAAAGGACCGTGGAGATTATCAAACACTTCGCCCAGAACAAAAGCATATCTATACCTCTAACCTCAAGTACCAGATTATGCTTGACTCCATTCAAGGGCGTGGTCCTGGGATGGCTTTTATTCCTTACTGCAGCTTACCTGAACTAGAGGCATGTATGGAGGTCTGGGGATTCATGGAGATGATCCACAGTCGCTCTTACACTTACATCATCAAGAACATCTATTCTGACCCCTCTGAGGTCTTTGATAAGATTGTTACTGATGATCGCATTCTAGAGCGTGCTAGTAGTGTCACACAGTCTTATGACGACTTCATCAACTCTGCACATCAATACGATAATGGTACTATGTGGGAACTTGCCACAGAGGGTCATTATGCAGGAACCCTGGAGCGTCGTGAGTTGAAGCGTAAACTCTATAGGGCAGTGGCAAATGTTAACATACTGGAAGGCATTCGCTTTTATGTCAGTTTTGCTTGTTCTTTTGCATTTGGTGAACTCAAGCTTATGGAGGGATCCGCTAAGATCATCTCCCTTATTGCAAGAGACGAGAACCAACACCTGGCGATAACTCAGAACATTCTCAACAAGTGGCGTGATGGTGACGACAAAGAGATGCAGCAGATTGCTGCAGAAGAGGAAGAGTATGTTTACTCTATGTTTGATCGTGCTGTGAATGAAGAGAAGAAGTGGGCGGACTATCTGTTCAAGGATGGATCAATGATTGGTTTGAATGATAAACTCCTTCAGCAGTATGTTGAGTGGATTGCTAATCGTCGCATGAAGGCGATTGGTCTAAAACCAGTCTATGATATTGCTGCTAAGAACAATCCCCTACCCTGGACACAGCACTGGATCTCTTCTAAGGGTCTACAGGTTGCTCCCCAGGAGACTGAGGTAGAATCTTATGTTGTAAGTGGAATTAAACAAGATGTCAAAAAAGATACCTTCTCAGGATTCCAACTCTGATTGGAAAATTGAGTATCTAGAAATGATGGGGACTCAACTCAATCCGTTCCAAAGACGATTACTTGAGGAAGGTCCCCATAAACTTACAGATGCTTGGGCACTTCAAGCAATGAAGTATGATTGGAAGAGAAAAAATAATAAATAATATTATCAAATTAAGTATTTTTCCGTCATGGATTTTAGAACAATCAAAGAGGAATATAACAGCATTTATAAGACTGCTCCTCAGTATTTGTCTGAAGAGACTGAAGACCTGGAACTCATTGATGAAGAGTATGAAGCAGAACTTGATGCTCTTGTTGATGAGGACCTTTTAGAGGAAGTTGTTCTTGAACTCCTTGATGAAGGATTGACAGGAGATCAGATTGTTGAAGCATATGAAGAATTGGTCGAAGCAAGAATCACTTCTGATGCTGGTCGCACTGGTGGTGGCGGTAAAGTAACTTCTGGATCTGGTTCTAGAATGGCGGCAGCATCTAGACTTTCTCGCATGAAGAGTGCTCAGAAGATTGCTAGAGCAAAAGAGAGAAAGGAAAAGGTAAAGAGTGCAGTAAATAAGGTAAAGGATACTGCAAGAAAGGCAGTTGATGAACCAGCAAGAAAGTATGCTGAAAAAAGAGGAGTAGTAAAGTCTAAGTCTGGAAAAACTTCTTTGGGTGGTGGATCTGGAATTGGATCTGTAAAGTTTAAGCAGAAAACTTCTGCGGGGAGAAGAGAAGTTCGTAAGGCAGTTGCTAAGGACATTGGTGATAGAGCAAAGGCAAAGGCAGCACGCGGTGCTAAGAAGGCAGGTAGTGCTGCTAAGACCGCAGGTCTCGCTGCTGTAGGTGCTGGAGTAGCAGCAGGTAAGGCAGCAAAGGGTGCTGCAAGTTCTGCTAAGAAAGCAGCGGTGAAGAAGGCAGCATCTGCTGCAGTATCTGGATATGCTGCTGCTAAATCTGTTAAGGATAAGGCAACTGATGTAAAGAACAGAGCGAAGCAGGGAATCAAGAATAGAATTGCTCAAGCAAAGCGTAATGTTAAGGGTGCTGTTGGTAAAGCAGCACGTAAGGTTGCTGACAAGGCAGGTGGAGTCGCTTCTAGAATGGGTGAGGAGACCAATTATGATCTGGTCCTCAAGTACCTTTATATTGAAGGTTACGTAGAGACCCTGGAAGAAGCAGAAGTAATTATGGTTAACCTCTCAACAGAGGACGTTCAGGCAATTCTGGAAGACTGCTGAACTGAATAAATTGTTAAGAGACCCCCGAAAGGGGGTCTTTTTTTATCTAAATATGGTAAAGTGGGTAATATGAATGAGTAGTGACTATGAAAATCCTTGGATTTACATGGAACGAGCTTTTAATAGTGATGATGTTGGGGACTACTTTGGTTTTGTTTATGAAATTACCAATCTCCTCAACGGTAGACGTTACATTGGGAGAAAGTATTTTTGGTCGTTTAGAACACCAAAAGGAAAAAAACGTAAAGTAAAACAAGAATCTGATTGGAAAAAGTATTATGGGTCCTGTCCTGAACTTAAGGAAGACATTATCAAACTGGGCAAGCAAAACTTTAGCAGAACTATTATCAGCCTTCATAAAACGAAGGGCAAAACTAATTTCGAGGAAACCCGACAGTTATTCGGAAACAATGTCCTCACCGAGTCCCTTGACGACGGGACTCCACTCTTCTACAATAGCAACATTCTCAGCAGGTACTACCGAAAAGACTACTATGGCAGAGACGACGACTGAAGAACTTGTGAAGATGGTTAATGATTGGGCAGTTCATCGCATTGAGAGTATGGTTAAGAGTAGTGATACTACTCAACGTCAGATTCAAGATGCTCTTGCTCTTACTGATGAGTTCAAGGAATGGTTTGAAGATGACGGATCACCTGACATTGAGATTATGTCTATAGAGGAGTATTGATACCTAAATAATAAAATCCACCCAAGAGCAATACCTTGACAAGTCATAAGACACCATACTATATTTTGGTTTGCTTATTGGATACCTAGCATTTTGCATGACTAACTTAACTAGGGACGTTTTAATCAAAGCAGTTGTCGCAGATGAGATGAGGAGCGTCAACGGCGATGTTTACACGGAGCAACTCAAAACCACATACCACAAGTGGGAGCACGCTTCAAGTTATGATCTCTGCATTAAGTACAATCAAATAAACAAAACAAAGATTACTGTTGATGCTTTGCAGTAATAAATATAACTGCCTTGCATTCTACAAATGGCAGATACAAAGCCCAAAGTAGATGAGAAGGAGCATGATGAAGATAAGAGTGAAGTTCTTGGTAATTTGGTGAAAGTTGTAGTCCTTATTTGGTCTGCATCCCTTCTCACATTCTCATACGTTAGACTTCCTAACGGACAAAAGATTTTAGATTTTGATCCAACATTCATCGCATCTGTGTTTTCTGGATCTTTAGCTGCGTTCGGACTCTCTCCTGCTAAAGCGGGTGGTGCTAACGGTAAGACACAAGCGAAGAAGACTGAGGAACCCCCTGTAGTCTCAGCTATTGACAAACCAAAACAATCTTGATAAACTCGTAGGGTCCATTTGACAATGGTTATGAAAATTTTTGCTATTGCTGCACTATTAGCAGTCGCAGGAAGTTCTGTACCAGGAGAAGAAACAAAAACTCCCGTGGAACTTCCTGTAATTCCTGCTACTTGGAAGTGTCCTGATTGCTCTCCTGCTGAACAATATGTTTTAGCGGAACTGCAGGAACACACCAAAATTGCTGATCGCAATGCCCTTGCAACTATTTTGGGTAACATCAAACAAGAATCTAAATTCATCCCTAACATCTGTGAAGGTGGTGCTAGGGTAAACTATGAAAACTGCCATGTTGGTGGTTATGGTTTGATTCAGTGGACTTCTATTGGTCGGTATCGGAACCTTGGTAAGTTTGCTGATAAATACGAATGCAACCCCAGTACATTAGAGTGTCAGACTCGTTACATGATTAACGAGAGTACATTCCAACGTTACCTTCCTGAGTTTGAGGGAAGTGGACGAACTGTCTCTCAATATATGGTTCCTGCCTATTATTGGTTAGGATGGGGCATTAAGGGTAATAGAGAATTGTATGCTTACGATTACACTAAAAAGATGGTTTTGTCATGATTCAAAAAGTACTTAATTCGATTAAAGGAGTTTTTATTCCTAAGTCGGAATTTGAAGAATCTGAGACCCAGACCAGTCTTCTGAAGAAAAAAGCAGAACATTTCAAAGTTGAATGTGCTGTTGATGGTGAAGTAGTTCCTTGTTCTGAGATCAAAACTACACCATATACTGGTGTTCCTGCTCCCGCATATCTTGCAGAAGATCCTTGGTTCGGTCCTGCTCAAGTGTATACTGATACGCAAAAGGACTACATGTCAATTGAAGCAGAGTATATGCAGCAGAAAAAAGAGTCATCCTCTAGTGTAGAGTCTGAAGACATACATGAGATGATGTATCAAATCGCCACACGAACTGGTAGTCCAACTACACTTCAGTTGGATCCTCCTGGTGGTTCTGAGAACTTCCATGAAGGACCTGGTGGATGGCAATCGGGTAATGGTTACAATCAATTTCGCAAAGACTGAAAAATGAGCAACGTACCTACAGGAGCACTTAACGATTGGGGTCATAATGACCTTGAGGGATTCGCTAACTATATCGGGTCCCCCGTGCAGCACATCAAAGATCTTGCCAAAAAAAATCAAGATGCAATAGAACAAGCAAAATCAGAAAAGGCGGTTGACGAACAGGAGACTGCCTGATATAATAAACACATTGGTTCAGTAGCTCAGTTGGATAGAGCAACTGCCTTCTAAGCAGTCGGTCGCTGGTTCGAGTCCAGCCTGAATCGCCTTGGGGAATTAGCTCATTCGGTAGAGCGCCTGCTTTGCAAGCAGGAGGCGAGCGGTTCGATCCCGCTATTCTCCATTATGTACTACTTCCCAGACACTGAATACGTTTACTCAAGTCTTATGAGTGGGTTTTTTAAACAGGAAGAAGTTAATCCTGCACTAAACATTCTTAACCTTAACTACGAAAAAGTTAGGGATGAGTATGAATCCGTTGAAAATCAACTGGTCTATACTAACTGGCATAGTAACAACGCATATAACACCATTGAAAAAAATCCATATGAAGGATGGAAAGTTGCTGCGATGTATGCAAAGTATCATCCAACAATGGAGTCTAGACTTCCTGAATTGGAAAAAATGTATGATCAGAGAGTATATCTTGATCCCCAAAGGGGAATTGCCTATACAGAGAATGCTAAAAAACTACCAACACTATTCAACCTGTGCTATGAAGCAGGACTACGTGTCCGTGTTGGTGTAAGTGTTCTTGAACCTGAAAAGGTTATTGATTGGCATACTGATCCAGATCCTACTCTTGATGATGATATGATTATTAGGGGTCTATGGGGAATAAAAGTTAATCCACAGAATCAAGAGACTTGCCAGATCATGCTCAATAGTAAAGTTGATGGCGTGATCAATGAAGTGATGATGAACAATAGGATGCACTTCTTCTGGGGAAGAACTCAGCATCATGTATTCAATAATTTGACTACTCCTAGAGTTTGTCTCTGTTTTGATAATATTGTTCCTCGACAGAATCTTCTCTAAATAGTAAACAACCGAAAAAGTGTATATGCGACAGTCACTAATATTAGCGGCATGTTTAGCACCACTTGGATTGATCTTTATTATTATGAAACTTGCTGTTTGGATGTCTGCTGTCAATACTGAACAGGATTATGTCAGACAAGAACCTTTACGAAAACGAGGACCCTTTGTGGCAAACCCATATGAGGACGTTGATGCAGAGGAAGAAGAATATGGAAATCGCACAGACTATAGATGATGCCCTAGAGGAGTATTATAGCGAGAAGGGTTTACCTGTTCCAAACTGGAAAAGGAATAAAGATCCTCAGTGGTGGACTGATTACTTAAATGGATTAGGTATTGACAAGGACAATTCTTAGTGTTATACTTTCCACATAATCCTCTTTAGTTCAGCGGTAGAACGAACGACTGTTAATCGTTAAGTCCCTGGTTCGATCCCAGGAAGGGGAGCCTTGCTGGATTAGCTCAGCGGTAGAGCATCTCGTTTACACCGAGGCGGTCGGCGGTTCGATCCCGTCATCCAGCATAGAATAAAATTATGAATTACATAGAAGATTGCTGCCAAATAGTTGGTAACTATAATTTGTCATTTTCTGAAGAAGATATATTAAACTTCATTCAGATCAGACGTAGATGGTCTGTAGGAACTTTGAGTGTTATAAACTATGCAAAAAATGAGACTAATTATCTCTATGAGAATGATGGATATTTGAATTATCCCAAAGTTAAACGTATGTATGATTTAGGATTTACTATACAAGCACCACATATTTTGGATCTTACGAAAGACCTTAGAGATCTGAATGAAAAACTTTTTGATATACGCGGATGCGATACAATAGGAAATTTTTATTTCTCAAAAGGTAATAATAGTCTTCCTAGTTTTCTTCCACATACTCATGATTACAATGTTGTAGTTAAACCAATATATGGTCAGGCAGAGTGGTTGGTTGGGGAAGATACTTTTACTGCTGGACCTGATGATGTTATATTCATTCCTGCAAAGTGTCCTCACGCAGTTACTAAAGGTGAAGAACCAAGATTATCGATAACTTTTAATTTAGATGAGTAAAGACCATGTTAGTACGATGCAAATGTTGCAATAGAGAGTTGCAATCTAATTCTATAAAGACTGTTGTTTGTGGTTGTTCTAATTCTCTTCAACTTAGAGGAGATGTGATAACAGCTGTTGATTTATCTAAGGTCATTATTGTAGAGGGACTTACTGACAATAAAAAACCAGACACACTATCAAGAGAAGATAGGGTCTGGCAAGAGAACCGACGTAAGCGTAAGGTTCGTAAGTTAGATTTTGATATTAGATAGGGTGCATATCTAAGTCTTCACCAATGATTGCATATTGCATACCGTCAGACTTTACTTCTCCAAATTTAAATACTTTTTTAGAAAGTATACTTCTTTGGAATGTTCCTTCTTGTTCAGATTCGGAGTTGAATCCTTTATCAAATTTAATTCCTAGAGGGTGAGAGACGATAATATCACCAGGTTGTGCGTGAATTCCTTCCAACCACTCACCTTTAAGAATTAACTTTCTGAATCTTTTGAATCCAGATACAAGGATTCTAGATCTTTCTGATGCCGTAAATTCGGTAGGGTCGATGACATACTCTGCTTCCCATCCCATCTCACCAAGTCTCCCAGGTTCACCATACCTAATGTTGGTAATGAGATCATGCATTTTTCTATCAATGTCCTCTCTATTGAAACCAGACATAAAAAGTGATTTCAACCCTACAGCAAGGTAACTCTTTTTACTGTAATATGGGACAATGAATGGACAAAGGTTTATTTGTTTACCGCCCGATATATAGGGAATTTTAATTTGTAGTTTGTCACCAGGTTCAAACAATTCCTCATCGGTAAAATAACCCATTTCGGATAAATACTTATCAATAACTTGCATTAGATTGACACAGTTTTGATCATTATAGCATGGATGTAAAGGTTAATCTTTATTACATATTTGTATCAACACGATACGTTGACATGCAACTATTCCCTATATAGAATTTAAAAGCAAACGTAGCACTGTGCCTTAATGGATCCATCTACTACATATACATCTTCTCTTCTTGGAGTTTATTTTCTCCTTTTGGTTATCGTGCTAATGATAGCATATGGCGGAGTAGAGGGTACGTTGAGAGTCTTTGCATATCTAGATCTTCAATTTAGATTTGCCATAGTCAAAATTCAGATGTTCTTCATTGAGAGGAAACTGAGAAGGAGACTTATTAAAGACACAGAAGACTACACTAAACTCATAAAGGAGATGCAAGATGACCAACGATAGGGAATTCTCCGACCTCAAACTTGAGAGGAAGGAATGTCCTAAGTGTGGTGCAATCTGGATAAACGGAGAGCACAGATGGTCTGGAACAGGTAACAAGGGAAATGAATTGGACCTTGCAGGATTGGTATGTAACAAGTTGGGCGACCACCAATGCATTAATCCCCAAAAAGGTATGGACGGTGGAGATACCTGGGCAAAGCGTCTAGAAGAACTTCATAAAAAGAGTGATGAAAATGATGTCAATCTTTAAGAAACCGCTTCCACCAGAACCATTGCCAGACTATGCAACTAAAGAAGAAGTGCAGGAGATGATTGATGCTGCCATACGCCGTCACAATCGGAATGCTTCGATTATTAGTATGTGTGTTGGTTGGGTTGTTCTTGCACTTTTTGCTGAAGGTCTTCTTCGACTTATCGGAGTAATTCCTCCCGTATTGCCATGGCTCAACATTACCCTGAACTGATTGGTATTGTTTTACTGTTAGTGTTTGCCGTCACAATGTTCTATCAGGGGACATTGATTGTGACAGGCAAACGTGGTTATAGGCACTGCGAACGAGAAAAACAAAAAATGGAAAGTGCTCGCAAACAAGTAGAAGAATTATTTAAGAAAAAATGAGTCCAGAAGAGAAGAGGGAATTTTACAAATCTTTGAGAGAAAGGGTCCATCAGTTGAGAATGGGACATCTTTTTGAAGAACCATGCCCACTTTATGAACCTGAATGGGACGACTGTATTTGGGATTGCAGACTAACCTACGATCATGATGAAGAAGATGCCGCTTAATGAATTTTGGGAGTTTATCTCCTATGTAATGTATCTTTATGTTGCTTGGGTAAGTGGCATTCTTTTGGGATACGTTATCCGCAAAATGGAAGAATAAATAATCAAACACTTTTTTAAAGATAATGTTTGTTGATCCTAGTCTTAGTAGAATAGATACTTCGATCTTCACTGATAATTATGGACAGATCAGGGAAGATTATATAAAGATGCGTAACTATGACTTCTTTATTGATTATTCTCATACGTATGATTTGACAGCAAATCCTGGTGATGATTTTCTGGGGTTTACGCCAACCTTAACTCCAGATAGTCCTTGGAAGATATGTCCTCTCATATTCAATAGGAAAGATATTAAGAGAACTCCGAAGTTATGTAGAGAGTGTTTTACTACGGAGTTGCTTTTAAACCAACCTATTCGACCAGTACTGGCAGTCTTCTCCATTTTAGAACCAGGAGTAGAGTTAGAACCACATAGTGATGGTGATCAAAGAATTGATCCCAACTATGCAGATTCTAGTGTAATTAAGTTTCACTTTGGATTGGATGTCCCTCCAAATGGAGATTGTGGACTAGTAGTTAATGGTGAGAAGAGAGTTTTGGAGAATGGAGATTTAAATTTGTTTGATGAGAAGTTGTCTCCTCACTACGCATATAACCAATCAGCATCTCGTAGGGGTGTGCTAATCGTCTCTTATATTAGAGATGAAGTATTGACAGAACTGGGTTAGTATTGTACAATAACTGAGTGACGGGATGTAGCTCAGTTTGGTAGAGCACTCGCTTTGGGAGCGAGATGCCGCAGGTTCAAATCCTGTCATCCCGATTTTTTATATAATCTTTTGTCACAGATGTACGTAGAAAAGTATAAGACTGCAGAACCCGTAATTCAAGGGACGCATAGAATTGCAGAGCAACCTCTTGTTTATTATCGGGAAGTCATTCCATCAAAGATCATTGATGTAATGGTAGAAGAGCTTCGTGAGATGGAAGAGTTTAATGTTCCATTTGAAGATGCTGAAGTTGGAGGTGATCGTTTTGGTAAGATGGATCACTCCGTCAGAAATTCAAAATTAAATTGGTGGTCTGAAGAGCATTGGTCAACTAGCGTAATCTCTCATTACATTGGACTTGCAAATAGAAAGTATTGGGAGTATGACCTGAATCTTCTTGAGAGTATTCAGATATCTGTTTATAATAAAGATGGTCATTATGATTGGCATAGTGATTATGGTACTTCTACTAATGGGAACTTTACTAGAAAGTTAAGTGCTAGTGTTCTGGTTAGTGAACCTACTGATTATATTGGTGGAGATCTTGAGTTCATTGATTATCATGGCAATATAGTAAAGACTCCTAAAGAAAAGGGAACTATTATTGTTTTTGATTCTAGAATTCCTCATCGTGTAACACCTGTAACTCATGGTAGACGAGTCTCTCTTGTAACCTGGATGTACGGACCTAAACTAAAATGATCACACACCCTTGGCCAAGATTTACAAAAGAAGGATTTAAAAAGACAAAGGTTCCTGATGACCTTTATCTTGATATGGCAGTTGCATACAATCAAGCAAGATTTACCGACATTCAGCAAGACTATTATTATGAAGAGCACTATGGTCATTCTGTTGCTGGTGGATCGGTTGCAATGTATGACAACCCAAGACCATTTTATCTGAGAGCAAATATACAACAGCATATCTTCCGTCGTTGGGCAAAGAGACTTCAACCAATGATGGAAGAATGGTGTGGTGAAGAACTTGAGTTTATTCAGGGTTATGGAATACGCTCGTATATGAGAGATTCTATCTTATGTGTTCATCGAGATGAAATTCAAACTCACATTATTAGTCTTATTGTTCACATCGATGAATATCCCGATGTAAAATGGCCTCTAGATTTTATTGATCATGAAGGTAAGCATCATGAAGTAACCTTTGAAAAACAAGACATGTTGATGTATGAAAGTCTTTGTGTTCATGCAAGATCAACACCCTTTATGGGTGAGTACTATAGAAATATGTACTTCCATTGGTGTCCAGTAGATTGGGATCCTTCCCCATATGAAGAAAATACTCTGAGATATAAGACTATTCAGGAGGCACTAGATGAAGTTTGAGTTTGATACTTACACGATCCAAGAATGGGAGAATAACTGGGATGAGTTGTTCTCAAGAGTTGAGAATGGAGAAACCATAGGAATTATTAGTGAGGACGGTCACACAGCTGTCATGGTGCCCGCTGATGATGAGATGATTAGGTTGTATAGTGAACACGACGAAGCATGTTAGTCATGGGACTGTCGCCTATTGGTTAAGGCCCACTGCTTATAACGGTGTGAACTGGGTTCAATTCCCAGCAGTCCTATTTGCTATTCGCAAATAGCAAACGCTCCTTTAGCAATCTGGTGAATGCAGCGAACTCATAATTCGCCTGAGGCGTGTTCGATCCACGCAAGGAGCACTTGACGTAATAACGTCATACTAGTAAAATACTATTGTCAACATTCACAGGACAATGACAATCACTGTAAAGTTCAAGAAGGACATTCAGACTCTCAAGTCTGCTGCCAATGGAGATCTTTTTCTGGACGTAAAAAATCCTAAACTCTTCAAAAAAGTCCGTCGCTATTATGAGAACACTGGTGTTGTATTTTCTGGCGATCCTCTAGATGACTATGACATCCTTATGGAGTCTCTGTTAGCGGACCTTGAATCTGTAGTATAAGTTTCCTAGTTCTTAAAACTAGGTGGTGGAGTCACATACCCTAAAATTATGCCAACTAAAAACGACTATAACGAAGACATAAAAGAACTACAAACCCTCAACCAAGATTTCATTGTCGTATGGGACAATGTTATTCCAGATGATTTTTGTGATTGGTTGGTCCATTACTTAGAAGATAACTCTAGTTATCTTATGGGGAAGCGTAGTAGAAACTTTATGTCCGATAAGCAGGTAGAGATGCATAACTTCTCTCCTGCTGAAGCTGATGGTCTTCAAAGTTTTGTTAATCAATGCTTTATAGATTATGCAGATGAGTATCCATATTTAAAATCATTTCCTTTTGTGAGTAGTTGTGTTCTCCTTCAAAAGACTGAACCCAAAGAAGGATATCATGCATTTCATGGAGAAAATTTGGGTTGGAATAATAAGAATAGAAGTCTTGCTTGGATGGTCTATCTTAATGATGTTGAAGAAGAAGGAGAAACTGAATTTTTATATCAAGAATTAAAACTCAAACCCAAAAAAGGTCGAGTAGTTATTTGGCCAGGATCTTTCACTCATCTTCATAGAGGCAATCCACCAAGAAGCACTAAGTACATTGCAACTGGTTGGTATGCTTGTTGTGAAGGAATGGAAGAGCGTTATGTGTCTCCTATGGGACAACCGTGATACATGTACCTCATCTTGAATGGCATGTAACTCACTCCTGTAATTTTACTTGTCAGGGGTGTGGTCACTATACCAATGATGGATACAAACAAAATATAACTTTAGAGACTCTCAGAGAATGGTATCTTCTATGGAATAGAAGAATCCGTCCTCGGGAGTTATCTTTATTGGGAGGAGAACCATTTCTCAATAAAGATATTGTAGATATAATCTACATGACAAAGGAGGTTTGGGATATACAAGAAGATCAAGGATATGAATTAGTATCTAATGGACTCTTATTTGATAGAGTGGAAGGAATAAGTAAAGCATTAATAGATACTAATTGTGTTCTTACAATTACAAAACATTCTGAGAATAAAAATTATATTAGATTATTTGATAAGGCAATAAATATTATCAAAGAGTCTGGAGTATCTTATAGAATTCATGATGCATCAAACTATTGGTTAAAAACCTATCATGGATATGGTTCAACAATTGAACCACTTCAGAGTGATGATTATAAAAAATCTTGGGACAATTGTCCAGGTGGACAAGAGAATTTTATTCTTCAAGATGGTAACATATATAAATGTGCAGCACTTGCATACCTACCATTACAAAAACAAAAGTATGGTAGCGAATTATCTACTAAGTGGGATCCCTATTTAAAATATAAACCATTATCACCAGATGCAAGTGATTTAGATGTCTTGGAATTTTTTACTAGAACTGCCGAACCTGTCTGTTCAATGTGTCCTAAAAATAAAAATTTCTTTACAAAAGAAACCCCTCTTCATTCGCCGCGATACATGAGGTCCTTGTATGAATCCAACAACTGAAGTTCTAATTATTGATGATCTTTTTGATGAGTCAACAATATCTGAATTAAAAAGTAGCGTTGAAAAACAATTTAATGATAATTTATTAGCTAAAGATTTTATTGAGATAACAGAATCTATAGTTGACTGTCATGGTTTGGCATTATCTGATACTGCTTATTTTCCATATTCTGAGAGGTGTTGGAATATTCTTTGCTTGAAAATAAAAAAGAATGTTGATAAGTATTCTGAGTCTTTGGGAATTGATCCTGTTTCAGTAATTCCTTATTCTTGCTGGGCAGAAAGATCTGTAAATGCTTCTGCAGAATATACTCGTCCTGTAGATGGAACTATAGAATTTGATTTTCCACTTAGACCTAATGGGAATTACGTTAGGGACGCTGCCGAAATCGTAAAAGATCCTGACGGACAGGTCAGAAAACATTTTTTAAGAACTGTTTATGGTTTAGAATCATATGAAGCTTCTTATGGAACTGTAATACAATTTGGTAATCAATTTAAATGTACTAAAGTTGAATCCAAAGACAATAGATTAATAATTTATGATGGAGGTAGTCATAAAAGCGCACAATATTATCCAGATGTTCCTGGTAAGTGTAATATTATATTTGATTGGTATATAAATGAACCATACGATGTCCCTGATTGGATATTGCCAGTTACTTGAACATACAATCACAAACGATAGTTATCCTTGGGTATTTTTGTACTTCTTCTAATGCTGGGTATAGTGCAGTGTGATATAGTTTTGGATTGAATATCATAAGACTATTTTCTTCACCATCGTTGTTGAATATTTTTTCCTTAGTTAGTTGGACGATAGTTCCATATTTTGGACTAGGATTTTTTAAATAATACACTACTCCGATTGGATTGTCAGTATGCGAATGCATATTGCCAAAGGTATTATGTTGTCTTAACCTGCTTCTTAATTGTTCTTTGGTATGTTTCCCTGGAAATTCAATATCAGCAACTCTTGTAATCCATGATGAATGAATTCTGATTGATGATAAATCCATTCCTGCAACCTGGCAGTACTTTGCAATATGTTTTTTAATCTCTCTATAGTATTGTGACCAAAGAGGATCAGTCACAAAGTCTGCGTACCCCAAGAGTTGGTCTGATGCTTCTGGTGGATATACTTCTTTTGTTATTGGCTTCCTAGTGCTTTCTAACCAATGTACTGCAGAAGAGTAAAGGTCGGGAAGTATCTCTTCTGGCATTACATCAAATGCTTTGTAGAAGTAGGAGTTCTCGTGCTTTTTGACTTGAATCTTCTTCGACATATCACAAATCATGCTGTGGTAGTATTTATTATGGCTCTAGTATATCTAATAACTGATTCTCGCACATAAGACGATGCCTCTTACCAGTAGACCTTGCTCTACTCTGGGCAGACCTACGTGCGTTCGCCTCATGGTGCATTGTTTGGTAGTGCTTCCAATATCCAAATTGGTCCAGATATTCTATATCAATTTTTTTGACGGACATATCACAAATCATGCTGTGGTAGTATTTATTGACTCTCTATGCTATACTGAAAACCTATAATACCCAAACTATGAAGACAGCACTTATCACGGGCATTACTGGGCAAGATGGATCTTATCTTGCAGAGTTGCTCATTGAAAAAGGATATATGGTACATGGGATTGTGCGACGATCCTCTCTAATTAATACTCATCGTATTGATCATATCTTTGATCATCCTCAGATTAAACTTCACTATGGTGATCTCACTGATGCTGGTAATTTGATCCATGTAATCCAGAAGTGTAAACCAGATGAGATTTATAATCTTGCTGCTCAGAGTCATGTGAAGGTATCGTTTGAACTTCCTGAATACACTGGTAATGTTGATGGACTAGGAACTCTTCGCATTCTTGAAGCAGTTCGTATCTTGGAGATGGAAGATAAGGTTCGTATCTATCAAGCATCTACCTCAGAACTTTATGGTCTTGTTCAAGAAGTTCCTCAGAAGGAGACTACTCCCTTCTATCCACGTTCTCCTTACGGTGTTGCAAAACTCTATGCATACTGGATCACAAAGAACTATCGGGAGTCCTATGGAATCTATGCTTGCACAGGTATTCTATTCAACCACGAATCTCCTCGTAGGGGAGAGACTTTTGTGACTAGGAAGATCACTAGAGGTTTATCTAAAATCAGTTGTGGTCTTCAAGATGTTCTGTATCTGGGTAACTTGAATGCAAAGCGTGATTGGGGTCACGCTAAGGACTACGCTGAAGCGATGTGGTTGATGCTTCAGCAAGACTCTCCAGAGGATTATGTCATTGCAACTGGTCAGCAATATTCTGTAAGAGAGTTCGTAGAGAAGTCTGCAGATTACTTTGGTATGGACATTGAATGGCAAGGTGAGGGTTTAGAAGAGATTGGAATTGATAAGAGTACTGGTAGAGTGGTCATCAGAGTGGATGATAAATACTTCCGCCCAGCAGAAGTTGAGTCTCTTTTGGGAGATGCAACAAAAGCAAAAGAGCAACTAGGTTGGGAACCTAAAATTTCATTTGATGAACTCGTTGAGGACATGTGTATCTATGGACAGTGATTCTAGAATTTTGGTTGCTGGTTCCAACGGTTTAGTTGGATCAGCAATTGTGAGGTGTTTGAAGAGTAAAGGACATAATTTTGTTATTGAATCAACTCGTAGCGAAGTTGACTTTACGAACCAAGTACAGACTCAAGCATATTTTGGATCAGTAGAACCAGAGTATGTTTTTGTTGCTGCCGCTAAAGTTGGTGGAATCATGGCAAACAAAACATTGCCAGCTGACTTCATCTATCAGAATTTAATGATTCAATCAAACATTATTAATTCTGCATATGAATATGGTTGTAAAAAACTAGTATTCCTTGGATCATCCTGCATCTATCCAAAGCATCCTCAGATTCCTATTACTGAGGATCAATTGATGACTGGTCCTTTAGAACCAACAAATGATGCATATGCTGTTGCGAAGATTGCTGGTATTAAGATGTGCCAGGCATACCGTCAGCAGCATGGGTTTGATGCAATTTCACTTCAACCAACTAATCTGTATGGCGTGAAGGATAACTTTGATCCACTATCAAGTCATGTTATCCCTGGGATTATGCGTAGAATGCATGAGGCAAAACTAAATGGCGACACTGAGTTTTGGTGTTGGGGAGATGGATCTCCTTTGAGGGAGTTCTTGTACATTGATGATATGGCAGAAGCGTGCTATGCTTGTATGGAGAACTATAGTGATTCTGAAATCATCAACATTGGCACAGGATATGATATCTCTATTAAAGAGTTGACAGAAGTTATTGCTGAAGTTGTTGGATATAATGGTTACATCAAATGGGATACAACCAAACCAAATGGAACTCCCAGAAAGGTCATGAATGTAGATAAACTTCTTGGTCTTGGGTGGAAACCTAAAGTTGATATTGTAGAGGGACTGACTAAAACTTACGAATGGTTTAGGGAGAATTATGATCGGATTTAATAACCTAGGTAAACTGGGAAGACTTGGGAACCAGATGTTTCAGTATGCATCTCTTCGTGGCATTGCTGCTAAGAATGGATACAACTGGATGATGCCACCTCCAGCAGTTGAGTTCAAAGATATGAACGAGTGGGAGCATCATCAGATTCTCTATCCGTTTGTTATGGGAACCATTGATAATTTGAATATTCAATATACTGATGGTGAACGCCCAACTGTTAAGGAAAGCACGTTTGGTTTTGATGAAGAACTTTATAATAATTGCCCTAAGTGGGTAAACATTGAAGGTTACTTTCAGACAGAGAAATATTTTAAAGAAATTGAAGATGTAATCCGCGAGGACTTTACCTTCAAACCTCAGTTCCTAAGACCTTGTAGGTCTATGATTAGCTCATTTGAAGATCCCGTATCTCTTCATATTAGACGTACAGATTATCTTCAATTGTCTCATCATCATAATAACCTTGGACTAGATTATTATGAAGAAGCACTATCCCACTTTGATGAAGATAGGAATGTTGTTATCTTTAGTGATGATCCTGAGTGGTGTAAAGAACAGAGTTTGTTTGAGAGTGATCGATTCTTGGTTGCTGAAGGTAATATAAATTATACTGACATGTGCTTAATGAGTCTCTGCAAAGCACATATTATTGCTAACTCTTCATTCTCCTGGTGGGGTGCTTGGTTGGCAAAGAGCGAAAAAGTTATCGCTCCTAGCAAGTGGTTTGGTCCAGACAATCAGCATCTGGATACAAATGACATTTATTGTGAAGGATGGATTGTGATCTGATGAAAGTTGCTGTAATTTTTATTGGCACTGAGAAGTACCTAAACTTCCTGCCAAGTTGGTATGAGAGTTGTGAGAAGTTCCTTCTTCCTGGAGTTGAAAAGAAGTATGCCATCTTTACTGATGGTGAGATTCCTGAAGCACCTGACAATGCTGTTATCTACAAGCAAGAGCATCTGGAATGGCCATACATTACTTTGTATCGATTCAAGATGATTCGTAGGTGCTTTGATGATATCAGGGATTGTGATTGGTTACTCTTCCTCGATGCTGACATGCGGGTAGTTGATACGGTAAATCCCGAAGATCTATTTGATGATACTAAGAAGTATATTGGTGTTCATCATCCATGTCACTATTTGAACTTCCCTCCACATGATGAGATTCCTGGTGCATTTGATGTTACCCCACTGTCTAAAGCATGTGTTGCTGAGACAGATGATCTCTCAATCTACGTTCAAGGTTGTCTGTGGGGTGGTAAAATGCCATATGTTATGGATATGATTGAAGAACTTGATAAGAGAACCACTGAAGATGAAGCAAACAATGTCATCGCCACTTGGCATGATGAGAGTCATCTAAACAAATTCTACTTGGAACGTAGGGATGAAGTATTTGTAGCATCTCCATCACTTGCCTTCCCCGAACTATTTGAATCGGCATGTACGTTCGATGCAAAAATTGTCCACCTAGCAAAAGATAATAGTAAGTATCATGTCTAAGGTCGCTATGATCTATTCAGGTCAACCCAGGCACCTGAAGGAATGTTTTGAGAATCATCGGTCTATGTTTTGGGATGCAAATCCTGATGCAGAGATCGATGTATTTGCACATATATGGTATGATGAAGCATGGGTAGGTTCATACTTCTGGGATCAATATAAAGATCGTGGACGCTGGGAAGCGGATCTTAAAGACTTTATGGTCGATAAGTGGCAACCTAAGGGTCTTGTCTTTGAAGAACCCAAGGAGTTTGAGGCAGAGGATATTCATCCTGACCCAAGATTTCCTCATCCTGTGAACAATATTATCTCTATGTTCTACAGTGTGAGTGAAGCAAACAACCTCAAGAAAAAATACGAGGAAGAGAATGGTTTTAAGTATGATTGTGTTGTTCGATTACGAACTGATGAATACTTTTATACACCAATTGGGTCACTTGACAACTACGATCTGAACACTGTAAATGTCCTTAATGAGTGGGCGCATGTAGAGCATGGAATTAATGACCACTTTGCATTTGGGTCCTCTGAACTTATGGATAAATATCTCGACGTATTTGAAAACTTCGTTGAGATTTGTGAGATGGGTGCAGAGATCAACCCTGAGTGTATCATTGGGTTCAATGCCCAAAAAAGACACAAACTTCCTATCACTAAGAATCCCTGGCACTATGTTCTTTGGAGAGACAAAAAATAATGACAACTAAACTTGTTATCTTTGATTTGGATGGCGTCCTTATCGACAGTAAAGATTATCATTACGATGCCCTGAACCAAGCACTTGGTTCTGAATATGCAATCAGTCGGGAAGAACATGTCAGTATCTATGATGGTCTTCCTACTAAAGCAAAGCTAGAACTTCTTACTAAGAATAAAGGTCTTCCTGTAGATCAGTACGATACGATCTGGAGAGATAAGCAAGAAGCAACTCTTAAAATCTTTAATGAGTGTGTTGCTAAAGATTATGAACTGATGGGATACTTCCAGCAGTTGGTAGATTCTGGTTATAAGATTGCAGTTGCTTCTAACAGTATTCGTAATACTGTGAAGATCATTCTCTTGCGTTTGGGACTGCTTGAGTTTGTGGACATGTACGTCTCTAATGAAGATGTTGTTCGCAACAAACCATTTCCAGCAATGTATTGGAAGTGTATGACTGCACTGGGTGCTCTCCCTAATGATACTGTCATCATTGAAGACAGTCATATTGGTCGTCAGGGTGCTCTTGATAGTAAGTGTCATCTTGTTCCTGTAGAAGATCGTAAAGACCTTAATCAGAGTAAGATTGATCGAATCAAAAAAATTCTAAATGGTACTAAGAAAAAAGTGGCGTGGGAGAGCAAGACTATGAATGTACTTATTCCTATGGCAGGTCGCGGTAGTCGATTTGCATCTCAAGGGTATACCTTCCCCAAACCTCTGATTGAGGTCAAGGGCAAACCAATGATTCAAGTGGTTACTGAGAACCTGAACATTAAAGCAAACTATACCTTTATCGTACAGAAAGAGCACTATGAGCAGTATAATCTTAATTACTTACTTCCTCTTATTGCTCCTGGATGTAACATCGTTCAGGTGGACGGAATCACTGAAGGAGCGTGCTGCACCACTCTCCTTGCAAAAGAGTTTATCAACAATGACGAACCGCTCGTGATGGCAAATTCTGACCAGTTTGTTGAGTGGGATTCTAATGAAACTCTTTATGCCTTCCAAAATGGTGAGGTAGATGGTGGCATTGTTACCTTCCCCGCAACTCATCCTAAGTGGTCTTATGCCAAATTGGGAGAGGATGGATACGTTGCTGAAGTTGCCGAGAAGAAGCCCATCTCTGAACACGCAACGGTTGGTATCTACTACTGGAAGAAGGGATCTGACTATGTAAAGTATGCTGAGCAGATGATTGAGAAAGATATTCGTGTCAATAACGAATACTATGTCTGTCCCGTATTCAATGAAGCAATCGGTGACGGTAAAAAGATTCGTATCAAAGAGATTGACAAATCAGGTATGTGGGGTATTGGAACTCCTGAGGATCTGAACTACTTCCTTGAGCATTACGAAGGTGAGGTCTGATGAAAGTAGCACTAGCATTTTTTGGTCAACCTAGATTTGTTGATAATCAGCAAATCATTGACACCTATAAGCAAGTCATCCTTGATAGGTATGACACTGATGTCTTCGGACACATGTGGTGGCAAGAAGAGGCAGATGGGGAGTATGACTATTCTTCCTGGTCTAAAATTGCAAAGTGTCCTATTCCAAAGGATGCCCCTAAGATTATCGCGGATAACTATTCCCCAATTATTATGGGTATAGAAGATCCAAGAACTTTTGAATTACCTCCCAACGCACTTAAGTATGTTGATGAGAGATTCACTGGTAAGCATCCTGATGGTCCACACTGGAATCACAAGAACTATAGTAATGTGATGTCCCAGTTGTTTTCTATTAAGTCTGTTGCTAATATTGTAAAGTCTTACGCGGAAGAGACTAATACCAGTTACGACTTTATTGTCCTTGCTAGGTATGATACTGTCCTAATGAGATTCCCTGATCTCAATACTTGTGACAAATATAAGTTCTATCTTCCTGGACACCACCCTAGATTCCCTGATACTATTCAGTTCTTTGGACCTAAGTATCTCACCTGGGCACTAAATGCCTTTGATGATGTTGATTATGTCTACGAGGGAATTTGGGAACCTTCTCCAGAAGCATTTAAGATGGGTGCCTTCTTGCGTAGGTTTAGTCAATCCGACCTTGCTCCTTGTCCTATGGATGCTGCTTGCATCAGAAGCTAATGAAATTAATTGCACACCGTGCCAATATTAATGGTCCAGATGCATCTACTGAGAATGAACCCAAACAAATTGACAAATGTATCGAAGCAGGATATGATGTCGAAATTGATGTTAGATATGACCCAAAGACCGAGCGTCTTTGGTTAGGGCACGATACTCCAGATCATGCTGTGACCTGGTGGTGGTTAGCGGGTAGAGCACCTCACCTGTGGATCCATTGTAAGGACATCACTACCATGTTCGCTTTTGCTGATGGCACAAGCGGATATAATTATTTTTGGCATCAAGAAGATGACTTTACTTTAACGAGTAAACACTTTATCTGGACATATCCAGGTAAACCATATACAAGTAAGAGTGTTATTGTTATGCCAGAGTGGAATGAACCAAACTGGGATAAACTTAGAGTCACTAATTGTTATGGTATTTGTACAGATTTCCCAGCAAAATTAAAATGAAGATTACATTAGTAGGTCCTGGAATCATGCCGATTCCCCCAACAGGATGGGGTGCGGTAGAGATTCTTGTGTGGGACACAAAGAATGCTCTTGAAGAGTTGGGGCATGAAGTTCAAATCATTAACACAAAAGACTATCGTCAGATTATCAATGGCATTAATGCTTTTGTACCTGACTTTGTTCATGTGCATTATGATGAGTTTATTCCCATCATGCCATACATTCAATATCCAGCAGCGATTACAAGTCACTTTGGATATTTGGAACGTAGAGAGATGTTTAATGGTTATGTAAACGTCGCCAAAGAATTCCAAAAAATTAAACCAAACGTGTTTTGCCTCTCTGAAGGAATTCAGAAGGTTTATAATATCATGTTTGATGTTCCTAAAGACAATACTTATGTAACACCTAATGGTGTTAATACTGAACGTTTTAGATACTCTCTAGATCCTGAATATCCAGACCGCAGTCTGTATCTTGCAAAGATTGACTATCGCAAGCGTCAGCATCTATTCCAAGGTATTGATAGTCTCTGGTTTGCAGGTAATCTTGCAGATAATAGGTTTGATACTAACAAGAACTATCTTGGTGAATGGTCTAAGGAGACTCTTTATGAGCAATTGACAGACTATGGCAACCTTGTGCTCCTATCAGATGGTGAAGCACACCCTCTGGTTTGTATGGAGGCACTTGCAGCTGGTCTGGGTGTTGTTGTTTGTGAATGGGGTAAGGCAAATCTTGACCTTGATAAAGAGTTCATCACCGTCATTCCTGAAGATAAGATCAATGATCTTGAGTTTGTAGAGAATGCTATAATTAAGAACAGAGAATATTCTATTAACAATAGAGAAGAGATTGTCCAATACTCTAAGAAGTTTGAGTGGAAGGAAGTTCTTCGCAATCATTACATCCCTAGTGTAGAGAAGGTAATCGAACGTCATGCATAGTACTGTTGTAGATAAGAATAAGTCTGCATATAAACTTGCCAACTTTGGTCCAGTTTATTATCTAAACATGGATGCAGATGAGAATCGTAAGGGTTACATGGAAGAGCAGTTTGCTTATTGGGACGTAACTAACTACGAACGCATCTCAGCATATGATGGTCGTGATGATGACCTCAGTGGCATTCTGAAGGGTCGTTATCCTGATCAGATGTCTTCTGGTGAGGTTGGATGTATTACGTCTCACCTGAAGGCAATTAAGCACTGGTATGACACTTCTGACAGTCCATATGCTATCATCATGGAAGATGACTGCAATCTAGACACTGCTCACTTCTGGAACTTCTCTTGGAGTGACTTTGTTGCCCATCTCCCATATGACTGGGATGTTGTGCAGGTTGCAATTATCCAAACTGGTGATGTTCATGTTAAACTGCATCGCAGGTTTGTAAACGACTTCTCAACCGCCTGCTATATGATTACTAGGCATCATGCTGAGAAGTTGATCAAACACCATGTCAAAGGACCAGACAAATATCGTTTGGACAATGGTGTCAAACCCCGTCCCGTTGCAGATGATCTCATCTACAATTCGGGCAACACCTATTCTATCCCTCTACTTCTTTATCGGCTTCAACTTGGATCTTCTATCCATCCCGAACACGTTGATGCTTTCCATAAAGTCAATCATGATGGTATAATGAACTGGTGGACTCAGATGGGTGCTTCGATGGATGTCAAAACACTGACAGACTTCGACCCTTATCTGGGCAAGGTAAGTGATCCCTCTCAGTAGGGTTTACCCCACATACTTGACGGATTCAAAAAAATCCTGTAGTATAAATAACAAAGCGTAACACACTGTTACGTTTTACAACAGAAGAGATGCCTCAACTACTCGCGTCAAATCTGTGATATAATTCATTCAAGCGATCGGAAAGTCGAACCCGATCCTTCATCTGCGGGTAACCATTCCGCAAGTAAATTACGAGGAATCTCAAATGTTTAAATCTGTTCTCGCAGCCGCTGCTGCTGCCCCCCTGTTCGCTGGCGCTGCTTTTGCAGGTCCTTATGTGAATGTAGAAGCGAACTCTGGTTTCACTGGCTCGAACTACACTGGCACGAATACCGATCTCCACGTTGGTTATGAAGGTCCTCTCGGTGAGTCTGCCTCGTACTACGTTCAAGCAGGTGCTACTGTCATCTCCCCTGATAGTGGCGAAGTTGATACCGTCCCTTCTGGTAAGGCAGGTCTGGGCGTTGCTCTGACCGAAGACCTCGGTGCCTATGGCGAAGTCTCCTTCGTTGGCAGCGGTGTTGCTGGTGTTGACCGTGGATACGGAACCAAATTCGGTCTGAAGTACAGCTTCTGATAATCCTGTACTAAACTTGGGGGGTCCTAGGACCCCTCTTTTTTTATGATTTTTAAAGTTCTAACTCATCCCGTTACTGTCTTTAATCTTCTTCTGGTGGGCACTCTTGGATTTATTGAAGTAGTTCACATTCAGGCGCATAAAAGCATGGATATAGATGCCAATTCTTATGTGAGGCAATGGTGCAAAAAGAATCAAGATAAATGTGAGAGTTTCCTGTCAAATTATTGAACTGAGTATTATTTACTACATAGGACTTCTTGACAGAAGTCCTTTTTTACTATATACTATGTAAAGTTTTACAACAGGAGGTAACATGACTGTAACAACTGAGGACGGTGGACGCACTAATATGTTTGCTGTAGAACCCGCTATGTATATGACTGATGAAGATCGTGAACGTTATGGTTTTGAATCTCATAATGAGCGTGCTGAAAAATTGAATGGGCGAGTTGCTATGCTTGGTTTTGCTGCAGCAGTTATCTCTTATGCATCAACTGGTAGTCTCTTCTTCTTTGGAGCATTTGGATTCTGATTCAAACAGATACACCCCCCAAACTTGCTGAGATTATTCAAGATACTTGGCCTCAATTATTTTATCTAAAAGGAGCAAAAAACAATGAACGAAAAGGCAGAACGCATCAACGGATGGGCAGCGATGATCGGAGTGATTGCTGCGATGGGTAGTTATGCCACTACTGGGCAACTGATTCCTGGTATCTGGTGATGATACTCCTAGCAACTATGATGCTGGGAATGTGGATCCTCATCAGTTCTGTTGGTAGTAATGGTACTGACGATGATGATAATGATCCAAGTGGTGGTATAATGACCCCAGTGTATAACCCTTCATAATATGCAAATGGAAACTCGTATCCCTCAAGTAAAATTTATCTTCCGTGAAGATGGTGAATTTGTTACTCGTAATGCGGTAGATATGTTCCAAGGTAAGAGAGTTCTTGTGTTCTCTCTTCCTGGAGCATTTACTCCAACTTGCAGCAACTTCCAACTCCCTGAATATGATCTTAGGTATGATGAGTTTATTGCTGCAGGTGTAGATGACATTTATTGCATCTCTGTCAATGATGGATTTGTAATGAATGCATGGGCAAAAGAACTGGATGTTAAGAACGTAAAACTAATCCCTGACGGCAATGCTGATTTTACCCGCAATATGGGTATGCTTGTCTCTAAGGGTAATCTTGGTTTTGGTAATCGTTCTTGGCGCTACGCTATGGTCGTTGATGATGGTGTAGTTGAGTGGATGACTGTTGAACCTGGACAGAAGTCTAATGCGACGGATGATCCTTATGGTATGACCAGTCCAAACGAACTTCTTAAATATCTCACACGGTATGCTGAGAAGCGTCCAGTTAATTTCTAAAATTACTAAATAAATACATCTAGTAAAGATATTCGGACAACAACAATGGCTCTTAACGAACCCACATTAGCACGACTGAGAAGAATTGCTGCTGCTGTTAGAGCAGGCGATTCCGTGTCCGAGATGAATCTCACATGGGCACAGAAGAACGCAATCTATGATGAGACTGCAGCAGCAGATCTCAAGGCAGCAGGTCAATATATTGAAGCAGCAGATCAGGAAGACACAACAGAAGTCTGATCTTATATTTACAATTTTATAACTAGTATAAGAGTTAAGTCCCTTTATAGGGACTTTTTTTATGAACTTATTTTTACGACCATTAGATGATCCAAATGGGGTGACATGGAGTATCATTTGGAGTTTGATTATTCTCTTGGCAGGAGTTATCTACTACATATATACGATACTTAAATTAGCAACAGAGGAGATGAAGGATGGGAGCAATGACGCCACCCAGCAGGAAGAGCTGCTACAACTTCCGAGTAGTGGAGATCAACAGAGTCCTGGACGGGGACACGATTGATGTTACTATTGATTTGGGATTTGATCTTTATAAAAAAGAAAGAGTTAGAGTTGCTGGTGTAGACACTCCAGAGAAACGTACTAGAGATTTAGAAGAAAAAGCACTGGGATATGACGCAACACACTGGCTTGAAGAGAAACTACAGGGTGCGATTGCTGGTGATGATGATCTCGTTATTCGTACTGAGTTGGTTGGGGGTGTTGGTAAATATGGCAGACTCCTCGGATGGTTATACATCGGGGACGCAGAAGTCTCCCTCAATGAGCAAATGATTACGGAAGGCTACGCTTGGGAATACGATGGTGGAACCAAGCAGAAGAATTTTGAAGAACTTCGGGAGATTCGCAGGGCACATGGCACCCTTGTTTGATAAATAAAACTACCCAATATAGTGTAAACGATGAAGAGAATTCTTCCTCTCGTAATGCTTCTGATGACCGCAGGTGCAGCAAATGCAGGCGGACTTGTATCAAAACATACTTCTTCAGTTCAACTGACTGTTGATGCTGCCCGCTCTACTGCGGTAAGAATTGGTGGTAGTTATTCTGCTTCTGGTTCTAACATCTCGGTCACTACGATGGGTGGTGCTACCTCTGGTGCTGGCACATACACTGTCAATACTGCTGGTAACGACTGGTCTTTGACTGAAACATACAACGCAGCAGATAGTGTCCCTGCCTCTGCTGTTAGCACAGGTGATGTTCCTAACTTCGGTAACCTTACCTCTTATGCTGCTGGTTCTGCTGGCACTCTAGCTGGCACCCTTGATAGAAGTCATGCTATTACGCTGACTGCTGGTGGAGCAGGTTCATCTGCTACAGGACAGTTCGTTACCGAGATCACTGTTATCGACTGACGTGGAGGACTCTCGCAATGATCCATTCTGGAAAGACGATGTGGTTTACTGCGATGAGTGCGGTGGCAATCCTATTTACAGGTGCCACCGCCCAGGCAGTCCCCGTTGTCCCAAACTTCACACAAGGCTCGATGACGAGCCACACAGAGACGACGCAAAAAATAACTGAGACCATCAATTCGATGGATTACAACACGGGGTATCAATACTCTGTGACAGGGAGTGGAATTACAGCATCAGGTTCACTGCAACCAGGCACAGGTGCTAATAATGTAACTATAGATGGCGTGACATCATCATGGACAGGTATCAACAGCAGACCAAACTTTACACAGACAACACCAGGAGCAGCGTTTCAGTTCACAGAAACCTATTCGGGTCCTGGTTTAAGCAATCAAACAATAATTCAAAGAACAACAGAAGTAACAAGCATAACCGACACTACCTCTATCTTCTCGCAGTAGGTATCAATCTTACTTTCCCAATTCAAGCATACGCTGAAGTCGGGGGTGTTAGTGCTACAGCGGCTCCAGTCGCAAACAGCTCAGGCTCAGTGACAAACCAGGCAATCCAGGTTTTACAAGGTCCGTATATTACTAATACTTACGGGGGTGGGATCCAGTGTCAGGGACCCACTCTAAACATCACACCATATGTCACTGGTAGTGCTTCTGCTACCAAACCATACGAGCCATATTACTATGATCCTGTCTATGACATGAGGGACATGGATGAAGATGGAGCACCAGACAATCCTGGTTCTGTATTGTATCGTGTCCCTGTAAGGACAGGACAAAAGGATAACTATAACTTGGGTCTTGGATTCTCTGCTACATGGTCTCGTCCTTTGGATAAGAAGTTGCAAGATCAATGTAAAGAAGCAGCACAAGCCAACATTGATCTGATGAAGCAAACAACTGCTAACAAGAGATTAGATTTTGAGATCGCTAGACTAAAGAATTGTGGCGAGTTGATGAAGCAGGGTATCATGTTCCACCCACGCTCACCATATTATAAAGTGTGTGCTGATGTGGTTGTGAATAATCCTCCAGGGCACGATCATCCACACGTTCATACTATCCCTTCGGTTTCAAAGTCTGCCGCAACACCCGAATCGCGTGTGAGCGTTCGCGCTGAAGATCTCGGCGCTCCGTTACAGACAAAATCTCCTCTGGTTTCCCCCTAAGTTTAGCAATCTTTTTCATTACTTTCTTGACCGTTGGTTTGACAACCTTTAGTAGGATGTCTGCCAACGGTTTTGCCATAAGTGCTGATGTAGTGGCGACAACAGCAATCGTAGCAGTTGTGGTTACTACACCAGGAGCAGGAAGACCAGCAATGATCTGTTGAGGAATAGGCACAGGTTCTGTAATCTGGACACACTCATTACCAATCAACTGATAGTCAGTGACCTTCTTTCTAAATCCTTCGATGTATGTTCCTACAGGTTCCTTTGCCTGCTGTGCTGGCGTGGGACAATCAATCTTAGCAGTAGCAGGTGCTGCTGCTGGTGGCAACTCTACTTGTCCAGGAGGATCTGGTTTCTCTGGTCGTCTTGTATCAACACCAGCAGGAGCAGTGGGAACTATCTGTTCAGGTTCAAAATTAATAGGATTATAACTGGGAACGCCAGCGTCACAATACGTAACCAGACCTCTCTGGTCATCACTTCCGAGAGTTTTGGAGTTGTTGTTTGCTTCGTGGGCTTCGACACAACCAGGCACATCAACAATAGGCACACCAATATTTACCACTACTGGTGGTGCTAGTGGTACAGATGTATAATTTTCTGAAGATGTTACGACCTGTGGAATGTCAATCTCCCTGATGTTAATGTTGGGAGAAGTAATGCTAGGTATTTCAGGCATCAGTCATCCTTAAATAAATTCGCAATAGCACTCAATGCTGAATGGAATGCAACATAAAGGAAAAATGTTTCAGATGCTTCTTTCTTCGCTTTCTTTTTATAGGTGCTCTGTGCCATGGTAATTCATTTGCATCATATTACTATTTAACAATCATTAAATACGCCGCCAACTTGTGACCCTGCTTCAGATCCAATCTTCTGTCCTAGGAGTAATGCCCAACCACCTGCCAACCATCCGATATAAGGAATGTTGACAACGGCAGGAACAATAGCACCAGCGGCAACAGCACTACCTGCCATTGCACCTTGTGTGCGTGCTCCAGCGTCCGCCACTATGCACTCTACGTCTTTTGCAGACTTTCCCTCGGCGTCTACAGCACCACCCCCTAGGTTTCTAGCACCCTCTCTGGTGTATTGGTCACGACGATACTCATTGCGATTTGTAGTACCACCACCAAATAAACCCCTCTTCTCTTGCTCCAAATGTGATGATCTCTCAGACTCTAAAACCTTAGGGTCATCGGCACGAAACTCAATCTCATATCCATCCTTACCTGCTTTGATCCTATAAGATGAGTAAGGACCGTGAGGGATATTGATAGTAGGAGGTTGATGCACAGTTTCCTGTGGTCTCAAAACATAACCTAGAAGCCCAATGTGAGATATACCAACCAGAGCACCTAATGCCAATGCAATAGTCTTCGTTGGTGATCTTTTCTTTGTTGGTGCTTCCATTGGCATTTCTTCGGTAGGTGTTACGTCGGACTTCCAGAATTTCATGGCATTGGTAGAGAAGGACCAGTTGTAGTTGGCATAGCAGGACCAGTTACTTCTGGTAATTCTGGCATAGCTGCATCAATCAACCCAGGAAGTGCTCCTGAGATTGCTTCGGTTGCTGCTTTAGTTACATTTTCTCTGGCGTTCTCTATTAAAGTATCTTTATTAACATAGAGATAACCAGCACCAGCAACAACGGAGAGAGATACAAGACCAGACGCGAGCGCGATGACATTGATAATTTTTTGCATGGTACAAACATAGTATACGCATTTATTTAGATGACATAGTTACGAAATTACTGTATAATAAATATTACCATAGACGTAATATTTTGGGATATTAATGGGCACCTTCAGGAAGTCTCTTAAACTTGGGAAGAAATCCAGACAGATTGAAGAGAATCTAAAGAAACTGGATAAGGAGTTAGAAAAGACAGGTGCTCTCAATGAGACTGCCAAGACTCCTGCTGCTCCTATGGAGGAGCAGTTGAGGAAGTTTGATTGGCGTAGGGAATTTTTCCCTGAGAAAGACCAGTATGAAATGGTCAATCTCCTCTATGAAGAGCGTCAACAAAAGCTTAAAGAAGCGATTGGCGAAGAGAAGATTAGAATTGCAGAGGAAGTTGAGAGTCTTAGAGAAGCAGTAGAGAAGAAGAGAGAACTTAAGCAACTTCAAAGGGTAGATCAGCATCTTGCAAACATTGATGTTGAGTTCTATAAACTGCGTGATGATCTTGTTGAGAATATCAATGAGAACATGTTCCCCAACATTCCTGCCATTGAGCAGAAGTTGGATGAGATCCTCACAGTATATGGTAAGTTAAGTGAAAGAATCTCTGAGGGATTCCTTAACGAACCTAGTGGTTCTCCTCAGGGTGGAGATCCACTTGCCAATACTGACTTTGTAACTTTTGATCAGTTAAAGCAACACTACTCTCTGTATCTGGATAGAATCTCTACACAACTAGCTACCCTTGGTGGCGGTGGTGAAGTAGAACTGAAGTATCTTGATGACGTTGTTGGTATTGCAACTAATCCATCTGCCTATGATGGTAAGTATCTGAAGTACAACCACACATCTAGAAAATTTGAGTTCTCTGATGTTGGTCCTATTGGTATTACAACAGAACTTCAAACTCTGAACAATGTCTTGGGTCTGGGTAATACTTCTGACCTCGGGATGAGTGTTGGTGTATCTACCTTTGCCGACAAAGTTACTGTTGGTGGTGCAACTACTGCTCTGATAGTTGATGGTAACGTAAGAGTAGTCGGTCTGCTGACTGTAGGTTCTGGAACCATTGTTATCGATGGTGACAATGATAGCATTGGGATTGGAACAGTAACTCTGTCTGAGACCAAAGTTTCGCAACTTGATAATCTCACAGGAGATACTGGTAACTTCTCTGGTGATGTAAGGGTTGTTGGTGTCCTTACTGCTCTATCTCTGGACTCCTCTAATGTATCTGTTGCAGGATCCATTACAGGTACAACTTTCTATGGTGATGGATCTCAACTGACTGGGGTATCTGCTGGTGTTGGTACGACTAGTATTAGCACAGAATCTATCACTGTAACTGGTATCCTGACTGCAGGTCAGATTAAGAGACCAGATGGTCTTGCCACACAGTTCCTTAAAGCGGATGGATCTGTTGACAGCAATACTTATCTGACTGCTGAAGCACAGAATCTTGACGGTATTCTTGCACTCGGTAATACCACAACTCGTGGTATGAGTGTTGGTGTTCTGACTGCTACATCCTTTGTTGGTGATGGTTCTGGACTTACCAATCTTGTATTTACTGGTGGTGATATTGTATTCTCTGGTATCACTACCTTTAATACGAACGTCCTCTTCGCTGATAATAGGAAGGCAGTCTTCGGTACAGGAAGTGATCTTCAAATCTTCCATGATGGTGCTGACTCTTACATCTCTGAACTTGGAACTGGTAAGTTAATCCTGAATACCAATGGTCCAAACATTGAACTTAAGTATAACAATGCGGAACTAGCTGCTAAGTTTGATCAGGATCAAGGTGCTTCTTTGTATTATAATAATCTCAATAAGTTTGAGATTATCAGTGTAGGTGCAACCACATATGGTACTCATTATGCAACTTCTTTCTCTGGAAGTGGTGCATCTCTGACTGGAATTACCACTGGGCAGATTACTGATTTTGGTAACGTTGTCTTCGGTATTGGTAGCAGTACAAGTGTAGTTACAAGTGGAATAATCACTGCTGGTGCATTCTATGGTGATGGTTCTAACCTAAGTGGTATTGCGACTCCTGCGTTTGTCACTCAGCAGATTGCTGATCTGGTGGACTCGGCTCCAGCGACTTTGGATACACTCAATGAGTTGGCTCAGGCACTCGGGGATGACCCTAACTTCGCAACTACGACCACCAATTTGATCGGTACTAAGGCATCTCTTGCTGGTGCTGCATTTACTGGGTCGGTTACTGTAACTAATGGATACCTCAGTGTTGGTTCTACAATGCTGTCTGGTTCCAGACTGTATGCAAAAGAGAGAGTTTATATTGGCGATAATGAAGATATTCGTATCTATCAAACGGAGACTGGTAATCCAGTCTTCCAAACCACTAGCTGGTTAGACCTTGCATCTAGTAATACTGCTGGATCTATCGCAGTTCTCCGTCATGGATCTAGACCTAGTGGAGAGCTCTACGGTGGAGAACTCATAATCCAAGATGGTGGTGGTAGAAGATCTGCTACATTTAATAGTGGATGGGGTGGTGTAGATCTATATCACTGTGTCACTGGTGACTTCCCAATTCTTAGATTCTCTACCACTGAAACTGGTGCGGGTGTTGTAGGTATTCTGACAGCAGACCGTATGGTAGGTGCTGCTACAAGCAACATCATTCCATTTCTGTATGCTGATCCAAGTGCTCTTCCTAGTGCTGGAGATTATCATGGTGCATTTGCTCATGTTCACTCTACTGGTGGAGCATACTTTGCACACAGTGGTAATTGGTTAAGACTCGTTAATTATGATGCTACTGAAGGTAATGTCTCTATCGGCACTGCTAACTTTACTACTAGTGGCAATATTGGAGCAGGTATTGTAACTGGTACTAGTGCTGAATTCCGTAATCTTAGACTTGGAACCTTTGGCACTAATAACAT